>SESD01001077.1_pt1 | contig 15654 bp, 11 predicted proteins | sample 3171411 | NCBI WGS metagenome assembly SESD01 (sample SAMN06051880, study PRJNA518727) | freshwater metagenome | biome: subpolar coniferous forest; feature: holomictic lake; material: water; isolation source: holomictic Lake 442, 16.5 m depth | place: Canada: near Kenora, Ontario | collected...
GGATTGGCAGGCCGTGTGTGTGAATGTGTGTGATTTTCCTTGCGAGAAATAGTCCTTGTTTTGCATACTGTCTCTTGACGGTACACAAGGAGTCCAACATGAGTCTGGTCCTGAAGCGGGGGCGTGATGGTTCATGGCGGCCACATTGGTATGCGGATGTTCTGGTCGATGGCAAAAGGAAGGTATTCAATCTCGGCGTCCGGGTAAAGGGCAAAACGCCTGAACGGGTGAGCGAGGTCGGGGACGGTCCTTTCGAGAACAGTCGGAAACGGGCGAAGGATAAGCTCGATGTCTGGCTGGAGAAGACCCATAGCAAGGGTCATGCGGAAGAGTTGATCGAGCGGTTGATCGAGAGCAAGACCGGCGCAGCAGTGGAACATGTGGCCGTGGCCGATCTGTGCGAGTGCTGGCTCGGATTGCCGCGGGCGGCTGGCGAATTGAGTCAGGGGTATACCACCGCCTGCCGGGCCGGTTTCGGGCGGTTTGCCACCTTCATGGCTAGCCACAACCGGAAGGCCACCCTGCTCTACCAAGTGCGGTCGTCTGACGTGGCGGCGTTCATGAAGGATCTGCGCGCGACGGTTGCACCCCGAACAGCCAGCATGTACCTGCAGTTGCTCCGGTCGGCCTTTTCGCGGTTCCTGCCTGGGGGCGTCGTTAATCCTTTCGTGGGAACCATCACGCGAAAACGGGCCGATGCGGCCACCGGCGGCGAGTCGGTTCACCGCCTGCCGTTCACCCCGGCCGAACTGTCGCGGGTGTTCGCCGTGGCACGCGAGTATCAGGGTGGCATGTTGCATGGGCCAATCGTGGCGGCGGCATGCACGGCCATGCGCCGGGGCGATGTGTGCCACCTGCGGTGGGCGGACATCACGGGCGACATGATCGCCACAAAGACAAGCAAGACGGGCGAACGGGTGGAGATCCCCATCTTCCCTCCCCTGCGCGGCGTGCTCACCGAGCGGCACGGGAATGGCAGCGAATTTGTGTTCCCCGAGGCCGCACAGATGCTGGATGGTGTGCCGAACCCGGACTACCGCAAGGGCGCCGGTCCTGAAAAGCGATGGGCGGAGAAGCCCAACCCCCATGGTTTGACCTGGCGGTTCAAGAACATCGTGGCACGAGCCCTGTCGGATGTGCCCACCTCACCGGAGTCGACGCCGTTTCCGGCAGAGGATGTCCGGGAGGCAGGCGAAACGGCAATCGCCGGATTGTCGGCCGGGTTGCGACGGGACCACATGCGCGATGTTTTCGCGCGGTACTGCGATGGTCAGAGTGTGCGGCAGATCGCCGCGGCCACGGGTTATGGCAAGGGAAGTGTGTCCGAATGGTTGGCGGCCGTCGAGGATTTGATCGGCAAGCGATTCGTGCGGTCCGGACAGGCGCCAAACATCCGGCCGGCGATTGCGAAGTTGACGCGCGCCAAGCGGAAAGATGGGCAAGGGAAGTTGTCGGCCAGCGTCCGGGACTGGCACGCCTTGCGCACGACGTTCGTGACGCTGGCGCTTTCAGCGGGCGTGTCACTGGAGATCGTGAAGCGGATCACGGGGCACCGGACGGCGGAAATCGTGATGACACACTACTTCCGGCCGGACCGCGAACAGTTCAAGGATGCGCTGGCCGTGGCGTTGCCGGGCGTTCTGACCGGCGGGAAGATTGAATTGACGCCGGCAGAGGAACTTCACCAGTTGACCGGCAAGATGGCGGCCGGGACCGCCACCGCCTCGGACCGAAAGCGTGCACGGTTCCTGTTGCCGCGGGCGTGAAGGGATGACTTCCAAGAACTGGGCACACCATTCGAGTCTGCCTGGATCGGAACGTGCCGGTCGTGCTTCAAGCGGTGTGGCGGGCGTGGCTTTGATTTCATCCGGCCCGATGCCGCGGCCCGTTCTTTCCTGACAAGACGCTGACGAGATTTTCGCTTGCGCGCCGTTCGTTTCTGCGGCAGCATGCCGGTTAACGATTGGACCGGATGCTCGCAGGAGCATTCGGGAAAAGGCGACAAACCGGGAGTTTTCTAGCGAATACCTGCGCATAACAACGATTTGCGGTCTTCAGCCGCGTTGTCCCTCACGAAACTGACATTTTCGACTCTAAGGACGACGCTTGAAGTACGCCCCCGATTGGGGCGTGCCGAAAGCGTTCCTTGGAGGGCATGTCAGTGCCTGTGAGGGGGCGTGAGTAGGCACGTCCCATCTTTTTGGACACGGCGCGGAAGACGCAGGGAGAGGCGGATCATGTCACCAAGAAGCGTTGCTCCACCCACCGGCGCTGCTGGCGTCTTGCGCGTTCTAACGATACTGACACTCCTTGGCGCCACCGGGCTCCGAGCGCAGATTGGGCCGCCCCCGCACCTGGCGGGTCTAGCTGACCTCGACGCCTTTGTGTCGGACTCTTTCGCCAGCCTGACCAATGACGCCGTGATTTATCCAACGGGGGCGTTCCGATTCGGCATCAACTGCGGGATGTCGACCTTCGCCGATGGCAGCGATTTGGCGGCCCTGACGAATCAATTCAACGTCACGACCGCCTTCGGAGTGCCGGTCTACAGGATCAACGTGATCGAAACCCAAGGCACGACCAGGGTGTGGTTGTACATGGGAACCAACGATGTTGCCTTCCACACGAACGACGCGCCTGCCTCGTTCAACTCCGAGGAGTGGACACGGATCGCCTATCGGCACGATCCGCCCAGTTACCTTACGGGAACCAACCTTGCCCGGTGGTATGCCGACCGTGACCGCGCGAGGCTCTTCCTGATGATGACGCTGGTTAACTCCAATGACTGGCCGACTTTGGACGCTGCCCGATCTGCAGCCGCTACGAATGCGCCGGAGTCTGGCGCGCAACCGCCCACGTTGCCGCCGGACACCAATCGGCTGGCTTTCGCTGGTATCGAGGGTTTGGGTTCCGACATCCGGCTGTGGCTTTATTCGCCTGCAACACGCCCCGTGGTTGTCTTCACGCGCAGTGACCTCACCGGCCCTGTCAGCGGATGGACCTATGCCGGCAACCTTGGGGCCGTGCCCACATTCAACCTGTGGCAGACCGCGGCTGACCAGAGCAATGCGTTTTTCAACGCCGGGTTCAGCGACGTGGACAGCGACGGGGACGGCATCCCCGACATCGTGGAACTGCTTGTGACTGGTACGGACCCTTTCACGTGGGATTCTGCCGGGACGAGCCTCGGCGACTACGCGCGCTATTTCATTTACGGCCTCTTGCCCTCCGGCCGTGATTTGAACGGTGACGGTATGGATGACGATGAGTCCATCCTCGCCGGTCTTGATCCAAACGCCTGGAATACGGGGGCTGACGCTATTTCCATTCGATATTACTACGACGCGGATGACCGGGTGGCGGGTGCCTTCTCCGGATCGCCAGCGGGGGCGGTGGTGTACAAGATTTCCCCTGCTGGCAATCACGCCTCTACGGCGGAAAGGAGCGTGCCATGAAGCGCAATCTTCGTCCATCTCTCTTTCAACAGGCCACAGTCTTGCTGGTGGGGTTCTTGTTTGCCGTCGCCCCGGTCCTGGCTCAATACACAGGCCCCGGCTGGGTCAACATCTCGCCATGGACACCAGATTCGGGCGACTCAACGAACTCGGAGAAGCAGACCGATGGAGGTGTGGTTCCGCTGGCCATGCAAGCGCCATCGCAGGATGAGGGAGGCGGCGAGCCGGAGCCACTTGCAACCGGCTTTGGAGCTACGGAGGCAACCCCCTCCATTACGGAACTGGCTCGTGGCCTGAAGAACGATCCGATCCAGATTTATCAGTATGTGCGCAATCACATTGATTTTGAGCCGTATTTTGGCTCGATGAAAGGCGCCGCCGCCACTTACCTCGATGGCAGTGGAAACGACTTCGATCAGGCATCCCTCATGATCGCGCTGATTCGGGCCGGTGGAGGAACGGCCCAGTACGCATACGGCGCCGCGACGATTCCCATTTCCAACGCGGCCAACTGGCTGGGCGTGACAAACGGAGCCACCAGCGTTTCCAACATGTTTGCCAGCGGCGGACTGCCCGCCCCTAGCATATCCGGCGCAAATGTGATCGTGACGCACGTCTGGGTGCGCGTCACCAGCGGCGGGAATGTCTACCTGTTCGATCCATCCTACAAGCAGTATGAGTACCGGGGCGGCATGGATCTGGCTACTGCCATGGGGTACAACCGGACAACCCTGCTGCAAGCCGCCACCAACGGCGCGGAAGTGTCGGCGGACTATGTCCGCAATATTTCGGAAAGCGGTATCCGCAGCGAACTGCTCAAGTATTCCACGAACCTCGTCGCGCAACTTCGATCCGGCCACCCGAATGACGACGTGCTTACAATCCTCGGCGGGCGGCAGATCATCCCGGAAGAACTGCAGTCCTTGCCAGCCGCGCTGCCATACTCGGCCACGCAGGCGGAAGCCTGGGATTCGATCCCATCCAACTACGTTCACCAAGTCCGCATTCAGTACGGAACTGCACTGGACGCAAAATTCAACCTGCCAGAATTGAACGGCGCGCGTTTGGCGATCACGTTCGCGGCCGACGATAACACGATATTGGGACAGAACCTTCTGACCAATGCGCTGGTTTCCGAAGGGTTTGAGGGCAGTTTTCCGTCCGGGTGGTCGGTGGGCGACGCAAACTCGGCCGGCACGCCTGCCTACTGGGGCCGTGTAGCCAGTGGGTTTGCCGGTGTCACCAGCCCCAGCGGCGGTTATATGGGGTATTGCGCCGGCTACAACTACAGCACGGCCAATGGGGGGCCGAACTACCGGAACAAGATGACCGCCTATATGCAACGGACGGTCGATCTGAGCGGTTACGGCCTTGCGACTCTGACATTCAAGTCGTTCATTCCGAGCATGGAGGTTGTCGCTAACACGGATTCCTGTCGCATTCGTGTTTCCACCAATGGTGGAACTTCATGGACCACGCTGTGGAACGTGGACCGCGTTGACTCCGTATGGACGAGCGAAACGCTCGACCTGAGCACCTACGCGGGGAACTCGTCCGTGCTTCTACGGTTCGAGTTTGTCAGCGACGATTCCGGCGCGGACGAAGCCTGGGCCAATTTCGTGGGGTGGTTCGTCGATAACATCGCACTGGTGGGCACGCAGGGAGATAAGTTTGACCGCGCCAGCGGAATCGCACGCGACACCGATGTTCCGGGGACAATCTCGGTTTCTGGCGAGCTCGACGTCTACCGGGTGCGGTTGCGCGCTGGAGGTTCGTACACGATCACGGTTCCGGCAACGGGTTCGCTGGTCGATCCGGAGATATGGCTGTTCAACCCTGGCGAAACGCAACTCTCCTACAATGACGATGCGTCAGGAATGGGACTGGGCTCGAAGATTACGTACAACTGCACGGTTACCGGCGACTACTATGTCCAAGTTGGCGGCAATACAGGCACCGGGACCTACACGCTGCATGTTGCAGAGGGTACTTCACCTGCCCCGGTGATGCCGGCCACGCTGTGGAAAGACGACAGTAGCATCACGCAGGAAAATGCCAATGCCACGACGCATGCTACCAACTTGACGATAACCATCACGCATCCGTACTTCCCCGCTTCGTACGGGTCGAATGCTAGTCAGCAGGTGTCCTACCCGTTGGTGCGCGGCGGGACGTATGCGATCATTCGCGGATTTGGCGGCGGCGACGCCGGACGTTTGCTGCGGACCCGGCAGCGGCAGCTCGAAGCCTATCGGGCGCAGAACCTGTCATCCGCCTCGCGGGAAGTCGTCACGGAGACGCTGAACATCATCGGCCAAACGTGGATCGACGAGACCTCGCTGGCGCGCAAGTTGATCGACAGGGTTGCCGGCGCGAACACGATGATCCACCACAGGTTCGGACTCATGGCGCAGGAATCCGGCTACTATGTGGATGTCAAGGCGCAGATGTCGTCCATGGTTACGACCAACAGCGCGCTCGACTACCTGACCGTGTTGAAGACGCGCGGGATGTTCCAGAGCGCCATGGAGCATGCGGTTCTGGAACAATTGCAGGGGACGAATCATGCTTGCGCGTCTACCGTGAAACTTCTCAAGCTGGCCAACCAGAACGGCAAGAAGATCTACCTGGCCAACACCAGCAACTACAATGCGCGTGTCCGCAGCGCACTCCAGTATACCGCTACGGAGAAGAGTTCGTTCTCGAACCTACTGGTGGGTGGCGCGCAATTGCTGCTGCCGGAAACGAACAGTATTGCGCTGAACCAATGGGCGGGCAGTGCGTACATGTGGTTTTCGCCCAGTACCAGCAGCGTGTCGTGGGTCAGCATGGTGATTGGCGGCCACTATTACGGCGGTTACAGCGGCGATCCCGTTCCTGTGGACACGGATGGTCTGTCGCAATACAACCAGCCGGTGCTGCTGACCGGCGCAACCGAGTATCACAATGTCAGCCAGGAGCCGGTTGACCTTGTCACCGGCGCCTACCTGTCGAATCATGCGGACCTTTCGCTTGGTGGCGCAGAACCTCGCGGCCTTCATTTCGCCAGGCAATACAACAGCGACCAGGGCAACAGTTCGTCCGTACTCGGCTATGGCTGGACGCACTCGTATGACATCTCCATCCAGACCGGCAGCGACTACAGTTCCGGGCTTGGGTTGCGGTCGCCAGTCGATGCCGCGCCGGTCATGGTCGCCATATATGCGGCGTTGGACCTGGCCCGCAACGCCAACACGGCGCAGGGTTGGACAACGGCAATCCTGGCCAATCAGTGGGCCACGGACCAGATCACGGACAACGCCCGGAACGTCATGATGGGGAACAAGGTCCTGACCTACGTGAGAATGCCGGATGGCACATTCTCCGCGCCGCCGGGCGTTACAACCGCACTTGCGCTTTCCAACGACCTTTACCGGCTCACGGAGCGGATGGGAACGCACTACGACTTCGGGTCGAACCTGCATCTCTCCTCCTGGGTGGATGCCGACGGGAACTCGATGTCGTTCCAGTACAACGCCAGTACCAACCTTTCGAGCGTGTCGGACTGCTTCAACCGACAGTTGACCTTCACCTATACCAGCAATCTGCTGACGTCCGTCTCCCATGGCGGCACGCCTTCGCGTTCCGTCTCCTACGGTTACAGCGCGGCTGGCGACCTGACGCAGTTCACCGACCCCGAAGGGTTCGTCTGGACGCACAATTATGCCAGCCTCCATCGAATGGTCTCGCTTTACGATCCGACGCAGCAACTGACCGCAACGAATATTTATGATTCGGTCGGGCACGTGATGACGCAGAAGAACGGTTTCGGCAATGCCTGGAACTTCTACTTCAGCGACTACCGGAACATCGAGGAAGACCCGCAGGGCGGGCAGAAGGTTTACTGCTACGACGACAAGCGCCGTCTGACAAGCAGCGAACTCGTTGCCGGCAGTCCGTCGTTCGTTTTCTACGACGGCCAGGACCACGTCGTGGCAACCGTGGACCCGCTGGGACGCCCCACCTGGATGCTGTACGACGGCAACCAGAACCTGACCAATCTGGTAGACGCGCTCACCAATCGAATGGTCTACACCTATGACAGTCAGAACCGCCTGACTTCTGCGCAGGATCCGGCTGGCGGGATCACGCGGTTCGGTTTCGACTCCAAGAACCACCTCACAAACGTCGTGGACGCGGCCGGCAACCTCACGACGTACACGTATTGCAGCAGCGGCGCCTCGAACGGGTTGCCGGCTCGTGTGGTCGCTCCAGGCAACGTGATCAGCGCCTCTTCATACGATTCGTACGGAAACGTGGCCGGGGTCACCCGCACCGACGCCGGGACCATCGGCATGCAGTTCGACATCACGGGAAACATGACGCAGTTGACAGACGCGAATGGCGGCAGCACGCGCTTCACCTTTGACAAGCGACGCTTGAACACATCCGTCCGCGATCCGCTGAACAACACGGTCAGCAACGTGTTTAATGCCGCAGGGCTGCGCATCCGCAGCGTGGACGCGCTTGGAAGAACCAACACGTTCGCGTATACGCCCACCTACAACCTGGCGTTTGCGCGGTTCCCCAATGGCGGCATGGTTACCAACACCTTTGACAACCGTGACCTGAACGTGCGCGTTACGGATGTGCGTGGGTGTTCAATCAGCAACACGTTCGACACTTCCTGGCGCCGCGTGGCGACGACAGATCCTCTCGGCAACCGCTCCTCCGTGGGGCTGGATGCGGCAAGCAACCCGTATACCGCCACGAATGCGTTGGGGCACGTTACGGCCACGACGTTCGATCCGCTTAACCGGCCGGTGGTCGTGACCGACCCGCTGCAGCGCCAGTGGCTGACGGCCTACGATGCACGCGGGGTAGTCGCCAACGCTACGGATGCAAAGGGCCGCACCACGACCTTTGCAAGTGACGCGCTCGGACGCCGCACGGGCGTGACCTACCCCAGCGGTCGTGCGGAAGGGTTTGCACACGATGCGTACGGCCGACTGGCAGCCTTCACAAACTCCGAGGGCCATGTCTACCGGATGGCTTATGACGGCCAAGGCAGGCTCCTGGCGGCCACCAACGGGGCGGGCGAACAGGTCTTCCGCAACTATTTCGACCCGGCTGGAAACCTGACCAACCATGTGGACGGGGCCGGGAGAAGTGCGCGCAGCCAGTTCGACGCGGACAACCGTTGCACGAACACCGTGTATGCGGATGGAACAGCGGAGGCATTCACGTTCGACGCCGCAGGAAACCTGCTGACGGCGCGCAACGCGGCCACGACCAACCAGTTCGGGTATGACTTAATGAACCGGCTGATTTCGAGCACGGCTCGTGTGGCAGGCGTTTCGCTCGCCGTGGTATACGGCCGGGATCTTGCCGGCAACGTCACCAACATCGTGTACCCAGGCGGGAACACCGTGCGCTACACCCTTGACCCGAACGGGCTGGTGACCAACGTAACGGACTGGGCCGGGCATACCTGGCGGCTGACCCGTGATGCGGGTGGACGCACAACCGCACTTGCTTACCCGAACGGCGTCACCGGCACGTGGGGGTACGATGCCGGCAACACCGTGACCAACTGGAGTTACAGCGGAAACGCTGCGCTGCCTGGTCGGAAGATCACACGCGACACGATGGGCCTCAAGACGCGTGAGGATGTGACCTCCGGGTCCACGCCGCACCCGACTAGCAACCGCCGGGCGGTGAACACCTTTGACGCCGCCGACCGGCTGACTTGCGCCACCGTCGGCACCGGGACCAATCCGGTGGTCGAAACCTACCGGTATGACCTTTGCGGAGCGCTGACCAACATCGCGTACTCGGGTGGCGGCACGAGCCTGCCGTCGGCCGGCTACACTTTCGACCTGGCCGGGCGAATGACGTCCGCCAGTACATGGAATCTCTCGTTGGCCGCGACATTCGATGCCATCGGAAACCGCGTTAAGACGACCATCAACGGCGCAACACGGTTTTGGGTGATTGACCATACGGATCCGCTCAAGCGTCCGCTCATGGAGACCGACACGAACGGCGCGCCGGTACGTTACTACGTGTGGGGCGGCGGACGCCTTCTCGCCGCGATTGACGCCGATGGAACCACGCGCTTTGCCCACGCAGACGAGACGGGCAACATCGTGGCGCTCACCGCTGTTGACGGTAGCGTGCTCTTCACGGCCGCTTACGGTCCCTACGGCGAACCCTGGGGCACGACCGGAACCAACGTCACGCCGTTTGCGTGGCTCGGCAATCATGGCGTGTTCCAGGCGGGTGGCACCACGCTTTACCTGACGCGGCATCGCGCCTACGACACGACCATGAAGCGCTGGCTTTCGCAGGACCCAATGGGCATCGCGGGCGGCGTGAATCTCTACGGGTATGGGAACGGCAACCCGCTGGCGTACATTGACCCTCTCGGCCTTTGGAGTTGGTCTCAAACATTCGGCGTTGTTCGTGCAGTTGGAGGTGTTTTCGAGACTATAGCGGGTATTGGACTTGGTGCGGCCACGAGTTGGACCGGTATCGGTGCTGTAGGCGGTGGTTTTGTGGCGCTTCACGGGATCGACCAAATTCAGGCTGGCATTCGCCAAGCCTTTTATGGAGGAAGAGTTGATTCGGCCACTTCATTGGGGCTTCAGGCGGCAGGTATGTCGCCCACCGCTGCCAACCTGACAGATGCGGGCATCAGCATTGTTGGTTCCTTCGGCGCTGGCTACGCAACAGCGTCTATTCGGGCAAGTCAGATTGTGGCAGCCGACCCAACACGCACGGCTGGACTGACCACAATGGAAGTCTTGGACAAATGGGAAGACGGATCACAGGCGTTGTGGCGCAAGGATTGGGTGGCTCTCGGCGGCGAAGCATCGCCACAATCAACGGTGTTGCAGCGGGCCGAAATGATGGAGCAAGGTCTGGATATGGCAGGTAATGCGTATCAAGTTGAATCCGGCTTGGGGGCGGGCATCGTACAAGGGACTAAACTGGCGCTTGGCGTCTATGGAAGTGAAGGCATGGGGTTGACTCCGCTAGCCTATTACTGGTCAGGTGTTTTCGGTGCCGGTCTAGGCGGTATTGGCAACGGCCTCGATTCCATCGTCAATGCAGATGCCAACCATTACAGCAATACGGGGTCACGGAAATGAGTACACGGCAATTTGACAAAGCCTTCCTTTGGCAGACGATTGGCATAGGCCTCGCGCCAATTTTCGTCGCCATGTTGTCTTTTGCGCTTGGCCGATACGTGAATCACTGGTATGGCTTTGGCTTTGCTTGCCTTAACATCCTGTTATTGGTTTGGTTGGGCATAAAACATGCGCGCTCGTGTTCGACAAGACTGATCTGGTTGATTGGGTGTTCTTGTTATCTCGTTATGGTTTGGTTCGAACTGTCCAAGGCCCTCTAGCGCCAGTGGTGCCAGTGCCTTGGAATAGGAACGGGCTATGCCGGGATCAATTGAGAGCGAGCGGCAATGAACGTGTTTGGAGCGATCACAATAATGGTTTTTGTCACTGGCGCTGTCTGCGGTGCCTTTGTGGCCGACGTCACGCTGCGGAACTGCGCACCCGTCTTGCGTCTGGTCGCCATTCCGCTTGCAGGTGTAGTTGTGGGATATGTGTGTCGAAGGGTTTATCTGTGGGCGCTTAACAAGATGGCAGATAGAGCGATCCGCAAACGGGCGTCAAGCAAGGAGCGCCTACGAAAATGACTTACAGGTTGCGACGCCGTATTGGAAATCGGTGAGACTCGCCTTTACGTGGAAACTCTTGAAGACTGGGCCGACCCCAGGCGGCAACATTGGCGTCGGGTTTGCAGGTGGCGCGATGAGTGCTCTTGGCGCTGCAGGCAACCCGGGCCTCTACAAATAGCCCGTAACCAACCGCGAGCATCGTATGCAACCCACCCGTTTCCAAACAGCGTTTGCAGTTAAGCGCATCTGGACTGTAGGATTCTACGGTCTGTCGGTGGCTGTTGGTGTTGCGATCGCCAGCAGGGCTGTACCAGACTGGTACCAGGTTGGCGTTCTGGTCCTTGCTGGATCGCTACTGGGGGCATGTCTGCTCTACTTGCCGTGGCTGCTTCTGTGGCGTACACGTGTACGCCTAAATGGCGGCCCGTTCCAGATTGGGGACAAGGTAGTTATCATTGCGGGCGTGCATGCCGGTCGTATTGTAGAGATCTACGAGGTCTGGCCCACAAGAAGCCAAGTTAAGGTCTTTCTTGGCGAAGCAGAGAAAAAGAAAGTAGTCGACGTATTCTCGTATGTTGAGGTGTGCCGTGTGTAACATCTTCGGAGCCATCAACGTCATTGCAGTTCTGGTGGGCTTTCTTGTTGGCGCATCTCTTGCTGCGCGCATGTTGCATACCCAGTCGTCGGTGTTGCAGTGGTGCGCAATCTTGGTCGGTGGCTGCGTATCAGGATATGTAACGTTGCGAGCCTACCGGCGGCTTCTTTCCGAATTGGCGAAGAGATCTAAGACGGGCCCAGTCCATACCAAGCACCTCTGCACGCGTGAGGCTTGGTCTCTCTTCTGCACGCGATTGCAGTCCGGCGGTTTCCATATTGCCACAAGAGGAATGCTCGAGCAAAAGAACCTCTTTATGGACATCCGTGTAAGTAGTGATGGGCCGCGAGGTGTCTGGTTGACAGTTATTCTGTGCCATGCAACAAGAGATCCGTCCCTTTGTGTTTCTGTTGAACTGGTATGGTTCAAGAGCGCGAACGAAGTCGACCACCTCGCTTCATGTAACCTGGCAGCCAACATTGAAAGGCTTCTTACCACTGCTGTCCGAGACAGCTCCCATTCTACCGCGTGACTCGTTGTTTCGTTTGCTCCGGCCACCTCTCTTCAAGCGTTCCTGGTGGCACCCCGATCTTTTCGGGTAGCACCCACAGAGCAAGGAAATGACCAATTTTTGCAACGCCGCCGGGCAAATTATCAAGTAGAGAATAGTGAGACGTGTCATGATTCTAAGTTGCGCCTTTATCGTCTTTCTCATTGGCTGCGGAATGAGCTTTGGTTATGGCGTTTCAGCCATTTGTGGCTTGTCTCCCTGGCCATGCGTTCTTGTTGGCGGTGTCCTTGTCGCATTGGCATTCCGGCTCTTTCAGGCATTGCTGTCCAGAACAGGCGGAAGGCATTGGCCCAAATGCCCTCTTTGCGGCCGCAAAGAAGACCAGGTGCGCACGCAACTTGATGCCGACAGGAAGGTGTCCTGGTTGTGCGAATGTGGCGGATGCTTTCAAATTGTCGTCCGGGATCGGAGACGGGTTCTAGTTGACCGGAACAACCCATCCCACGCGTATTGCAGAAAGGATTGGCTAGGCAGATGGAAACGCGTATGACGCCAGCAAACAACGGCATGGTTGTGAAATAGCGGACTCCATGAAGCGAACCGACGCCACAACCAGTTTTGTTTTGCTGTCCGTGCTGATCGCCTGCGCAAACTGGTACGGGATGTTGCGGTGGTTCATTTCCAAGAAGCACTTTCCCGTCATCCCGATACTCTGTGGCGTCCTTGGTGTGTGGCATGCGTCCAGTCACGCCTTAAAATTGGGCGCGCCACTCGCGGCCTGTGTGGAAATCAGTCATCCCGCCCTCTTATGCTCCTACCACTGACTCTTCTCCGGCAGTGAGAGTGCCTTCCTTGGCCAAGGACAACCGATAATGCTCCGCTCGGGCAATCCTTGTGAACTCGACAACGGCGTTGTGGTTCTTCCGCACCACGTCCTCGATCTCGGAAAGACCGACGCGGAAGAATTCTTTCCGTGCATTTATCTTGTTCAAGGCCCTTGCCTCGAACTGACGATGGAGCGCCGCCTCCAGCGTCGGCGCATTTTCGCTGAAAATCATGGCGTGCACGTCGAAATCAAACGGCACTGAGGCGGCGCTCAGTTCTTCAATTCGCTCCTGCGGTTCAAGGCGCCGCGTCATACCGATCTTGTAAACATCCTCGCCGAACGCGCCGATGTTGGAAATGACATAGATGTACCCGGCACGGGTGCTCTTCTCGCGGAAAGCAACCTCTTCCTTGTCCTTCTGAACAGCGGCCAATTTCGCTTCGTATTCCTTGAGTTTAGCCTCGTACTGTTCGCGTTCACGCGCGGTGGCGGCCTCCATACGGGTGCGCAATTCTGCGATGGCCTGGTTGAAATGGGTTTCTTCCTTCTCGATCTTCTTGCGGGCATCTTCGATCTCCTTTAACAAACGGGCTTCCTCACGCATCCGCTCGCGGATCTGACGTTGCTCCTCCTTCTCCTCCTTGAGTTTCATCTGGTATTCGTAGTTCAGGTGGAGTTCCTCGATCTTGGCGTTCAGGTATGACCCTACGATGCCGATGCCTACGGACCCGCACAAATCGTTGATGTCATGGCAGCACTTTTCCAGCCTCGCTTTGATGGCACCCAGGTTGCTGAATGTCACCTTGTCAATCGTCGCGTCGCATTCGCCGTTAAAGGCGCGCAAGACGAGTTTCTCCATATTCTTGACGAACTTCTTCCCTCTCGACTTGTCCCCGTCAATCGTGAACGCGATGGGCGAAAATAGGGCCGTGCCCTCCTTAACCATGGACTTCTGCTTGGCGCGCAGAGTCTCGATCATTCGCGCATAGGCCTGTGAATCAGTCAGATTGTACATTGGCTTGTAGAACCCGAACGATTGCAGCAGTTCATCTTCCTCAAGGGTAACAACGCGCGTCTTCAACTCGGCAACCTTTGCTTCAAACGAAGCCTTGACGGCGATGAGTTCAGATAAATCGCCACACACATTCAAGGTCTCCTGCCGTGTAGTGATCTCGGCCTTCATTGCGTCCAGGGTGGCTTGAAGCGAACTCTTTTCCGCATGGAGACTGGCGAGGTCGCCCAAGACCTGAAGGCTTGTCTTCTGCGTTTCGATCTCCTGCGCAAGTGTGTCGCGCCGTTCTGGCGAGATGGCCTGATAGCGTTCATCCGTTTGCGCGAGCGCCTGCTTGGTCTGTGTCAGCGTTGCAAACGTGCTACGGAGGTGGTCCCATGCCGGTACTGCTTCCGCCCGTCGACGTTTGATCGACTGAAGCACCTCAACCAGCAGGTAGATCAGCATGCCGAACGCGAGGATTGCAAAGAACGACACTCGAGCCGCCAGCAGTGTGAATACCAGGCAGCTAAGCAGGGTTAGTGATACAGCAAGGGGCGGAAGACGGCCGCCCAGCAACCCCAGCGGGGTCTCGGGCTGCAATTGCACATTCATTTGGCAAACGGTGCAGACGGTGGACACGGTCTTCCAGGGCGGTGGCATTTCGTACGCTGTGCCGCAGTTACTGCATCGGAGTGTCAGGGCTTCTGCCATTGAATCTCCTGTTTGGTTCGGGTTTCCGCCAAAACGGGATCGCTCATTTTTACGAGGCCGGGCATGGCCGGGTTGGTGAGGACGTAGACGATGTCGCTCATGGGTGGGTGTTCCTTCGGGGCTTGTTGCGCTGGCGCTCGCGGCGCGCGGGGGGCATTGCGTTCTATGGAGCCTTGAATCGTCGTAGGACTTTGTTTACCTGAACTTTCCGTTTCAGTTCGGCTTCGCTATGGCTCTTTGCTGTGCTGTATCTTGCCGGCATTGCCCTCGCGGCGGGCAGGTTTGGTGAGTCAACAAAGGCCTGCCGAATTGCGGCCAGTTGGCTTCTGGTCAATCCTGAACGCACCCAAAACTCGGCACGTAGAAAGTACGGGAGGAGCAACTCAACACGGCTGCGGCAGGCACTTTTGGACACTGTGGGTGTTGCCGGTATGGTTGTTGCTACGGTCGGGTCTTCCATTGCGCGTGCGATTGCTTCCGCGATCTGGCCCGTCTGCCAGTGCGCGTGTTGGAGTGCGATTGTGACCAGTTGGGGGTTGCAGAGGTGTTCCGCAATGCCTTGCACGGATCGGATGTGCATGTCCAAAATCACAGGGCATTCTTTAGGATCGGACATGCACGACTCCTCTACTATGGATGTTGAGCGCAAGCAACTTCTCAAGAAGCTCATCGTTGGGCATTTCGGTCGGCCAACCATACGCGGCGGCGACGGCGGCGTCGAGTTTGGCGTGGCAGGCGGCGAGCCAGGCGGGGCGTTCGTTGTAGAGTTTGGTGAGGGTACGGTCCTTGAGGCGGGCGGCGCTGGCCGCGTCGCGGGGGACAGTTCGCGGATAGCGGACAGGGCCTATTTGAGATTGCTGATTGCTGATTGCTGATTTGTCGAT
>SESD01001078.1_pt1 | contig 15645 bp, 13 predicted proteins | sample 3171411 | NCBI WGS metagenome assembly SESD01 (sample SAMN06051880, study PRJNA518727) | freshwater metagenome | biome: subpolar coniferous forest; feature: holomictic lake; material: water; isolation source: holomictic Lake 442, 16.5 m depth | place: Canada: near Kenora, Ontario | collected...
CGCCCCCGATAATCAAGCTCATGATTAAAGCCATACAACATGCTCATTATGGACCAAAAAGCATTTCGGCTATGTCCATAGTACTCTTGCTTGCGTAATGAAGTCTCACTGGGCATAGTTCCCAATATTACAATACTTGAATTACCTGAAGCAATGGGGGAAAACCCCTCTATAGCTGACATCTTCTTATTATATTGATCTCACTGACTGTTAACTTGCAACTATTTGTTCGCGTTTATAATAACTCAGACTTAGAGAATAAAATCATAAAGTTGCCAATAAACTTCTTTTTCAAAATTACGCACAACCACCCAATCCGCCCAAATAAGTTGACCACCTTCACGAACTAGCCAACAGTTATTTAATTTTCGTAAATCCGTGGTCATTTATTTTATTACTGAGTAGTCGTCATAAATTTGCGATAATGCACAGTCATAATTTATTTAGGATATCAATTACCCATGTGGTTTAAAAATCTTAGTGTTTTTCGCCTTACCGAAGCCTTTACCTTGACTCCAGAAGAACTGGAGCAAAAACTTGAACCACTAGCTTTTCGCACCTGCGGCTCTCATGAAGAGTTTACTTTTGGCTGGACCTCGCCCTTAGGTAAAACAGGCCAGCAATTAGTTCATAATACTAATGGTTTTATAATGCTGTGTGGAAAAAAAGAAGAAAGAGTCCTTCCGGCAGCAGTGATTAATGAAATCGTTCAGGAAAAGATCATTGAAAAAGAAGAGCATGAAGCTCGTAAATTATCAAAAAAAGAACGCACTGAAATCAAGGATGAAATTATTTTTGATTTACTGCCCAAAGCCTTTACTTTTACACGTAAGATATACGCTTATGTAGACCCCAAAGGAGGTTGGTTAATAGTGGATGCGGCTTCTGCAAAAAGCGCCGAAGATTTGCTTAGTATGTTACGTAAATCTCTTGGCTCATTGCCTGCGGTACCACTTAATACGATCGATAAACCAATCACAACTATGACTGACTGGCTGCTTAATAATAAAGCACCTGACGATATCACCATCGAAGACGAATGTGAGTTGCGCTCACCCGAAGAGGCTGGCGGTATTATTCGCTGTAAACGCCATGACTTAGCATTGCCTGAAATTAAAAATCACCTGGATACCGGTAAAGAAGTTATAAAACTGGCCGTTAGTTGGGCAGACCGACTTTCTTTCATTATAGATGAGAATTTGTCGGTTAAACGACTTCGCTTTCTTGACTTAATTCAAGACCAAGTCGCTGATATTGAAACAGACGATGAGGCGGCTCAATTTGATGTGGATTTTTCGATTATGTCCGCGGAACTGTCAAGCTTCCTGCCACGCCTGATTGAATTATTCGGCGGAGAAAATAAGGCATAAAAAAAGCCCGGCGGTAAAACCGCCGGGCTTTTTCAGCTAAAAAGCAATGATGATTTATTTCATCATTGATTTTTTGAACATGCTGTCCAATTTGCTGTTAGTGTCTTGAGCATATTGAGCAGCACGGTTAGCAGCAGATTCTGCAGCTGAAGCTTTTGCTGCTGCATCTGCAGCTGCACTTTGTGCACTTTGTGCATCAGAAGATGCTTGTGCTACAGAAGTTTTCAATCCATCAATTTGTGATTGAAGACCTTCGATATCAGAGTTAGTTGCGCAACCAACAACTAAGCTAGCTACCATTGCAATCATTGATAATTTTATTACTTTTTTCATATTATTTTCCTTAGTCAGAGTTATTACTACAAAAAAACATTATAGCTGGCAATGATTCTACCACTATTTGTTACATATTCCAGCTTTATTTTATCTTAACCACAGTTCCCGCTTCAACCAATTGACTTAAATGATCAATCTGGGTGTTGGTTAATGCGATGCAACCATGAGTCCAATCAAACGTCTGATGGATTCTAGAGTCCGCATTTCCTAGACCATGAATACCAATTTGGCCGCCTAAGGGCGTATTCTGAGGCGGTATTTGTTTGGCCTGATGAGCTGTCACAATCCGTTCGTAAGTGAGCCTATCAATAACTCCCTTACGTAAAGCATTTTCTGCATCCTCTGCAGATGGATAAGTTAACCCAAAAAAACGTCTAAAGCTACTTTTTTCTCCAATCCAGCCTATCCTGTAATTACCAAAAGGCGTTATATTATCGCCTCTATGATTTTTTGATCCGGCCCCTCCTCGACCAATAGCAATTGAGTTTAAAGTTTCAAGCGTTAGCTCTCCCTTTTTAACTTCAATTTTACGCGCATGAGTATCCACCAAAAGCCAAACATCAGGTTCTGCAGACGCTGTAAAAGAGACTAAACTAAAACACAATAATAAATAAATTCGTAACATATTAAATTTACATTAGATAAGAAATTTGGTGTACTTTATCAACCACACTGTATTTACTCAAAAGGATCAAACATGCAAATAGAAACTATCACATCAGAACCTTATAATGACCAGAATCCAGGAACTTCAGGACTTCGAAAAAAAGTCAAAGTTTTTCAACAACCCGGTTATCTGGAAAATTTTGTTCAATCAATCTTTGATTCATTAGAAGATTTTAACGGCAAAACCTTGGTATTAGGTGGCGATGGACGTTATTTTAACAGAATAGCCATTCAAATCATCATTAAAATTGCTGCAGCGAACGGTTTCGGCGAACTTATCATTGGACAAGGTGGATTGCTGTCTACTCCAGCAGCATCGAACATCATAAGAAAATATAATGCCTTTGGAGGGCTGATTCTTTCAGCTAGCCACAATCCTGGCGGCCCGGACGAAGATTTTGGTATTAAATACAATGCTGGCAACGGCGGCCCGGCTCCCGAAAAAGACACCAATGCATTCTATCTTCGTAGCCAATCTATTGATCATTATAAAACCACTAACATCCCGGATATTGACCTAGACACTGTTGGTTCGCAACAAATTGACACCCTTAAAATCACAATCATTGATCCGGTTACTGATTATGCCGAGCTCATGCAATCGATTTTCGACTTTAATCTTCTTAAAGAAAGCATCAGCTCAGGATACATTACACTTCTTTTTGATGCCATGAGCGCCATAACCGGACCTTATGCAAAAAGAATACTGATCGATATTTTGGGCGCGACGCCTGAATCTGTTATCAATGCAGAACCTTTAGAAGATTTTGGGGGGCGCCACCCTGATCCTAATTTAGCTCATGCACACGAACTTGCCGAACGCATGTTTAGCGCTGATGCACCTACATTTGGCGCAGCTTCTGATGGCGACGGCGATCGTAACATGATCACCGGAAGCAATATTTTTGTAACCCCCAGCGACAGCTTAGCGATTATGGCCGCTAATGCCCGTTTGATTCCAGCTTACAACAAAGGCTTAAGCGGTGTCGCCAGATCCATGCCTACCAGCCAAGCAGTGGACCGCGTTGCAGCCAAATACAACATTCCTTGCTACGAAACGCCGACTGGCTGGAAGTTTTTTGGTAATTTGCTAGATGCAGGGAAAATAACACTATGCGGTGAAGAAAGCTTTGGTACTGGTTCTGATCATGTCCGTGAAAAAGATGGCTTATGGGCCATATTATTTTGGTTAAATCTAATTGCAGTAAAACGCCAGTCCGTTGCCGACATTGTGCATGAGCACTGGGAAAAATTTGGCAGGGATATTTATTGCCGCCATGATTATGAGGCGGTAGAAACACCTATAGCCAATGATATTGTCGATCATTTAAGAGATTTATTGCCAACATTACCTGGTCAGGTTTTTGGCGAATATAGCGTTAAATACGCCGATGAATTTAGCTATGAAGATCCTATTGACGGCAGCATCAGTAAAAACCAAGGCATACGCATAGGCTTTGAAAATGGCTCGAGAATTGTTTTTCGTTTATCCGGAACAGGTACTGTTGGCGCAACATTACGGATTTATATAGAACGATTTGAAGCTGACGCTACACGACATAATCAAGATGCAGAAGAGGCATTGGGAAGTTTGATAATACTTGCTGAACAATTTTGCGAAATTAAAAAACGAACCGGCAGAACTGAGCCCAATGTAAAGACTTAATAGCAATCACTAGGGTGAAAGACGCAAAAGAAGCGCCTATCACCCTTTACCTAAATTTCCATATTATGCGCAATACCGTGTAATGAACAGATCAACAAGACACCAGCCGCTATTAATGCAATTTGCTGTAAAGAGGTCTTCATATCAGTCTTGGTATGCAATGAAGGTATTAAATCAGCAACTGCAATATAAATAAAGCTTGATGCAGCCAACGCCAAAAAGTATGGCAGACTGTCATGCAAATCCTCCAAACTAAAATAAGCCAACACCCCGCCTAATACCGTCGTAAAACTGGCAAGTACATTATAAAAAAGTGCTTTGCCTCGCGAATAACCACTATCCAATAAAATTGCAAAATCACCAACTTCTTGAGGGATTTCATGCGCAGCAACCGCTAGGCTGGTAACTATACCTAGTTGTACATCTGTTAAAAATGCAGCAGCAATTAATACACCATCAACGAAATTATGAATACTATCGCCTAAAATAATCAAGGCACCTGCCGATTTAACTCTACCGTGCCCATGACTGTGACCATGATGATCAACCTGACTATCATCACCATGAGCCTCACAACGACCGTAATGACAATGCCGCCAAATCAACAACTTTTCCAGTACAAAAAATCCGAGTATTCCGGCTAATATTGTTCCGGATAATGATTGAAACTGCTCCGGCTTAATTTTTTCAAAAGCCTCGGGAATGAGCCCCCAAAAAGCAACAGCCAGTAATGCACCGATTGCAAAACTAATACCGTGTGGCAAAACTGCATTTCTGTGATGATCCCGCAGTAATAAAAAAACAGAGGCAGCCATCACACTTAAAACACCACCGACAGCAGTAAAGATAATAATTAATAACAATAAATTCACTTTGTTATTCTCTCCAAATTAACGAGGCCATTCGCCCTGTTTGCGCATCCCTACGATAAGAATAAAAACGCTCATGATCTGTAAAAGTACAATATGATCCACCATAAACTTCAACGATGTCTAGGGCAGCCAATTCAATCCGCGCCAATTGATAAATATCTGCCAACCATTTGTCCTTCCCTTGCTGTTTAAATGCATCATTAAATGCCACCGATTTTTCCAGAAATGCTTCACGCACTTCAGCTCCAACCTCAAAAAAATCAGGCCCGATGGCCGGTCCTAACCATACCAGCAAATCCTTATTACGAGCTTCAACGTCCATAGCGATTAAAGTATTTCTGATCACACCCGCCAACAATCCCCGCCAACCCGCATGAATCGCGGCCACCTGTAAACCATCTTTAGAACAGACCAACAACGGCAAACAATCGGCAGTCATTACTGCACAGACGACACCTGCTTGATTACTAAAGCTTGCATCGGCTTGATGCAATAAACCTGTATCTAAAGCTTCAACGGCACGATTGCTATGAATTTGTTCCAACCAAACAGGCTCTGCAGGCAAAGCCAACATATCATTAATTATTTGTCTGTTTTGCCTGACCCACTCATGATTATCACCTACATGTGCGGCTGGATTAAGACTGGAGAAAGCCTCATTACTAACACCGCCTGTCCGCAATGTGGTCGCGGCATGAATATTAGCTGGGGCAGGCCAATCAGGTTCTAACCAACGTTCAATTTTACTCATTATCCGCCAAGGCTTCCAATAAACGCACCATGTCATCCGGCAAAGGCTGCACCCACTCACAATATTCATCCGTGACAGGATGCTGCAAGCCCAACTTTGCCGCGTGCAATGCCTGACGCTTAAAACTACGTAATTCTTTTTCCAGCAACTCACTGCAACCGGCAGGCATTTGAAAGCGCCCTCCATATACCTGATCACCAACTAACGGAAAACGAATATGCGATAGATGCACACGTATTTGGTGTGTACGACCAGTTTCAAGCTTAACCTGAACAAAAGTATGTCGGGTAAAACGCTTTTCCACGCGATAATGGGTAACAGAATCTTTGCCGGATTCTCTAACGGCATAGCGTTTACGATCAGTTGGATGCCTTGCTATAGGCTCGTCTACCGTTCCACCAGCCGTCATTCGTCCTCGGGTGATCGCTAAATATTCTCTGTTAATTGCACGATCCTGCAATTGCTGAGTGAGGCTATTGTGCGCCTGCAATGTTTTTGCAATCATCAATAATCCACTGGTTTCTTTATCAATCCTGTGCACAATCCCGGCCCGAGGCAATGTTTCCAGGCTTGAATCATGATTTAGCAAGGCATTCAATAGTGTGCCACTCCAGTTACCGACCGCCGGATGCACAACCAAGCCTGCCGGCTTATTGACGATTAAAAGACTTTCATCTTCAAAAATAATATCTAAAGGAATTGCTTCTGCTTCCGAAGTGACAACTACTTCAGCTTCGGCATCCAGAGTTATCACTTCACCACCCTCAAGCTTATCTTTTGGCTTAAGAGTTAAGCTATTGACCTGCACCCGCCCCGCTTTAACCCAGGTTTGCAATTTACTGCGCGAATAATCCGCAAACAGTTCGGCAAGTATTTGATCTAAACGCATACCCGCCATTTCGTAAGGTACTTCTGCTGTTAATCTTGTCATAACAAGTTCTTCTGAATAACCCAATGTTAAGTTATACTCGCGGGATCGAAAACCATACCAAGTATCGCCGTTTATCCTGTGAGAAAACCTCTAATATTACAACTGTCGTTAGCACTATGCGATTAATTTTAATTAAATTTTTATTTATTTGCTGTTTAAGCCTTTCTCTTCAAGGCTGCGGTTCACTCGGAGAGTCAATACGAGATCTTTTTCCCGGCGGTTCCAGTTCATCAGACGAAGATGAATATGTTGACTGGACAGCCGATAAATTTCGTTCGGAAGCCAAAAAGGCGGTGGATGCAGGCAGTTATGAAAAAGCTATCAAACTTTATCAATCGCTTGAATCCCGCTACCCTTTCGGTGAAGACTCGGCACAAACTGAATTAGATATAGCTTATGCTTATTTTAAAAATAACGATCCTGATTCGGCAATTGCTGCCGCTGACCGCTTTATTAAAATAAACCCTCGAAGTCCCGGCGTAGATTACGCTTATTATTTAAAAGGCTTGGTTAATTATAATCGAGGTATTGGCTTTATTGATCGATTTCTACCCACCGACACCTCACAACGTGATACAGCAAGTGCCCGAGACGCACTGAAAAATTTTGAAGAACTGATTCGACGTTTTCCTTACAGTAAGTACTTGCCAGATGCCCGTTTGCGTATGATTGCGCTTAGGAATAATCTTGCGATGCATGAAGTTCATGTTGCTCGATATTACATGAAACGTAAAGCTTATGTGGCTGCAATAGACAGGGCATCAACAGTTATTGACAAATATGAACGAACCCCAGCTGTTCCTTATGCCTTACAAATTTTACAGGAAGCCTACACCAAGCTTAACCTTTTAGATCTGGCCGCCGATATAACTCGTGTTTATGATCTAAACTACCCCAACGGCCCGCCTGTACTGGAACAAGCCAACTCAACGATTTCTCACAAAATCTGGGATTTTATAGGTTTGGAAAAATAATATTATCGTTTTACGATATAACCGCCCCGATTTAATCAAGGCGGTTATATTTATAAAGTAAATCTATTGCAACCCGGCATCAAAAGATTGCAGTGCCGGCAGGCCTTTAGGTTTTCGTCCCGCAGTCCCCACAGCAGGTAAGACCAAGGTTTGCTCAACTGCTGGATTTAATTTCACCTTATTTTCATCCCCCACATGGCCATTGGGAATTGTTAATGAAGGATGATCGAAGGGCGCTTTTTCCCAACGGACGCGATCATCGGTCAATGCCTTCATAAACGCGACTATGTCGTCTATATCCGAACTACTTAAGCCCAAGGTTTCCTGAATCGACTGGCCTGGATTACAGAAAGTAACAAGCGTTTCCTTGGTGCCCGCCATATCAGAGGCAATATTACTAGCTTGACCGAAAGCTCCGGATAGAAGGCCTGAATCATCAATCAATCCTGTTACTTGGTCAGGAGCAACCACAGTATTTCCATACAAGTCAGAAGTGAAAAGTGTCCCACCACAAACTGAATCTCTTGGAAACAAGTCCTTACGATCACCGCCGCGATTGTAAAATTGTACAACTTGCTCTAGGGTTGCTTGTCCGCCATTATGAAAATAAGGGCCTGTCAACTCCACATTACGCAGAGTAGATGTTTTAAAAGCGCCATCAATGGCATCACGCTCATCACTAACAACCGGATCGAGACCGGAAATACCTCCCCAAGAAGTGGTAAGAGGGTTCCAGGCAATCCAACCAAGATTCGCAGCAAACAGCGTAGAATCAGTCTGAAATGGATCAGGTGCTAAACTGGAGATATTAGGCGTTAAGATTGTATAATCCTGTGGGTTATTAGCCTTCAACTTTGCATTTCGGGTGAACGATAAAGCATAACCATAGCCATCAGCAGCTCCAATTCCCAAATCTTCTGCTGAAGGTCGCACACCAATATTATAGAATCCGGTATCATATAAGGCGAAACCGCCATCCCCCATTAACATACGCTCAATATATTTGTCGGTGTTGGGTGTATTAGTGGGGTTCAACACATGCGTGACTGATGCTGCAGTAAATTCCGAACCCAAGTGGCAAGCAATACATTTACCTTGATGCAAAAACAAGTTCAAACCATTTTGCTCTTGGGCAGTGAGATTATCTATGCCATTAACCGTCTGATCAAAGCGAGAATCATCCGATACCAAAGTGGCTTCGTAGGCTTGCACCGCCAAGCCCCAAAACAAGGAAAAATTATTTTCAATCAGTTTATAGCCATCTACCGTTTGCGTATCTGGTATATCCCAATAGCTATTATTAAACGCACTTTGTATCAGTAGCTTATATGTATTTGCAGGCTTAATGTCACCTGCTGCTGTGGTGTATGCCCCCAACACACTATCAGATGTATCTGTTTTTTGTTTGGCCAACGGCTTGACCGACAACATTTTTTTACCTAACTCGGCAAACGTTTTTCCGCCACACGACATTTCAAAGTCACTTAGTGCCGGGCCAACGGCTTGTGATGCAAGGCTGGAATTATAAATGGCAACCCTGGTTTTTATGAGATTACCTTTTACATCTTTACTATAGAGCTCGGTAGCTGGTGTGGTTGCCGGATCAGCAAAACGTCTAAGGCCAAATGGATCCAGTCCGTTAAAAACGTTATTGGCCCGACCATCCCAGAAATTACGGAAATTAAAAACCGCATTAATAACCGTAGGTGTATTTCGGGGTTCGACCTGACGCACCGAGCTTCCACCCACATTAAACAACGGCATATTGACACCCGAAGTAGGAAACCTTTTTTTACAGAGTTCTTTTTTGCCAGAAGGTGTCAAGCTATTGAATGTTGAATGGTAAGTCCCCTGCGACGAAACCACATCATCACTATCGTATACTATTTTCGCATTTCGATCACCTTGAAGCGCTTGCCCTGCAACGGGAATTTGTGGCTCTTGATATTGCCGCAGCGGAAAATCTTTCTTTTTTAATGTGTAGTTGGGGCCTTTACCAAAAGTGGGTAGCAATGGATCCAGGTTAGTCGTATTGGGATACGAAGCCATGAAGTCGAAAACTTTGCCGATAGGGGTAACACGGTCACTGGCAAGCTTACTGCTTGCATTTCTTAAGCCCGGATCAATCTGATTTTTAACGCGGTTATCCGCGCCCGCCTGAAAATGACAACTGGCGCAGGCAAGCCCGTCACTCCCGACCTGGCTATCCCAAAACAACATTTTCCCCAGCGCTATCGCGACCGCCTTGTTTTTAATGATGCTTGGCGATATCGACGCTTTATTACCATTGCCATCAACAGTGTAAGGTTCTGGCACAGACGTACATTTTAGTGATCCTGGTATTTCGGGAAAAGCAGCTACATTCATGGCATTAGCCGCACAAAAAACTTGTAATGGTGTTGGTTGTAAAGGCTTGCTGATTGCCGTAGCAGCTATAGCAGATTGATTTAAAGTAACCAACAAAAGAATCATCACCGGAAAAAAAGTTTGTACGAAATCACATGACAGACCTTTTCGACTTAATCTAACTTTAATATTCATGTTAAATTCTCTCAGGGAGTTAAAATTGGCAAGTATTTACTAAACCTGTAGTGGTGGTAATTACCCCACATATCAGTGTCGGAACTTTGGTACCAACTCCACCCCGGCTTGAGTACACCGTGACTGAAACCGGAAGCGTGTAAATATTAGTAGGCAACGCTGGATTTCCACGCGGATGCAAAGGATCTACAATGGTTCCGGACGCTGAATACACCCAGCACGGATTATTGGCAACTGGACATGGCAACCCTCCCGCAGGCGCTACCGCAGGATTGGTTACCAGTTGCATTGGCTGGGGATCATTAGCCATCAAAGCGCCAGACGCACCGGTAGCCTGTACATACATTTGCAGGTTAGGTGTCGCGTTTGGTAGCGAAGAAGTCGCGATAACAGTCAGCTTGCCTTTATTTTGCCTGTTGTCCCAAGTTACGGTGACAACGCTAGCTGTATCAGGTATTTGTGTTGTAGGGATGGCCAAACGGTTTGCCAACACCCCACCACATTGGCTGGGCGCCGGCATAGGCTGCGCCCAAGGTGGAGGATCAAGCGGCATTACAAGGGGTGGCTTAGGATCACCAACTGCCGTTGCGGTGGTTAATGGCCCGGAACCACAGGCCAGAAAAGCCAAATCCTGAAAATTATTAGGTAACACTGGATCACCTAGGAACAAATTTTCAGGGAAAATATACTCAAAATTGGGTGCGTTATACTGCCCAGCCACCAAGTCATTGGCATACTTACCAGCCGGATTTTTTGGATCCAGATAAGCCTGTGGTATATAACATGGCATAGTTTTACTGTTACACAACGTCCGGCTAACAATACGCATATTGCGTGTCGGTGGTGAATAAGCACCTGTTGCCGGCACAAAGCGGACGCGGCCTATCACAGGTGGGCCGGAAGGATTAACACTACTTAATAAGCGCTCTATAACCAGTCCGGTTACCTTGTCAACATCCATGGCAAAAATATCAACCAACGAACTGGGATCGGTAGTAAATCCCTCAACCTTAATTCTTGAAGTCACTTCCTGTGAAAGATTCTGGATGGGTAAAGCATTGGTTCCTGCCAGCAACGACTCAATCATCACATATACTGGCTTGGTGCCCGGATAGGTATAAATGCCGACATGGGCATTGATGGTATGTGCAGAGATATAATAAGGCGAAATCGTCATTGAATTTTGCGTATCCACAGTCAACGTACCGGAATAATCAATGTAATCACCCACCTCGAAAGGTGCTTGGCGATCCGCCCGTGTTGCACAAGGGTTGGTGACGGCAACCCCGTTTGCGTCGATAATCGTCCCACAAGGCCCTGGTGGAGGCGCTAAAGTAGTGGGTAAAGCATCCATGACAAAACTGTGGCAATAACCATCCTTTTGTGCAGGGAAAGCCGGAAAGGTAATACCATTGGCTACCGGTAAATTGGTACACTTAGCAGTACCCGCTTGCTTGGGACGGTTTTGTTGTGGGCAAAGTGCATCCGTATCACCATCCACACCAAAAGGATAAGCCCTGGGAATACACATCGGAAAACCGGTAGACGCATGAATGGTCGGATTATCGGTATCCGCCGTAAACCGCTGATCATAGTGACTCTCTTCAACATCACAAGTGCCAAGTCCTAAACAACCAGGACCGCCATGTTTAAGACCAAAACGACCTACCGGGTCGTTAATCCTGACACGGGCGTCCGGAGACAAACACTCTTGCTTGGGGATTGCTTGTCCCGGTAGTCCGGTAGCGGGCAAACTGGAAGAAACACACAGCTCACCGCTGTTATAATCAATGGACTTGATATAACCCTGCCCTAGATTAAGTGCCTGTTGTGAGATAAAAACCAGTCCGGCGATATACTTAGACTCACCCGACACCGGGTCTTTGATAATATTTCCCTGAATATGAATTTCATATGACGGTAAGGGCAAGGCTCCCAGCGTCATGTCTCTATCTTCAAGTGCCAGACCTGAGGTACCCGCAGGTACTGTAGGATCATTTATCAACGCAGGATCAAACAGCTCTGCCCAAGTCATTGAAGTAGCCGGCATTTGCAAAATGGTATTGCAAGGAATGATAATCTCAACACCATTAACAGTTACCCAGCCTCCATAAAGTCGCTGATCAAGGTTGGCTAAGCCGGGGCAAACACGCTTATCGACAGTAGCGCTTTGTATATAACCGGTTACATCAAACTGCGTCGGAACTGCTGGGGGCGGTGTCGTAGGGCTCACCGGAAAAATAGCCGGTTTGAAACCATTTAGGTTGCCTTGCGCCGCAAATACAGCATTAATAGTAACCACAGCACTCGTTATAAATATAGCAATTGTTAAATATTTTAGTTTCATGTCAAGATCCACCTCAAGTGTTTAAATGATCAAAATGTAGTGCTGTGGACACTAAAATTCTTTATTTATCGACTGAAGCTTATCGGAGCTTGCATTTGGTTTGTATTAAGACGCTCAAACCTCAATGCATCTTTTAACAAAAAAAGACTTCTCCAATCAGCCAGCTTTTAACCCATCATTTCGGATAACATAGGGCGACTGCCGTTAGGCTCCAACCAGCGAACATATTCAGCAAGATATTTAGGCGCACTCAGCGCTGGAGCCATACCCCATCTCTCCAAAGATTCAATGCCAAATTTAACAACGCCTAAATGCTGACTTTTATCATTATCCAAAATAGGATCAGAAAATTTATAACCAAGATGCTCCCTGAGCAGCTCAATATTTGCTTTTTTACCGGTCAAAAATGTCCAACCTGGTTTTACACTAAACAATTCGGCATAGCCTTTTAACATTTCGGGCGTATCCTGATCCAAAGACACTGAATACATAAAGACATCACGCCCCATCCGATCGCCAAACTCATCCTGTACTCGTCGCAAATTTGCTGTCATTCCCGGACAAATATCACCACAACGGACATACATAAAGTTGATCAAAACAATTTTGTCTTTAATTAAATCGTCGTAAAAATTAACAGACTTACCTTCATGTGTTAATAAAGGTACATTCGGGATAAAATTTTTGCGGCGTGTAACAGCATCTACTTTTATTGGGGTTAACGTCTTTAAAAGAGCTGCGCCTGCAGGTATGGCAGCTAAAGTAGCCATACCCAAAGTCGTACCGGTTAAATTTTTAATAAAGTCTCTTTTTTTCATCGTGAATTACTCTTTAATAGTTAATTTGGAAATACTACTTGCCAGCATTAGGATCGGTAGGTGGCACGATCTTAAAACGAATCATCATGGCATGATCTTCATGCACCACGTTATGGCAATGCATGGGATAATCGCCAACCCAATCACGGAACTGCATGTTGAAAGTAATGCTGGTTGTTCCCGCGGAACCTTGGGCTCCATCACCAACTCTCACGACATCTTTTCTGGATAAGTCATCAAGTGCTGTGGGTGCGCTACCATTGCGTTTGGTAATCTGAAATTCCTCATGATGGATATGCACCGGATGCGACCAGCCACCGGGCGAAGTCAAAGTCCACTCCTCCTGAGAGCCCTCTATCGGATAAGCGCTAAGAATTGTTGGATTAAAGAACTGACCATTAACCACCCAAGCGCCATTACTGGTGCCAAAGTCAAACTTACGCTTAATCTTGATCGGGTTTTTAGTGCGGTCGGGGAAAGGCACCATCACTTGGGTTTGAAGTGTCGCTAATGTAGCGCTGTTATCTACAGTAGCAACGTCTGAAACCTGAAATTGTAGTACTTGTGTTTTGGCGCTGGACGCTAGAATTTTGCCTGTGGTGCCTTTTCCATTGAGTTGTTCGAGACGGTTTTCAAGATAAAAAATAGTCCCGGCCGGATATAAATAGTTTCCCTTACTGTCTTTTGTACCGAAATCAATAATAACGTCAGCACGTTCGGCCACGCCCAAACGGATACTAGGCACTACTTGCGCCTTCGGCAGCAGATTACCGCAATTGGCAATACGCGTGATGACAGGCGCGACTATTTTTGTATTGGGACTTGTCACGGACAATTCGATAAAGCGTGAAGGCCCTCCATCCAGAAAACGAAAGCGGTATTTACGCCGTTCAACCGTTAAAAACGGTTTAATCTTAAAATTAACGGTTTGCTGATCGCCAAGAATGCCTTCAATGTTAAAAGTATCAAAAAACATCTGTCCGGTTTGGTCCAGTACCTTATCAGTAAACAAAAGAGGAATATCATATTGACCACTAGGCAGCCTTAAACCAGTCGTTTCATCATCCGTATCCAGGTTGATATCTTTACTAAATAAGGTATAGAAGGAAGCGAGGCCTTTATAAACATTTGGCGAAGTAAAATCCATCCGGTGGTCATGGAACCACAGCGTGCTTTGGGTTTCCTGCCAATCGCCCGGGCACCATTTACCATTCGGATGAAAAGTTCCAGCCTTATGTGTACTGGCAAAACCGGCGCGTATATTGGGATACCAATAATCCCACCACTTGCCGGAATCAAAAAAGCGCATCGGCCCACCATCGGACGCTGGTGGATTATGGGCATTATGAAGATGCGGCGAACATTGATTGATACCAAAACCCTGGGTGTCCCTGCCATTTTTAGGTAAGCCGTTATACATACGCATTAACACCGGCGAGCCATACTGTGCCTTTAAACGCAACACGCCGGTAGCAAACTCACCCTTGCTGTTGGCATTCATGTCTTGGTAAGTCCATACCTTGGAATTAAAGCCTGGGTATTCAGTTGCAGAATAAAAATTCCAGTCAATCTCCTTGGCCATCAACTCATATTTGGTACAGGCGGCCAAGCCACCCAATTCATCCCAGCGTTGGTGTTCTTCTGTACGTGCTTCGGTAAAGTTCTCGTAACCGCCAATAGGGCCATTGCCAGGGTTATAAAGGTTCTGAGTTTCCAGACACTGAACTTTTTCGGCCACGGGTCCTGTAAAGTTGGCTACAGAAACAGCCGTTTTGGGAATAGGCAAAGGATCTGACCAAGGTTTGTTACACGGTGGACTGATAATCCCGTTTGTAGAAGCTGCTTCAGCCAAATTAGGTAAAAAACTTCCGCCACCTAAAGCTGTAAGCCCTCCTACACCAGCGGTTAAGCCCATTTTGAATAACTCTCGCCTAGTGACTCCTGATTCATTGATATCGCTTATCTCTTTCATATAACGAGCAACAGCGCGTTCCTGCTGACTGAAACTAGTCGATTTAATAATTTTTTTTGGCATGACACATTCCTCTCAAATTTGGACTATTGCACTACAATGACTTACATCGGCTTGGGATAGTGATTACTCAAAGGTAACCAAGCCATAATTTATTAATTAATTTTCTATGACGTTGAACCTTTAGCCGTCAATTTGGAATTAACTAACGTCAAACCAAAAATCACTTATTTACATTCGAGTAAGTTTTAGTAATTAAGCGACTATCCGATTAACGATATTTGATATAGAGCAACGGGCATGCCAATAACAATAACCCTATGATTAATTTGAATTAATTATTATTTAACGCAAAAGTCAGTTACTAATTGATTAAGGCAATGTATTATCTTTGATACACC
>SESD01001079.1_pt1 | contig 15627 bp, 15 predicted proteins | sample 3171411 | NCBI WGS metagenome assembly SESD01 (sample SAMN06051880, study PRJNA518727) | freshwater metagenome | biome: subpolar coniferous forest; feature: holomictic lake; material: water; isolation source: holomictic Lake 442, 16.5 m depth | place: Canada: near Kenora, Ontario | collected...
TGAAGGAACGGATACGTTAACTATTACAGCTCCATCAACAACGCTCACAACAGGCGATTTTCTTCATGTTACTACTATGGAAACATTAGTTTTGGGTGGTACTACAGGATCAACCGCGACACTAGATGCAGGTTTTGCAACAGCTGGATTTACTTCAATTACAGGTAATGCAGGTGCTGATTTATTAACTTTCAGTGGTGCAATAGGAACTTCTACTGTTGCTTTAACAGTTAATGGCGGGGGTGGTGCAGATACAATCACTGTCACTGGTGCAGCGAGTAACATTACGTTCATTGGAGCAACTGGAGTAACTGATACCATTACGGGTGGTACAGGTGCTGATACGCTTACGGGGGCTGCAGGTAGTGATTCTATTGTTGGTGGTTCTGGTGCTGACAGCATTACTGGTGGTGCGGGTAATGACACAGTTACGGGTGGAACAGAAGCAGATACTTTCGTTGTTGATTCTGGTACTGACACAATTACAGATTGGGGAACAGGAACAGACATATTGAGCATCTCTGCAAGTGCAATAGCGAAAATTTCTGTTGCTGCAGCAGGTGGTTCGATTCAAACTTTTGCATCAACTACTAACGCTGGTACATTATTCGTTAATGGTTCAGCCGCAACAGCAGCGATAACTATTACTGGTTCTACTGGTGTAGATAGTATTACTGGTGGTGGCGCATCCGACTCAATCTCTGGAGGTTCTGGAGCAGATACAATTACTGGTGGTGCTGGTGCTGATATTATTGATGGTGGCACAGGTAATGATAAATTTATTATCGCTGCAACTGGTGACACATCTACATCGGCAACAGCTATAGCATCTAGTACAGTAAGCACAACAGGTATGGATATTTATACCGTGACAGCAGGTGATACTATTGATTTAAGTGCGATTGCCTCGACGCTTGCTACTATTACTCGTGATGCAACTACTCAAACAGCTGTTACATTTACAAGCGCTGGAACAGGTACAGTATGTTTTGAGTGGGTTGGTACTTATTCAAGTGGTACATTTACTTCTAGCTCTTCTGGTTCTGATACATTGTTAATTTATGACAATAACGGTTCAACTTCCGCTGGTACGTTGGAAGGTATCGTTTTGGTTGGTACTGGTGCTGTTGCAGACACAATTGCAGCGGGTATTTTAACTATTGCATAATTTCTAGCCTGCTTTAAACCTAAAAAACCGCTCCTCGGCATGAAAGCTGAGGAGCGGTTTTTTTATTTGTCAGGTTATCAGTTGGTTTAGGAGGTGAAAAAGCCGTGTTTTTGCATTCGATAAAGTAACGTATCACGGGTAATTCCAAGCAAACGTGCGGATTTACTGCGATTTCCTTGGGTACGGTCTAACGCTTGGTTAATCAAATTCGCTTCCAACGCGTCTAATTTCAAACCTACGCTTGGCAACAAAAAATCATGTGATTCAATGGAATTTGTTGCTTTTTGAAACTCAATCGGTAAATGTTCAGGTTCAATTATTTGGTCAGCAAACAAAATACTTAAACGTTCGCATAAATTTCGTAATTCTCGAATGTTCCCCGACCAGTGGTAATGCTTCAAAATTTTCAAACTGGCTTTGCTGAATTTTGGTGCTTTTATACTGTGATTTGTTTCAAACAGCTTAAAAAAATGCGTAATCAATAATTCAATATCTTCGCTGCGCTCTGATAATGCGGGTAATTCAAAGGGGACAACGTTTAAGCGAAAATATAAATCCGACCGAAATACACCATTTGAAATCAACTCTGTTAAATTCGCATTTGTCGCTGCAATGACACGCACATCGACTTTATAAGGTCGCACATCACCTACCGCTAAACATTCGCCTGAATCTAAAAAACGCAATAATTTTGCTTGAATCGACAAAGGTAACGAATTGATTTCATCTAAAAATAACGTACCGCCGTTTGCTGCTTGCAATAAACCTATCGTGTTTTGAATTGCGCCTGTAAAAGAACCTTTTTTGTGTCCAAACAATTCGGATTCAATCAAACTTTCAGGCAATGCCGCGCAGTTAAGCGTTAAAAATTCTTTGTTGGCGCGTGAACTCGCATTTTTAATCGCGTGTGCGAAAACTTCTTTTCCTGTTCCTGTTTCACCTTTCAATAAAACGGTAACATCGGTTGCTGCGACGATTTTCGCGCTGCGAATCAATGTTTCTAGTAAAGGCGATTGACCAATAATAGCTTCAAAATTATTCATAATCCTTCGTGCATTGTGTGCGGCATAATCGCCATTGGATTCAACGTTGGAAACGCCGAAAACAGTGCCAACGCAATCATGATAATCCCCACAATTTGTTTAAATCGTTTCATCGATGCAAGGCGTGTCAAAACACTAATCATCACGCCAACTCCCATTACAGCAGGAAGTGTGCCTAAACCGAATGCAATCATCGTCAATGAACTTTGCAAAATGCTGCCGCTCGCAATCGTCAATGCCAATGCTGCATAAACTAAGCCGCACGGAATCCAGCCCCAAACCATACCGAATAAATAAGCGTGTTTGCAGTCTTTAACGGGAATCAATTTGCGCCCAAACGGTTCAACGCGCCGCCAAATATGCAAACCTAGTTTTTCAATGTAGGCAAAACGGGGAAACCAACCTGCAATATACAAACCTGCGCCCGTCATAATCAGCGCAGAAATTATTTGTAACAAACGATGCCCATGCGTTTCGCCGAGCGGTAAAGTGACTAAAACTTCAATCAATCCCGCCGCCGCACCTGCAATGCCATAACTGGTAATACGTCCCGCGTTGTAGCTCAAAATAAACGGTAATAAACGTTTTTTGTCTTGGCGAATTTCGGGCGCAAGGCTAAACGTCAATGAACCGATAATTGAGCCGCACATTCCAATGCAATGCAGGCTACTAAATAAGCCCATCAACAGCGCGACTAATAATGACGAAGTAAAATTCGGGTCAAAAATCATGCGAATTGTGCGGCAATTTGAGCTTGCATGGTGTCAGCCATTGCTTTGCGATTTTGTGCATCACGAATTGGACGACCAACCACAATGTAATCTGCGCCATTTTGAAATGCGCCTTCAACGGTCACAACACGCTTTTGGTCATCATCTTCGCGATTATCGACAGGACGAACGCCTGGTGTAATGACGAGTAATTTATTATCGAGTTGTTCACGCAACATCGAAACCTCCAAACCCGAAGACACAATGCCGTCGCAACCAATCGCCAACGCCCGTTTGGCGCGGGATAAAACCAATTCGCGTACGTCACATTGAAAACCTAAATCGTCTAAATCACCACGATCTAAACTGGTCAGCGCGGTGACGGCTAAAACTTTTAAATCGCCTTTATTTTTTACGGCATATTCCATAATCGCATCGTTGCCGTGAATTGTGGCTAAATCGACACCTTTTTGACTTAACGCTGCAATTGCACGTCCGACGGTGGCAGGAACGTCGAAAAACTTCAAATCGACGAACACTTTTTTATTTCGTTGTTTCAGCCATTCGATGAAGCCAAAATAATCGCCGCACATGAATAATTCCATGCCAACTTTGTAAAAAATCACAGAATCGCCTAATTCTTCGACAAGGGCTTTTGCTTCGTCAATGCTTGGCACGTCGAGTGCCATAATTAAACGTTCGTTGATAGGAATGGATTTGGTTGAAATAAAAGATTGCGTCATAACATTAACTATAAGTCTGGGAAGTAAAAAATAGCGTCTATCTTACCGAATCTTGTCGGGTTCGATAAATGTTATTTGTTTTTAGGCAATTCGCGTAAAATTAAACTGAAATCACGCTTAAACCTTGTAGGAATCACATGAAAAAATTGCTTTTAATCCCGTTGTTATTTATTTCTACCGTCAGTTTTGCTGTTGAACCGTCAAAAGACGATTGGCAAAACACCACCATCAGCGATGCGACAATCAAAAAAATTCAAGAATCGAAGTTTGTGTATAAAAAATGCGTCTCTGATGAAATGCAAAAAGCACCTTATCAAAAACAAGAAAGTCGTCACGCCACCGAAGCCATTGTGAAACAATGCGAAAACGTGTTGGCAAAAATGCGTGAGGTTTACATCTCTGAAAAAGTACCCGAAATCATTGCTGACAGACATTTGAAACAAATGCGTTTGCAAACCACGCGCTTGGTATTGCAAGACATGATGTATAACGAAGCGGCGCGTTCCGTTCAATAATAAAAACTATAAAAAAGGTCTCGAAAATGGATATAACCAATTACACAATTGATTTAGCACTCAAACCAACAACACTTGATGCGTGGCACGTTTGTTTGGCAGGGACATCGGCTATTTTGGCGGGTGCGTTGATTTTAACGTTACTATCATTAGTGATGTGCATGGCGCGTCGTAAAGAAAATAATGCGGCAGAACCACAAATCAAAATCGTTGAAAAAATTGTACAAGCAGAACCGATTATTCAAATTGTTGAAAAAATTGTCGAAGTTCCTGTTGAACGCATTGTTGAAGTTGAAAAAATCGTCCAAATTCCAGCACCCGCGCCAGTCGTTTTAAAAGAAGCAAATTCTGATGCTGCGTTGCAATTACTTTATTTATTACAAAACGATGCACGTTTCATCGACTTCATCAAAGAAGATATGGGCGCACACAGCGATGAAGATGTTGGCATGGTGGCGCGTGTAATTCACGAAGGTTGCAACAAAGTCTTAAACGAACATTTCACCTTTACATCAATTGCGAAAGAAAACGAAGGCGACAAAATTACGTTAATCGAAGGTTATGACGCTGCAAAAGTGCGCGTGACGGGAAACATTGTCGGTAATCCACCCTTTACAGGCACGATTATTCACAAAGGTTGGCAAGTCACCGATGTGCGTTTGCCAAGTACCGTTCAAGGGTACAACGCAAATGTAATCGCGCCAGCAGAGGTTGAATTATGAGTTTTTTTGAAAAAATGAAAAAACAAGCGGCTGAAACGGCGAAAGTTGATGAACCCAAAAAAGACGAGGTGAAAAAGCCAGATGTTAAGCCCGAAATTAAAGCAGAAGAACCTAAAGTTGAAGCGGGTGTTGAAACGAAAGTTGATGCTGTAAAAGAAGTCGCACCAAAAGCCGAAAAAGAAACGTCCGTAAAAGTTGAAGCTGCGCCGATTACGCAAAAATCAATCTCAAAAATTGATGATTCAACAGGCAAAAATTTTGCTGTCGGGATTGATTTAGGTACGACACATTGCGTGCTTTCTTATGCCGATATTACGGACGTTGAAGCTGAATTTTCACAACAAGTGATGGGGATTTCGCAATTAACGTCCCCGAGTATTGTTGAAGAAAAATTGCAGTTGCCGTCATTTATTTATCAAGCGAATGACGCAGAATTACCTGCAAATTCAATCGTTCTGCCTTGGAATCAAAAACCTGATTTTATTGTCGGTGAAATTGCCCGTAGTTTAGGTTCTAAAACTCCCATTCGTTTAGTTTCAAGTGCGAAAAGTTGGCTTTGTCATGCAGGTGTTGATTGTAAATCTGCCATTTTACCTGCAGATTCTCCAGACGAAGTTGAAAAAGTATCACCTTTTGAAGCCACAAAAGCCTATTTAGAACACATGAGTAGTGCATGGCTACATTTACATCCAAACGCGCCACTTTCTGAACAAGATTTAGTGTTAACTGTACCAGCATCATTCGATCCAGCTGCGCGTGAATTAACGGTTGAAGCTGCGCGTGCTGTGGGTTTAAGTCATGCGATTTTGCTCGAAGAACCACAAGCGGCGTTATACAGTTGGATTGAACAAACGCAAGGCGAATGGCGCAAACAAGCCAAAACTGGCGACGTGATTTTGGTTATTGACGTGGGCGGTGGAACGACCGATTTATCGTTAATTGCCGTGACTGAAAAAGACGGTGTTTTAGATTTAACAAGGGTTGCGGTCGGTGAGCATATTTTGCTCGGCGGCGATAATATGGATTTAGCGTTGGCGTACACTGTCAAAGCTAAAATCGAAAAAGATGGCAAACGTTTAGAACCGTGGCAAATTCAAGCCTTAACGCACGGTTGCCGCGATGCGAAAGAAAAGATTTTTTCAAGCGACGTTGCCAGCGTGCCATTAGTCGTACCGAATCGCGGTTCATCGTTAATCGACGGCACATTGCGTAGTGAATTAACCCGCGACGAAGTGAATAGCGTTTTAATCGAAGGCTTTTTACCAAAAGTATTTGTGAGTGAACGTCCTGTTTCACGCGCTCGTGCAGGTCTACAAACAAAAGGCTTGCCTTATGCTCAAGACGCTGGAATCACGCGCCACTTAGCGGCATTTTTAGCGAAACAAATTAACGCCGCTGACGAATTAGACGGAATTGACTTACCTGAAGGCGCGACATTTTTGCATCCAACAGCGGTTTTATTTAATGGCGGCGTGTTCAAAGCTGACGCATTAAGCCAACGTTTGATGGATGTATTAAACGATTGGCTGAAAACTGAAAATTCACCTGAAGCGCGTTTATTAGAAGGTGCAGATTTAGATTTAGCGGTTGCTCGTGGCGCGGCATATTACGGTTTTGTTCGTAAAGGCAAAGGCGTTCGTATCAAAGGCGGAACAGCGGCAGCTTATTACGTCGGTATTGAAAGTGCGATGCCGTCTGTGCCTGGAATGCAGCCTGAAATTCAAGCCTTATGTATTGCGCCATTTGGCATGGAAGAGGGTACAAAAGTCGAATTACCAACAGATGAATTTGGTTTAATTGTCGGTGAACAAGTCCGTTTCCGATTCTTTAGTTCGACAACGCGCCGTGAAGATGTTGTCGGTACACGTTTAGATTATTGGCAAGATGATGAAATTTCAGAATTAAACGAAATTGAAATAACACTTGATCAAGAAGGGCGACGTTCTGGCGAAGTCGTTGCCGTGCATTTAGGTTCCGCTGTCACCGAAGTCGGCACGTTAGAATTGCAAGCATTTTCAAACAAAGATAATGGACATTGGAAAATTGAATTTGATGTGCGTAACTAAATAAAAAGTAGGTGAAAGACGCAATGTCTTTCACCTTTTCTTTCCACTAACACCCTAGAAAAATGACTGAATATATCACCCGAAATAATCCAAATAATGACGACGAAGATGATTATGAATATGACGAAGATGGCAATATCGTTTATTACGCCGTCCGACCAAACAAAACCCAAATCAAAAAAGAAATTGCCGCATTATTGGCGTTAGGTGAAGAAATTTCATCGTTGCCATCAGCTCAAATTACCACGCTGGGCTTGCCTGAAAAGTTGGAATCGTTGATTCGTGAAGTTGCCAAAATGCCGCGAAAATCTGCTCGCAAACGTCAACTTAAATTTATCGCGCAACAATTTTACAAAATGGAAAGTTTGGTTGAGCCGATTATTGAAAAAGTGGCTAAATTCAAAAATCAAAGTGGTCACGCTGTGCGAGAGCATCATATTATCGAAAAATGGCGCAGCCGTTTATTGAACGAAGGGAATAATGCGCTGACTGAATTATTAGATGAACAACCGCACGCGGATCGTCAGCATTTGCGCCAACTTATACGGAATGCTCAAAAAGAATTGGCTACAGGGCAAACATCAAAATCATCGCGTTTGTTATATCGCTATTTAAAAACGCTATTTGATTTTGATGAAGAATGGAACGAGGACGATATGGCAACAGCCGTGGAATTTGATGATTCCGATGACTTTGACGATGATGACGACGATATTGATGAAGACGATTAAGAAAAAAACGTCATTGCTTCATAAATGCGTGCTTGCGCTTGATGTAAAACGTTAAGCGAAAAGTCACCATTTAACTTGCCTTTGTTCAGTTTTACATACGCGGGAATCGTATTGAGATAAGGCAAGTATTTTGCCTTTTTCGATCCAAAATAACTGTGTAATTTCGCCAAAATGACAATATCAATTAAGGTTAATTGTTCTTCACCGCTTTCATAAAACCAATCTTCTGAAAACTTAGGAATGTTGATTAAATCAGCGGAGAAATCCAAATTATGTAACATCAATGTCCCAACTGGCGGACTTAAAAATGGTAATGCTGTTTTAAGTTCGCGCAAATCGGGCGAATAATCTAATTGTTCTTCGGCAAAATTCAACACAGGAATTCTTCCAATGTCGCAAATCAAACCCGCTAACAAAGCATCTTCTGGATTCACCGTTTTGCTTTCTTTTGCCAAAATGTAACACAAACTCGATAAGTAAATACTGCTACGCCAAGTCGATTGCATCATGCTCATCAGCTGTTTATTTTGAGAATAAAACAGGTGTTTCACACTAATTCCCATCACTACGCGACGTGTTGCTTCTAAGCCCAAACGAAGCACCGCATTATGACAATTTGTAATAGGTGCTTCTGCAGCATAAAACACACTGTTTGCGACTTGAATGAGTTTTGCCACAATCGTTGCATCAAATTGCACGATATTTATGACATCGACAATAGTAACGTCGGGGTCTTGCAGAGCTTGTCTTAAACGTGATGCGACTTGCGGCAAACTAGGTAAAGACAAACTATTTTCTCGATAAGCGTGTGCAAAATCGGCAAAAAAACGATTGTTAGGTAAATCACGCGGTAAATTACTTTTTATAAATTCGTTACCTAAAGTATAACGATATTTTTGTTGGGTTAGTCGCTGTAGAAAAATGCGCGAAACTGCCAAAATAATACAAGGCGCAGTTGTAACAACGGTTGAACCGCATGAAAAACCACTATTTAATGGCAATCCAGCTTGTGGCGTACCGACACTAACGGTGTATGGAAAGATGCCTTCAGGATGCAATTCAACACTGCCATGCAACAAATAAAACGCATATTCTGTAATCTCTCCTGTAATAAATACAACCGAATCGGCTGTGTAATGCAGCGTTTGTTGGTCGATTTGTTCAAGCATACTTTCAGACAAATAACGCAGCGGCGCAAACTTTCTAAGTGATCTGACGGTTTGTGGCTCAGTAGTGTTAATGTAAATCGGAGCGGTGCGGGCTGTTGGTGTAACGAATACTGGAATAACAGGAATCGCATCTTTAGAAATACTATCTGGATTAAGAAGTTCGTTAATTTCTTCAGCAGCCTCATTATCATCTTCTTCGGTGGCAGAAGATGATGACGAAAAAATACGCTCAAAACCACCAAATAAAAGGTTTTGTGGTAAGGCAAGTAGCCGTTGTAGCGAGCGATAAAATGCAGCAAGTGTATTTAAAAACATTAACCAAACATGCTCATGGCATCATCAATACGTTGTTGTGCTTTGGACAAAATATCCAATGAAAAATCTGGATTTAATTTTCCATTCTTTAGTTTTGTATAAGCGGGAATTGAATTGATATAAGGCAATTCTTTGGCGCGATCCGTGCCGAAATAGCTGTGTAATTTTGCCAAAATAACGACATCAATCAACGTCAATTTATCGGAATCACTTTCGTAATACCAATCTTCTGCATGTTTTGGGATTTCAGTAATTTCTTTTGCAAAACCTAACGTGTGCAAAACTAAAGAACCGACAGGAGGATTTAAATAAGGCATCGCAATTTGTAATTCGTTTAAATCGGGGTAACTATCTGGATTTTGTTCAGCAAAATGTAATAACGGAATCGCGCCGATGTCGCATATTAAACCCGCTAATAATGCGTCTTCAGGATTTACTTCACCCGATTCTTGGGCAAGAACAAAACTCAAACTCGAAATATGTAAACTTTTTTTCCACAACTCCATCATTTTCGCCATAAGCTGCGGCGATTTAGATTGAAACAATTGTTTTACACTAATTCCCATGACGAGTTTTCGTGTTGTTTCCAAACCCAGACGAGTCACTGCATCGTGACAGTTTTTAATAGGGGTTGTTGATACATACAACGCACTATTTGAAACTTGAATCAGTTTCGCCACAATCGGTGCGTCAATTTCAATAATTTTAATAACATCTTTAATACCAATATCTTCTTCCATCGCTTTGCGAAGTTTAATTGCCACTTGCGGCAACGATGGCAAACTCAGCTTATTTTCTCGATAGGCTTTTGCAAAGCTATTGAAAAATTGTGTATTGGGAATTTCTTTAGGTAATTCAATATCGATAATTTCTAAATTATCAGCAGGATTTGATTTGTTTTTTGTTATCCACCATTGCACCAAATTGGTTGGCATTGAAAGGATAACGCTTTGGGATTTTGTAGTTGCTGTTGCACCGCAAACTTTTCCGCTGTTAAGCGGTAGATTCGCTAATGTAGAACCTTCTTCAATGAAATAATTTGCACCGCCATCGGATTCAAGTTCAATGCTGCCTTTAAGTAAATAATAAAGATATTCACTTTTTTCACCTAGAACAAATACAACAGATTCAGGAGTATAAGTTAAAATCCACTGATCAATTTGGACAATGTCCTCGTCATTCAAATCACGAATAGGTGCTAATTTTTTCAATATCGCTAAAGGTTGTTTTGCTTCTTTTGCGGATTGTGGTGGAGTAGCCGCAGATAAACCTGTAGCGGTTTTTGTATCAACAGATTTACCACTTTTTTCTTCAGATAAATTTTTAATATCAGTTGTTTTTTTAGAAAAAAGACTGCTTGCCCACGATGCCATAATGATTCAATCCCTTAAATTTTTGCGAAGGTTAATTTACTATTTTGTTGGATTGTAGAAAACCGCTGTTTTCGATAAAGAGTCATGCCAGCAGCGGTTATTTTTATCAAAGAGTGACCAAAAAAAACCAAATCCCAATGCACTCAAAGCAATTATCGCACCGATAAAACGCCAAGCCGCTTGACCCCAAGTGATTTTTTTATGATCGAACGTTAAAACCTGTAGTTTCCATGCTCGTAAACCCAATGTTTGTCCGCCATGTGTCCAAAACCAACCATAAAAAATAAAACTGATAATGAGTAAATAAATTGCGTAAAACCAGTTTCGTGGGTCAAATGCCTGACCCGCGTTTAAAGGTAAAATTAACGCGGTAGCGACAAAAAGAACACTCAACAGTAAAAGTAAGTCGTAAATAATCGCAGCAAAGCGGCGTATTAAAATCGATGTGTGTGACATGGTTTTAAACGAATACGCCGTTACAATAACTCACGATATTAAATTTTAAACAACGACAATTTTTGTCCAAAGTACATTGTCATCGCTAATAAACCACTAAACATTAACAATGAGAAAAAGAACGGCGGACGATGAAATAACAATACGAAGAAATCACTTAGAAATAAGCTAGTTAAAATAGGCTGATCAATTAAGCTAGTAATAATTTTTTTAAACATAACAACTCCAAATTTGAACGTGCATACGTTGTCGCGTATACAAAGAATTAAAAACAGTGGCGATTTTACTCTATTCAAAACCACAATGTAAAAGAAAACAAATGTTGATTAACTGTGTGTGAATTGCAATGATATTAGCCACATTATGAATAAAACCAATTGAGTGTGAACGCCATTTTAACTTTTTTAAAAAACTTCGCAGATTCGGACAAACAACCGATTAGATCGGCAAAAATTGCTCGCCAAAAATTCATTGAAAAATCGCCTGAAATTTCTCGTGTTACTGGAAATTACAACGGTGCAACAGTTATTCCACGCTTAGAGCATAACGTTTCACGCGAACAAATTAGTGATAACGCTTTAAAAGTCGTCTACAAACTCAAAAAAGAAGGTTTCGATGCCTATTTAGTCGGTGGATGCGTGCGTGATTTATTACTGGGACGTGAACCTAAAGATTTCGATGTTGTGACTAACGCTTTACCTGAAGAACTTGCCAGTCTTTTTACGAATTGCAGAATTATTGGCAAACGCTTTCGTTTAGCGCACGTCATTTATGGTCGTGAGATTATCGAAGTCGCAACATTCCGTAAAAGTGGCAGCGAAAAACCGAGTGAAGCCCAGAGTTCAACAAAAGAGGGGCGCATTCTTCAAGACAATCTTTACGGTACGATTGATGATGACGTGTGGCGACGTGATTTCACTGTCAACGCGCTTTATTACAACATTCGTGATTTTTCAATCGTCGATTATGTTGGCGGCATTGCCGATCATAAAGCTGGTTTAATTCGTTTAATTGGTGATGCTAACGAACGTTTTCGAGAAGATCCAGTGCGAATGTTACGAGCGGTGCGGTTTGCAGTGAAATTAGGATTTAAATTACACACCGATTGCGAACAAGCAATTCACCTTAACGCGCATTTACTTGCCAGCATTCCCGCCGCACGGTTACACGATGAAGTGACAAAATTATTTTTAACGGGATATGGAATACAAACGTTTGAAATGTTACGTCATTACGGTTTGTTTGAAGTATTGTTCCCAGCCGTTGAAAAAGATTTATCTCGTGAAACATCAAATTTCCCCAAAATGATGGTGATTCACGCGCTACAAAATTCAGACAAACGCATTGCGGAAGGTAAGCCAGTTGCGCCTTATTTTTTATTTGCTGCATTTTTGTACGAACCAATGATGCAACGCACCAATGAAAAATTAGCAAAAGGAATGCTCAAATCGGATGCGTCTTTTTCAGCAGCTAGCGAAATTTTAACACAGCAAATTCGACGTGTTTCACTGCCGCGTCATTTGACATTGACCATTCGTGAAGTGTGGAATCAACAAGCAAAATTTGAATTTCGGGTTGGTGCAAAAGCCAGTAAATTATTGATGCACCCACGCTTTCGAGCGGCTTATGATTTTCTGCTTTTACGCGCACAAGCAGGTTCTGCATCGGAAGAATTGGCGGAATGGTGGACAGCGTACCAAAAAGCGAATGAATCCGAACGGCGTAAAATGACACAACCTCAAGCGCAGCCTAAATCGACAAAACCAAAGAAAAAACGGGTTTATCGTAAAAAAACAAAAACGGCTGTCGTGTCAAATGAGGATAGTGCGTGATGATTTCATATTTAGGTTTGGGCAGTAATTTAGAAACACCTATCGAGCAATTACGCGATGCACGATTAGCCATTGCAAAGATAAGCGGTATCGAAGAAATTGCATTTTCGAGTTTATATCGCAGTCCACCAATGGATTCACGAGTTCAACCCGATTACATCAATGCGGTAATGGCGATTGAAACAGATTTATCACCGCTGGAATTATTAGCCGCGATGCAAAATGTTGAAAATGAACAAGGTCGTGTTCGTAAAGAACGTTGGGGCGCACGCACGTTGGATATTGATATTTTGTTATTTGGCGACGAAATTTTGAATTTTCCTGAATTATGCGTGCCGCATTACGGCATGACGAAACGCGCTTTTGTGTTGTATCCATTGGCTGAAATTGCACCTGATTTGACGATTCCAACACACGGCAAACTCACAGACTTAGTCGCACGTTGTCCGTTAGATGGTTTAGAGCGATTATCCGATGTCGTCTAGCTATTTAACCTTGAATTCAAATCAGCCGCTTACGCATTTAGATTTATTAGCGATGAAGCAACGCGGCGAAAAAATCACTTGTTTAACCGCTTACGATGCCAGTTTTGCTGCGCTAATTGATACAACTGGAATCGAAGTAATTTTGGTGGGTGATTCGCTCGGTATGGTGATTCAAGGTCATGTGACCACGTTACCTGTAAAAATCGACGACATGATTTACCACACGCGTTGCGTTACAAAAACGTGCAAACGGGCGTTGTTGATTGCCGATTTACCCTTTATGACTTACGCCACGCCTGAATCTGCAGCACAAAATGCAGCGCGTTTAATCCAAGACGGTGGCGCACAAATGGTAAAACTAGAAGGTGCGAAAATCGAAATCGTCCAATTTTTGGTCGCGCAAGGCATTTCAGTTTGTGGGCATTTAGGATTATTGCCGCAATTTATTCATCAACTTGGTGGTTATAAAGTTCAAGGTAAATTGGCTGAAGCGGCTGAAAAATTACTCACAGATGCGTTAGAAATTCAAAGTGCAGGAGCAACAATGTTGATTTTAGAATGTGTTCCCGCCGATTTAGCACGACAAATTACTGAAAAATTAACGATTCCTGTCATTGGAATTGGGGCTGGGGCGAAGTGTGACGGTCAAGTTTTAGTTGTTTACGATATGCTCGGCATCAGCACGGGCAAACGCCCTCGTTTTTCAAAAAACTTTCTTTCTGACACCAACTCGATTGAATCTGCGTTAAAGAATTATTTTAACGCAGTCAAAAAAGGCGAATTTCCCACTACTGCTCACAGCTTTTAATTCTCAAGTTTTTATTTTTATGCAAATTCTTCATACCGTTTCAGATATTCGCCATTGTGTTCAAAATTGGAATAACGCTGGTGAGCGCGTAGCTTTTGTGCCGACGATGGGTAATTTACACGCGGGACATTTGCAACTGGTACGCGAAGCTAAACGTCATGCAGATAAAGTCGTCGTCAGCATTTTTGTGAATCCGACACAATTTGGTATTAACGAAGATTTTTCCGATTATCCGCGCACCGAAACGCGTGATTGTGAATGGTTGGCAGCGGAAGGCTGTGATTTAGTTTTTTTGCCTAACGTCGAAACAATTTATTCGCTAAATGCTCAAACGTCAGTAAATGTTTTACAGGTTTCAAAAAATTATTGTGGCGCATCGAGGGCAGGGCATTTTGATGGTGTGGCGACGGTTGTGTGTAAATTATTCAATATCGTGCAGCCTAATATCGCGTTATTCGGTTTAAAAGATTTTCAACAATTTGTTGTCATTCAAACGTTGGTACGCGATTTACATTTGCCAATTGAATTGATTGGTGTGCCGACGGTGCGTGAATTAGATGGTTTAGCAATGAGTTCGCGCAACGGTTATTTGAATGAAAAAGAACGCGCTTTTGCCCCTAAAATCTATCAAATTTTGCAGCAATCTCATGATAATTTAAAAGCTGGAAAAACGATTGCTGAAGTTGAAATATGTGCAATTTCAGCATTGACGCAAAATAGTTTTGAATTGGATTATTTCAAAATAGCACGACGTTTAGATTTACAACCTGCCACGTTAGACGATGATGAGCTGATTATGCTTGTCGCTGTCAAACTGGGAAAAACCCGCTTAATTGATAATTTGTGGTTTGATAGATGAGCGGCATTCGTGATAATCATGACTTTGGAAAAGTCGGTGATTTTTTAAAAGAAAAAATACAACTCAATGCACAGCTACGTTTTGTATCAGCCTATTTTAGTATTTTTGGATTTGAAGCCCTGAAAGCAGAATTATTGCCGATTGATAAGTTGCAATTTCTGTTCGGTGAACCGACTTTTGTTAAGCAACTAGACGTAGCACAATCTCAGGCGAAAGCATTTCATATTGTGGAACAAGATTTATGGCTAAATAATCGCCTGAATCAAAAAGCGATTGCTAAAACGTGTGCGAATTGGATAACAGAAAAAGTCGAAATTCGTTCGCTGATTCAAACAAATTTGCTACATGGCAAGCTCTACCATATCAACAATAACGGTGTTGAATCGGCATTGCTTGGTAGCTCAAATTTTACGTTGCACGGTTTGGGCGAAGGAAATTCAAACATTGAGTTGAATTTAGTTGTGGATAGCGACCGCGACAGACAGGATTTAAAGCTCTGGTTTGATGGCATTTGGAACAACAAAACATTGGTAAAAGACGTTAAACAAGAGGTTTTAAATTATTTAACCCAGCTTTATTACAATCACTCACCACAGTTTATTTATTACAAAACGCTTTACCATGTTTTTTAC
>SESD01001086.1_pt1 | contig 15519 bp, 18 predicted proteins | sample 3171411 | NCBI WGS metagenome assembly SESD01 (sample SAMN06051880, study PRJNA518727) | freshwater metagenome | biome: subpolar coniferous forest; feature: holomictic lake; material: water; isolation source: holomictic Lake 442, 16.5 m depth | place: Canada: near Kenora, Ontario | collected...
CAACTGTCAAAGGTGATGTGCATGACATTGGTAAAAATATTGTATCAGTGGTCTTGCAATGCAATAACTTTGAAGTGATTAATATGGGTGTGATGGTGCCATGTTCTGAAATCCTAGAAATGGCTAAAAAAGAAAATGTCGATATTATTGGTTTGTCTGGACTCATCACACCATCATTAGAAGAAATGACCCATGTGGCAAAAGAAATGCAGCGCGACCCTCACTTTAGAGGATTAAAGATGCCGCTTCTTATTGGCGGTGCCACCACATCTCGCGCTCATACAGCGGTCAAAATTGCACCGCATTATGATGGGCCAGTCATTTATGTGCCTGATGCATCAAGATCTGTAGCTGTGATGCAATCACTTTTAACACCAGAACAAAAAGATCAATACATCAGTGATATTGAAAAAGATTATGCGCGTGCACGTGAGCAACATGCGAATAAAAAAGGTATTAAATTATTAACAATTGAAGAAGCAAGGCTTAATAAATTAAAACTTCAATTTGATAAAACATATACACCGCTCGCACCAAAATTTATTGGTAAACGTGTATTTAAAAATATCGATTTAAATTTAATAGCACCTTATATCGATTGGAGTCCATTTTTCCAAACTTGGGATTTAGTCGGCTTTTATCCAGCGATACTTAATGATCCTATAGTGGGCAAAAGTGCCACACAAGTATTTAAAGAAGCGCAAAGTATGCTTACAAAACTCATTAACAACCGTGCACTCGTTGCTAATGGAGTCGTGGCTTTCTATCCAGCTAATAGTATTGAAGATGATATTGAAATTTATGCAGATGAATCACGCACAAAAACTTTATTTACTTATTATGGATTAAGACAACAGTCTGAAAAACCTAAAGTAGAAAATGCACAAAAACCGAATCAGTGCTTGTCTGACTTTGTTGCGCCAAAATCATCAGGTATTAAAGATTACATCGGTATCTTTGCCGTAACGAGTGGATTAGGCATGGAAAAGTATGAAGAAGAATTTAAAAATAAAAATGATGACTACAGTAGCATCATGTTCAAATCTTTAGCTGATCGATTAGCCGAAGCATTTGCTGAATACATGCATGAGCGCGTTAGAAAAGATTTGTGGGGCTATGCGATAGATGAAAATCTAGACAAAGAAGCGCTCATTAAAGAAGCTTATAAAGGTATCCGACCTGCGCCTGGCTATCCTGCTTGCCCTGATCACACTATTAAAAAAGAAATATTTACCCACTTAAAATTAGATGAAATTGATATGCATCTCACCGACTCATTTGCGATGAGCCCTGCTGCCTCCGTGTCAGGTTTTTATTTTGGACATCCAGAAGCACATTATTTCAGTGTAGATAAAATTGGTGAAGATCAATTAAAAGATATGGCTAAGCGTCGAGATGTATCGATTGAATTTTTAAAAAAATGGTTAGCACCTAATTTATAAAATAACAAAATGCATATTCATATCTTAGGCATTTGTGGAACATTTATGGGTGGCCTGGCTTCGCTTGCCAAAGCTTCTGGTTATCGCGTGACTGGTTGCGATACGAATGTATATCCACCTATGAGCACTCAATTGGAAAGTATTGGCATTGAGCTTATTGAAGGGTTTGATAAAAAACAAACTGAATTAAAGCCAGATCTTTATGTGATTGGTAATGTTGTATCTCGAGGCAATCCCTTGATGGAAGAAATTATGAATCAGGGCTTACCTTATATTTCAGGACCGCAATGGCTTTATGAAGCCATTTTAAAAGATAAATGGGTGCTTGCTGTCGCAGGGACACATGGCAAAACAACAACAACATCTATGCTCGCTTGGATTTTAGAATTTAATGGATATGCGCCAGGATTTCTTATTGGAGGTGTACCGCTAAATTTTGATGGGTCAGCTCGCTTGCCACAGAAAAATAAATCGAATGAAGCTTCGCCTTTCTTTGTGATTGAAGCGGATGAATATGACACAGCTTTTTTTGATAAACGATCCAAGTTTGTTCATTATCATCCTAAAACCGCTATTCTAAATAATCTTGAATATGATCATGCGGATATCTTTCCAGATCTTCAGGCGATTGAAACACAGTTTCATCATATGGTTCGTATGGTTCCAGGTATTGGTCGCGTCATCATTAATGACGAAGAAGAAAGTTTAAAAAGAGTTATCGATAAAGGCTGTTGGTCTGAGAAAGTCTATATTGGAAGCCAGCAAGGCTTATCAATTGGCAAGGTCAATCAAGATCTGTCATTTGAAGTTTTGAATCTTGGAAAATTGATAGGCACTTTATCGTGGAGTCTTTTGGGCCATCATAATCGCATGAATGCTTTAGCTGCGATTGCAGCATCACATCATGTAGGTGTGACATTCGAAAATGCCATAGAAGCATTAGAAACATTTAAAAATGTGAAGCGCAGAATGGAATGTATCGGTGAGAAAAATGGTATTACGATCTATGATGATTTTGCCCATCATCCAGCGGCGATATCAACCACCCTCGCTGGGTTACGAGCCAAGGTAGGTAAAGCAAGGATTATTGCAGTCTTAGAACCAAGATCGAATACGATGAAACTAGGCACGATGAAGGATCAGTTACCCAAGAGCTTAAAAGATGCAGATCAAGTATTTTGCTATGGTGAAAAATTAGGATGGAATGCAGAAGAGGCTTTAGCGCCTATCAAAAGTAAATCCTTTGTAGGACTTGAAATGAAAACTTTTGTTGAAGCTATTTTAAAAGAGGCAAAGTCAGGCGACCATATTCTCGTGATGAGTAATGGCAGCTTTAATGGTATCCATCAAACTTTATTACAAGGGATAGTTTAAGTTATGCCTATGGATGAAAGTTTATATAAGAATAATATTCTTAAGCTTTCAATTCTCTTGTCACTTGCATTGCATTTTCTTGCAATTCAACTCATACACTTTAAGCCTTCAAAACCGTTTCAAAATAAATTTTCACAAATTGAAGTGGTTTTAACAAATTCAAAAGATAATCATCAGGTCGATGCTGATGTCTTAGGGCAAAGTAATTCAAATAAAGGCGGCAATATAGAAAAAGATATACATAAAAAAACGCCACTTCCTATCATTACTGAAAATAAGAATACATTTCAATTGAATAATCGAGCTGATCAGCCTATACCTGGAAAAGCTTCAAGCTCTTCACAAGAAAAAATTGTAAAAAAAGATGTACAAATTTTGAATGAGCCAAAAGCAGTTCAGCAACCTAAAGAATCGAAAGTAATCAATAAATCAATTAGCAAAGAAGACATCTTGGCAAGTGCTAGTGAAATAAGTGCATCAGATGCTGCACTTTCAAATCAAACTTCTAATTTCGAAAAACAGCCTAGACGAAAATATATTGGCGCTCGCACTAAAGAATATAAATATGCCCTGTATGCTGAAGCCTGGCGACAGAAAGTAGAAACATTAGGTAATATGAATTACCCAGAAGAGGCACGTGAAAAGAAATTTTCAGGCCAATTAAGAATGACAGTTTCTTTAAAGCCGGATGGTAAAATTGATAGCATAGAAATTAATCAAAGTTCAGGATTCAAAATCTTGGATGAAGCGGCTAAAAAAATTGTGGAATTGGGGGCACCTTATGCCGCATTTCCTGAAGATATCAGAAAAGAAGTCGATATTTTAAGCATTACAAGAACATGGACCTTTACAAAAGATGAAACTTTGTCTTCCCAATAAATGAATCATTACAAACATCATATTTTCTTTTGTCTAAATCAGCGAGATGATGGAGAAGCATGTTGCTCAGATAAAGGTGCCGAAGCCATGTTTATGTACATGAAGTCAAAAATTAAATCATTAGATTTAAATGGCATATCTAAAGCGAGAGTCAATCGCGCAGGTTGCTTTGATCGTTGTGGTGAAGGACCTTTACTTGTCATTTATCCTGAAGCGACTTGGTATAACTTTATAGATGAGCAAGATATCGATGAGATTATCGAAAGTCATATACAACAAGGGAAAATAGTGACGCGTTTATTGGCTTAATGATTGATTTAGTAATCTAATAAGCTCTTTTTTTTCTTCTGCTGATATGGCTTGATGCAAGCCTTCTCTTAATTTTTCTCCCCAATGTGAATTTGGAAAGTGCGGATCCTCTTTAAATCGAGGAATGACATGCCAATGGATGTGCGGTGTTTTGTTACCTAAGCTTGCTAAGTTAATTTTTTCAGGTTTAAAAATCACTTTTAGAATTTCTTCAACCTTAAATACACACGTCATGAGTTTAGATCGAAGCGCTTCATTTAAATCAGTCATTTCTTTTTTATGATCGATTAATTCTACGCGACAATAACCTCTGTAATCTTGATGATCCAAAAGTACAACACGAAATATGTTATCACTCCAAATCATTTCACCTTCACTTCGGTCACAAATCGCGCAAGATATCATTTATGAGACCTGAAGCATACGATCCAGGGTGAGTTTGGCTAACTTTGCTTCATGTTCAGGTACTTTAATAATATTTACGGGCTCTTGATTCACAATATTTTCTAGACACCATGCAAGATGTTGCGGGTCGATGCGTGCCATCGTTGAACATTCACAAATCACATGTGACATAAATTGCACAAGCTTTCCTTCGGGTTTCATTTGATTAGCGAGTCGATTTACTAAATTAAGCTCAGTTCCCACTAACCATTTAGTGTCTTTAGGGGCTTCGGTAACTGTTTTTAAAATATATTCAGTCGAACCTACAAAATCAGAATTAGAACAAACCTCAAAAGGACATTCCGGGTGAGAAATAACTTTCCCATCAGGATGCTCTTGTCTAAAGCGCTCAATGTTTTGAAGGCGAAACATTTGATGGACTGCACAATGACCCTTCCATAAAAAGATCTTAGCTTTTTTAATTTGTGCCTCAGTGAGCCCTCCAAGCGGTAGATCGGGGTCCCATACAGGCATCTCATCGAGAGGAATGCCCATTTTGTGCCCACTCCATCGACCTAGATTTTGATCAGGGAAAAATAAAACTTTTTCACGTTGTTTAAAAGACCACTCAATAATTTTTGTAGCATTCGTTGAAGTACACACAATACCGCCATGTTCGCCACAAAAAGCCTTGAGATCTGCCGCAGAATTAATATACGTGACAGGAGTGACTACTTCATCGAATGAAAGAACTTTCGAAAGTTCACGATAACTTCTTTCCACTTTGCTTAAGTTAGCCATGTCTGCCATAGAGCATCCTGCAGCAAGATCTGGAAGAATCGTGACTTGATCAGGCCTTGATAAAATATTCGCGACTTCAGCCATAAAGTGCACACCTAGAAATACAATATATTTGGCATCAAGCGTATTAACTACGCGAGAAAGCTTGAGAGAGTCACCGGTATAGTCCGCATGCCGATAGACTGATTCATGCTGATAGTGGTGACCTAAAATCACTAAGTCTTTACCAAGTTTATTCTTGGCTGCAATAATTCTTTGTTGGCAATCTTCATCACTGATAGATTCGAACGTATTAAATTTAATTTGAGCAACTTGCATAGATCGTCTATTTTACAGTTTTAGTTGATGAATTTCGGCCAATTTTTTAATGGCTTCCACATTGGTCCAAGAGAAAACTTTATCCATCGCATCACGCCAGTCGACCCATAGATATTGCACATGTTCATGTTTTGATAATTGAATAGGCAATTCAGATGGAAGGTTTAATCCAAAAATATGTTCGGTATTGTGGGTGGTATCAGGAGCATAGCGATATCGCCAATGCGCATAAATTTCATATACATGAGAAAGTTGCCAATCTTCAAGCGCATATTGGTTTGCATTGATCCCAGTTTCTTCAAATACTTCTCTTATGGCAGCCTCTTTTGGCGTTTCATTGTCTTCCAAACTTCCTGTGACAGATTGCCAGTAACCTGTCTTATCGGATCGCTCCATGAGGAGCACTTTAAAGTCTTTCGTATAAATTAATACAAGAGATGAAATAGGTTTTTTGAAAGCCATATTTTAAATTTTGGGCAATTTAAAAATAATATTTTCTTGAACGCCTGGTAGTTCTGTGATCTTAGCTTCTGTAAGGACTTCAATTTTATTGATAATATTTGTAACGCTGATCTCAGGCGCCGAAGCGCCTGCTGAAATGCCAATATTTTTTTTATTGAGTAACCAAGATGATTGAAGTGCATCCTCATGATCAATCAAATATGCCTCAACCCCTTCTCTTAAAGCCAACTCTTTAAGTCGATTTGAATTAGAGCTGTTGTTAGAACCTACAATAATTATGAGATCACAAAGGCTACTTATTTGCTTCACTGCATCTTGTCTGTTTTGTGTGGCATAGCAAATGTCATCACTTTTAGGCCCTTGAATATTTGGGTATTTCTTTTTTAATGCTTCAATCATCGCCTTGGTATCATCTATGGAAAGCGTGGTTTGTGTAACATAAGCCATCTTGTCTGGATAATCGACCGTTAAATATTTAACATCCTCGATCGTTTCGATTAAGAACATTTTGCGAGTTGTATGATGTTTTTCGATTTGGCCCATGGTGCCTTCTACTTCGGGATGGCCTTTATGCCCGATCATAATAATATCCATACCTTGATTAAGCATTTTATTCACTTCGACATGCACTTTAGTCACCAATGGACAAGTCGCATCGATAGGAATGAGCTCGCGAGATTTGGCCTCTTCACGAATCGCTTTTGAAATACCATGCGCACTAAAAATCACATGAGCGCCCTTAGGCACATCACTAAGGTCTTCAATAAAAATAGCGCCCTTTGTTTTTAAATCGTTGATGACATATTGGTTATGAACAACTTCATGTCGCACATAGATAGGTTTTCCATATTGAGATAGTGCTTCTTCGACGATTTGAATCGCACGATCCACCCCAGCACAAAAGCCACGAGGATTCGCTAAAAGGATGTTAATTTTATCTGCCATAGGTTGATATTTTAGGGGGTTTGATAGTCACGGCTTATTATTTTATTCCTGATTGTCCATGTATAATTCGTTTTATTCAAGATGCATACCTAATCTTATGAAAAATACAGCGACCTTATTAATTACATGCCCAGATACCAAAGGTATTGTGGCAGCTATCGCAGATTTTTTATATCAACATAATGCAAATATTTTACATGCGGATCAGCATCAAGATGCAGAAAATAGCCTTTTTCTTATGCGTGTGGAATGGGATCTCAAAGACTTTTCTCTAGATGAAGTTTCTTTTGCCAAAGCTTTTGAGAGTATCGCCAAAACTTATAAGATGACATGGGAATTAAAACTTTCCAAAGATAAACCGCGTATGGCGATTATGGTATCGCAATATGATCATTGTTTAGCAGATTTACTTCATCGCTATAAGAATAATGAGCTTCAATGTGATATCCCTCTGATTATTAGCAATCATTTAGACACACAAAAACTTGCTGAATTTTATGGCATTCCCTTTTTTCATATCCCTGTAGAAAAAGAAAAAAAGAAAGAAGCTGAAATTCAACAATTCGCATTATTCGATAAATACAAAGTCGACTTCATAGTGCTTGCGCGTTATATGCAAATCCTAAGCGAGGATTTTGTTAAACGTTACCCAAAGCGCGTGATTAACATCCATCATTCTTTTTTGCCCGCTTTTATTGGTGCAAGACCTTATCATCGGGCTTTTGAACGAGGCGTTAAATTGATTGGAGCTACAAGTCACTATGTGACAGAAGTATTAGATGAAGGTCCGATTATTGAGCAAGATATCGATCGCATTTCTCATCGCGATCAAGTCGAAGATCTTATTCAAAAAGGTAGGGATTTAGAGCGTATCGTTTTATCTAAAGCAGTGCGTTGGCATATCGAGAGTCGTATTCTCGTTTATTCGAATAAAACCGTTATTTTTGACTAAAGTGGTAGTTTCTTTTCGAGCTTAAATAAATCACTTGATTTTTCACGCGCTCTAATTTCAAAGAGCTTATCTTGATCTACCATGACTTCAGCAGCACGCCCACGAGAATTGTAATTTGAACTCATACTCATGCCATAAGCACCCGCCGACATAATACAAACTAAATCATCTTCTTTTAATTTTAATGATCGATTTTTTGCAATAAAGTCTCCACTCTCACAAACAGGGCCCACGATATCGAATGCTTGTATTTTTGCTTCATGTTCACGCACCACTTGAATCTCATGATAAGCATCATATAAAGTAGGTCGCATGAGATCATTCATCGCAGCATCAATGATGGCAAAATGTTTAACATCATTTTGTTTTAAATATTCGACTTTAGATAAAAGCACGCCCGCATTGCCCACAAGCGCTCTTCCAGGTTCAAAAATAATTTTGATGTTGAGATCTTTAATCTTACTTAAGATTTCTTTAGTGTAGATTTCAAAGTCAGGCGGCGATTCATCTTGGTAACAAATACCAATGCCACCACCGATATCAATATGACTTAAATGAATATCATTTTTTTTAAGTTGACCTACAAGCGAAAGAACTCGATCTAATGAATCTAAAAAAGGTTTCAGTTCAGTAATCTGTGAGCCAATATGACAATCAATACCTTTAATTTCAATATGGCTCATGTTTTTTGCTTCAATATAAAGAGGCATCGCCTGATTAAAGTCGACACCAAATTTATTGTCTTTTAATCCTGTTGAAATATAAGGATGCGTCTTAGCATCGACATCAGGGTTTACACGAATTGAAATAGGCGCTTTGACATTTAATTTTTTTGCCACTTCTTGAATGCGAAGGAGTTCGCTTCGTGATTCCACATTGAAACATAAAATATTAGCTTTTAAAGCCAACTCAATTTCAGGTTCGGTTTTACCTACACCTGAAAATACAATTTTTTGTGGATCGCCACCTGCATAAATCACGCGCTCAAGTTCGCCGCCTGACACGATATCAAAACCAGCACCTAGGCTTGCAAATAGATTGAGAATCGCAATGTTCGAATTAGCTTTTACTGCAAAACATATAAGATGATCGGACTTGAGAAGACCTTTTTTAAAAGACTCAAAAGTTTTAATCAGTGTATTTTTTGAATAAATATAAGTGGGGGTACCAAATTGCTTTGCAATAGCTTCAAGCGAGACACCTTCCGCAGAAAGCACGCCTTGGTCGCTATGAATGAATGACGTTTGAGCCATTATTTACTTTTTCTCAGGCGCAGTATCTTGTGGATATTTTTTCTCAGGAATATATAAAGGGCCTTTGGTGCCACATCCTGAGAGATTAAGGATTAAGAAGGCGCTTATATAAATACATAGATATTTTTTCATGATGTCTATACCTTTTTTGACTTTGTTTATTTTAGCATCATCTTGATGTGTTATATGGAATTGTGATGCTTAAGTAAACGGTATGTAATCCATCCGTTTATCAAGCCGAATGTCAAAGCTGCAGCACTATAAACAGGAATAAGATAATAGATACTCGCGTGAGGAATGAGCCACAAACGAACAAGTAAGAGTTGTCCTGTAATATGAGCAAACGAAGAGAGCACAGACAGACCTATAGGACTAAAAAATCTAGATGGTAATTTGATTGAAAAATATAAAGTAAGAAGACTTAGTAATGATCCTGCAAGACTTAACATAAATGTAGGGCTTAAAAATTGTCCTAATATGAGGCTTGTGGCAAAAACCCTTAAAATGCTCACCCATATTGCTGTTCTAAAATTAAATCGATACATTGCATAAAGTGTAATGATATTGGCGATACCAGGCTTAACCCCTGGCATAGGAGAAGGCAATACCGATTCAATGAGACTCAGCCCTATAGCAATAGCACTTAATTGCGCAATTTGATGGTCAAGTAAGGTTGTTTTAATTTTAATAATTGAGCGAGTCATAAGCTTTCGTTTTGCCTAATACTTCAATGCTGACTTCATTGGGTATACAGATGAGCATCTGTCCTGTGAAATGTATCCAGCCTTGTTGAACACAATATTGATTTTTACAAGGAGATTTCGCAAAGCGAACTCGACCTTCTTTAATTTCAATAATACTTTCCCCTTCTTTACCTATCAGGCTCATTTCTTTATTTTGAAATAAGCTAAAGTTTCCATAAGTTTTCCCTTGAAAATTGACTTGAACAACACTGCCAGTTTCAAAATGCCAAAAAGTTTTAAAAGCAAAAATTATAAAAATAAGACTTATAAAAATGATAAGACTGTCACCAAGAAAAAATTTAGAGTGTAATTTCAATTTGGTTCTTTTTTTGAATAGAGGGATCTAAAAATTGAATTTTATCTGCCATCTTCTGAGTCATTGAGATGCGCTTGTCTTCAATAATGAGGTAATGACGTATATTAAGTTTTTGTGCCATCACGGTTCGATCTTCTTTTTTACTCATAAAAAGTGGCTTAGATAATACGTCGGATAAAGTACCTGCATTTTGAGATGGCTCTATCAGCACTGTCACTGAATAAACACCTTGAGCTGGATAACCTGTAAAAGGATTAATAAGATGACAATAGCGCACACCATCATTGATAAAGTAACGTTGATAATCACCTGACGTCCCAATCGCCCATCCATCTTGCAAATCAAGCTTCGCAATGGCTTGCGCACCTCTAGGATCCTGTATGCCAACACGCCAAGGCTTATTTCCATGTTGGCCAACAGCTATAATATTGCCACCAATATTAATAAGTGCATTTTTAATATGATACTCATGAAGAATTTTGCTTGCCCGGTCGAGCGCATAACCTTTCGCGTATCCACCCAGATCAATTTTGACGTGTGGGTTAATGCTGCTAATCGTTGATCCTGAAATACGAAGCTGATCTAAGGATGGGTTTTTACTAACAAGCGCTTTAATTTTCGATTGATCTGGATGTATTGAATTAAATTCATCTTGATGAAAACCCCAATATTCAATGAGCTCACCTATAGCCGGATTAAAAAGATGATTAGAATCATCTTCAAAAGTTTTTGCATGTTTTATAATTTCAATGAGTTCAGCTGAAGCATTTTTATAAGACTTATTTTTTGAAATAGCATCATTCAGATTTGTCAGATCACTTTTTTTCCAAGCATGAAGTGAATTATGCAGTCGTGTAAATTCATCAAGGATCGCTTTTGCAGTGTCTTCAGATTTTTTCTCATCTTCACCATAAATAGAAATATCAACAATGGTTCCAAATACATAATGTTTAGATTGATATAAAGATTTATCAGAACAAGATTGCAAAAAAAGAAATACAAAGAAAACGAAAAAAAACTTACTGAAGCGCATTGATAATAAGTTCTGCAGGGTTTTGTTTTGTTTGTTCAAAAAGTTCTACAATGCCAGTCGGGCTTGTGACATTTATTTCTGTTAAATAATCACCAATCACATCAATCCCAACAAAATGGAGCCCCTCGTTTAAGAGTTTTTTTCCTACAATGGTTGCTATCTCAATATCTCTCTTTGACAAAGGTTGTGCGATACCTTGGCCACCCGATGCAAGATTACCCCGCGTTTCGCCTTGCATGGGAATGCGGGCTAATGCATAAGGGAAAGGAACTCCCTCAATGATCACAATGCGTTTGTCACCCAATGAGATCTCTGGAATATACTGCTGCGCCATAATCATTTGACGACCATGGTTGGTCATAATTTCTAAGATGACATTAAGATTTTTTTCAAACTCACTGACTCGAAAAATATTTTTACCCCCCATGCCATCAAGCGGTTTCAGAATAATGTCACCATGATCTTTAAAAAATTTTTTCACAATGTCTGAATTTGCTGTAACCAAAGTTTTAGGAATGAGCGTATCAAATTGGAGTATCGATATTTTTTCATTCCAACTTCGAATAGAAGAAGGTTTGTTGAAAACTTTTACATTTGATTTTTCAGCAATATCTAATAAGTAGGTCGTGTGAAGATAAGCCTGATCGACTGGCGGATCTTTTCTCATGAAGAGCGCATTAAAAAATGAAACCGGATGAGTTTCATAGGCTTTTGCATGGTCCGGAAAACTAGCTAATTCAAAACGATGTGTTCTACAAAATAACTGATTAGCATCAATATATAAGTCATGTTGTAAACAAAAATAAACTTCATGATTTTGTTGAACAGCCTCCTTCATTAAAGCCAAAGTTGAATCTTTCTTTAATTGAAGTGACTGAGGTGGGTCAATGATAAAAAGAATAGGCATGATTTAGGATTGATTCATCGGGTCATAAGTTTCAAGTTCAATAGAGGCTGCAAGAAGCGCTAATCTTGCAATCACGCCATAAGCATAGAATCGATTTGGCGTCGAAAGAGGTGATTCATCAATTTCAGGGGTAGAGCAAGAAGTTTCAAAAGCTAAAGGAACGAAATGCATACCAGGGGCGTTGAGATTCTCATCTTTACCTCTTGTTGTATGGACTCGATAAAAGCCGCCAATGACGAAATGATCTACCATGTAGACTACAGGCTCGGCTACGGCTTCATTAATACATTCTTCAGAATAGACGCCTTCTTGAATAATGACTTCCGATACTTCAAGACCTTCTTTCACCACAGACATTTTATTACGTGATTTTCGATTTAAATTTCTTAATTCATCACCATGCTTCACGGTCATGATACCCATACCATAAGTGCCAGCGTCTGCTTTAACAATCACAAAAGGCTCATGTTTGATATCGTATTCTTTATATTTGAGTTGAATCTTATTTAAGATTCGATCTACTTTTTCTGCAAGCTCATCTTCGCCTTGTCTTTCATGAAAATCAATATGATTTGCATGATCAAAATAAGGATTGATAAGCCAAGGGTCTACTTTAATAAATTCAGCGAATGATTTAACGACTTCATCATAAGCTTTGAAGTGCTGTGATTTTCTGCGTGTTGCCCATCCTGCATGAAGAGGAGGAATCAAGTTCTGCTCTAAGTTTTTTAATATATCTGGAATGCCAGCAGATAAATCGTTGTTAAGTAATATGGCGCACGTATCAAAATTACCAAGTACTTTATTCTCAAGTACCAATCTATTTTTAATGCGCTTTAAGGGCTCAATGAGTAAGGATTTATTATTCTCAACCGGAATAGATATGGGTTCTGAAATCGTCTCATCTAAGCTACCAATCCGCACATCAAGCCCTGATTTTTTTAAAATATTTTGTAACTCGAATAAATTTTTTAAATAGTAAATATTACGTGTGTGGTTCTCAGGGATAATTAAAAGACGATGTGCTTCGGGACATACTTTTTCAATTGCCACCATAGCCGCTTGCACAGAAAGGGATAAAAAATCCGGATTTAAATTATTAAATCCTCCCGGAAAAAGGTTGGTGTCGACAGGCGCTAATTTAAATCCTGAATTTCTTAAGTCAACAGATGCATAGAAAGGTGCTGCATGCTCTAACCATTGTGTTCGAAACCAATGTTCAATATTAGCCATCTCACAAATAATATGTTTTTCTAGCGAAAGCAAGGGGCCAGTAAGTGCTGTTTTTAAATGTGGCACCATCTAAACGTTTACCTCATGCGCTTGAAGGTCGGCGTGATAACTACTTCTCACCATAGGCGCACTCGCTACTGATGAAAATGCCATGTGTTCCGCTTCCTCTTTTAAAAAATCGAATTCTTTTGGATCTGCATAGCGATCTACAGGAAGATGATGAGCGCTTGGCTGTAAATATTGTCCGAGAGTCAACATTTCAACTTTGTGAGCTCTTAAGTCTTTCATCACTTCAATAATTTCAGCATTTGTTTCGCCAAGCCCTAACATAAGACCTGATTTGGTAGGCACATCAGGAAATTTTAATTTGAAATTTAATAATAAATTAAGTGAATGTTGATAGTCTGATCCCGGACGTGCTTTTTTATAGAGCCTGGGAATAGTCTCAAGATTGTGATTAAACACATCGGGTGGCATCACACTTAAAATATCCAGCGCTTTATCAAGGCGACCTCTAAAATCAGGCACTAAAATTTCAATTTTAGTATGGGGTGAAATACTGCGAATTTCTTGAATACAATCCACAAAATGTTGCGCACCGCCATCGCGTAAATCATCACGGTCTACACTGGTAATTACTACATATTTCAAATTAAGTTCCCGAATGGTTTGAGCTAATTTTCGAGGCTCATCGGTATCGGGAGGTAATGGTCTGCCGTGACCGACATCGCAGAATGGACAGCGTCTTGTGCAAAGATCTCCAAGGATCATAAATGTGGCAGTCCCTTGACTAAAGCATTCACCGATATTAGGGCAGCTCGCCTCTTCGCATACGCTATGCAGATTATTCTTTCTTAAAATTGATTTGATTTCATTGAATCGACGGCTTTGGGGTAGCTGCATTTTGATCCAATGCGGCTTGGCCTTGATAGGAGCCCCAATAATTTTAATGGGAATCTTAGATGTTTTATCAAAGTCAGTTTCTTTAATGCCGATCGGTTTTGAAATATGAGATTTCATGACTTTAAATTCAGTAATTGATTCTTAATATCGTTAGCAATTTCTAAGCCTGTGCTTTCAATCGATACGCTATTTGTAAATGTTTTTAATTGTGTCATTTGTAAATCCTTATAGCCACAAGGATCGATAGCCTCAAAAGGCGCCAAATCCATATCAATATTCATACTTAAACCGTGATATGAAGTATGGTTTTTGATGCGCAAGCCTAAGGAAGCAATTTTTTTGTTTCCAATATATACCCCAGGTGCTTCTATTTTAGCACTGGCTTTGATGCCATGATGAGATAAAAAATTAATAATACTTTTTTCGATGAGCGTGACAAAAGACCTGATATTGAGATGGTAACGTTTAAGATCAATGAGAGGGTAGATGATCAGCTGACCTCGGCCGTGATAAGTAATTTTTCCACCACGATCGACTGCAAGGACTGGAATATCTTTCCTTAAAGGCTGTTTAAAATCTTTTTTATTTAGACCTAATGTATATATAGCCTCGTGTTCAGTAATCCATATTTCATCTTGCGTAGAATCATTTCTTTTGGAAGCAAAATTTTTCATTTCATTCCATGTAGATTCATAGGAGGTCACGCCAAGATATTTCACATCGATAGACATGGATCTTAAAGAACGACTTTAATCATCGGATGTGTTGAAAGCGATCGGTAGATATCATCTAATTCAGGTTTGCTTGTTACGTAAACAAAACAAGTAAGACTGATATATCGACCTTCACTGCTGCCTTTCATCTCGATGGTGCTCGGATCAAAATCCTTATTTTTTTGTTTGATGATTTTTATCACGGTCGATGTAAATTCGTCATGCACTTCACCCATAACTTTAATTGGAAACATGCATGGAAATTCGATGAGCGTTTCGGACGATGTTTTTTGTGTTGACACTTAATTTATTCTTTACTGAGTATAAAAATACTGATTTTTATTTTTGATTTAATGACGTCTGCAATGAGATTCGCTTCATCTTTCGAATTAAAAGGCCCTATGACCACATGAAATAAATCTTCTGAAAATTGTTTTTTAGATGATGGTGAGTTTTCGAGCTTCATATCGGTGAGTTGTTTTAATAAAAAGTCTGCATTTTTTTCATTTTTAAAAGCACCAACTTGAATGAAGATTGAATCTGATGCTGCTG
>SESD01001087.1_pt1 | contig 15518 bp, 16 predicted proteins | sample 3171411 | NCBI WGS metagenome assembly SESD01 (sample SAMN06051880, study PRJNA518727) | freshwater metagenome | biome: subpolar coniferous forest; feature: holomictic lake; material: water; isolation source: holomictic Lake 442, 16.5 m depth | place: Canada: near Kenora, Ontario | collected...
CATGGAGGTCATCGATCCGGAAAATGGCACGGTGCAGCCCGAGGGCCGCGGCGGGGAGATCGTCTGGACCCCGCTCGAGGCGCGCGGGACGGTGGTCCTGCGATACCGGACGGGCGACTTCATCGAGAACGGCATCACCTACGAACCCTGTGAATGCTGCGGGCGGCGGATGCCGCGCCTGATGGGCAAGATTTCCCGGGTCTCGGACTTTCGCTCGATGCGCTTCCAGAAGGTCAAGGGGACGGTCATCGACTTCAATGAGCTGGAGCATGTGCTCGACGACGTCCGCGGCGTCGGCTCGTGGCAGATCGAGTTGCGCAAGGCCAACGACGATCCGCTCGAGATTGACGAGATCGTCCTGCACCTGTCCCGCACCGGCGACAGCACCGAGGCCGGATTGACGACCGCGATCAGCCACCTGCTGCAGGCGCATTTTGAAATTCGGCCGAACCGGATCCACTTCCATGCCGAGGAGGCGATGCGTGAGCTGCAGAAGGTCGGGGTGCTCATCAAGGAGCAGAAGCTCGTCGACAACCGGCCGGCGGCCCAGGCGGCGCCGTATCAGCCGCGGTCCATGCCGACCGACCAGAAATTGCAAACCACCCGGCCATGAAAGAACCGCTCTACATTGTTGACGGGGTGCGTACCCCTTTTGCCAAGATGGGAACCTCGCTGGCGGGTTGCGATGCGACCGAGCTGGGCCGCACCGCGGCGGCGGCGGTGCTCACCCGCACCGCGTTTGATCCGGCGCTGATCGACGAGGTTATCTTCGGCTGCGTGGGCAACCCGGCGGATGCCGCCAACGTCAGCCGGGTCATCGCCCTCCGCGCCGGTGTGCCGGAATCGGTGCCGGCGATAACGGTGTCGCGCAATTGCGCGTCGGGGTTCGAGGCGATCACCCAGGCCTCCGACAAGGCCGCGAATGGCCGCGGCGACATCTTCCTCGTGGGCGGAGCGGAAAGCATGAGCAATTACCCGCTCCTGTATAACGCCAGTGCCGTGAAGAAATACGCCGCCCTCGGCAAAGCCCGGACGTTCGGGCAGAAAGCATCGGCCCTGCTGGCCTTTCGGCCGGCTGATTTTGCCCCGCGCATCGCGCTGATGCTCGGGCTGACCGACCCGGTTTGCGGGTTGGGCATGGGCCAGACCGCGGAGTTGCTGGCGCGCGACTGGCAGCTGACCCGGGTCATGCAGGATCAGTTTGCGCTGCAGTCCCACCAACGGGCGGAGGCGGCGCGGGAAAAATTTCAGGAGGAAATAACCGCCGTGTATCCCCGCGGGGGCCGTGATACCGCGGCCGTGGTGAGCGACAACGGCGTGCGCGAGGGCCAGACGATGGAAGCGCTGGGAAAACTGAAGGCGGTGTTCGAGAAACGCGGCGGCACAGTCACCGCCGGCAACGCCTCGCAGATCACGGACGGAGCCGTGGCCCTGATCGTGATGACGGAAGCCGGACTAAAACAGACCGGCCTGAAGCCCATCGGCAAGCTTGTCGGCTTTGCCTACGCGGGCTGCGAGCCGTCCCGCATGGGCCTCGGCCCGGTGTACGCGATGGCCAAGGCGGAAAAACTCACGGGCTTCAAGCTGGCTGATGCTGATCTGATTGAAATCAACGAGGCCTTTGCCGCCCAGGTGCTCGCCTGCCGCGCCGCCGCCGCCTCGGCGGAGTTTGGCCGCCGGCACCTCGGCCGCGATGCGGCGCTGGGCGAGATTCCCGAGGGGAAACTTAACGTCAATGGCGGCGCGATCGCCCTCGGCCACCCGGTCGGAGCCTCCGGCGCCCGGTTGGTACTGACGGCCCTGCGTGAGCTGCACCGGCGGGGCGGCAAGCGGGCGGTCGTTTCACTCTGCATCGGGGGCGGCCAGGGCGGCGCGCTCTGGCTCGAAACCGTCTGACCCGCGGCCCCATGAATATTTCCCTGACTTTTGGTGATGCGGGAATTGCCCGGCTGACCTTCGACCGGCCGAATTCCTCCGCGAACCTGTTTGATATTGCGACGCTGGAGGAACTGGACGCCCACCTGGCGACGCTGGAATCCCGGCGGGACCTGCGGGGCGTGGTTTTGGTCAGCACGAAAGCCAAGATATTCATCGCCGGCGCCGACCTGAATTCGTTCACCAAGAATTTTACCCCCGAAGGCCTCGGCCAGACGGTCGATCTCGGCCACCGGATCTTCACCCGGCTCGAGCAGCTGCCGATTCCGTCGGTGGCGGCGATCAACGGGGTTTGTCTTGGCGGGGGCTGCGAACTTGCGCTGGCGTGCGACTGGCGGGTGGCCTCGCTCGACAAGTCCACGAAGATCGGCCTGCCGGAGACCCAGCTCGGGATTCTGCCGGCCTGGGGCGGCTCAGTGCGATTGCCGCGGCTCATCGGTCTGCCGGCGGCGCTCGGCATCATTCTGGCGGGCAAACAGCTCGCGGCGATTCCAGCGCAGAAGGCCGGACTGGTCGATGAACTGGCGCAGCCCGAATACCTGCTGGCCGCGGCGGAAAAGTTCCTCGCCCGGGGCAAACGGCCGGCTCCCGCCCCCAAGGGTCTCTTCAATTCCGCTCTCGCCCGTCCGTTGGTGGCCATGAAGGCGAAACGGGATGTGTTGGCCAAGACGCAGGGCCACTATCCGGCACCCCTGCAGGCGCTCAAGGTCTGCCGGGCCGCCTACGGCCGGCCGCTGGCCGAGGGCTTGGCGCTTGAGCGCGCGGCCTTTCTGGAGCTGGCCAAGACCCCGGCGTGCCGCAGCCTGATGGGGATCTTTTTCCTGCAGGAACGGGCCAAGAAGCTGAAGGTGCCTGGCGTCGATGGCACCGGCATCAAGGTCCGCTCGCTGGCCGTGGTGGGCGCCGGAGTCATGGGAGCCGGCATTGCGCAGTGGAGCGCCGCCCGCGGCTATCCGGTCCTGCTGAAGGATATCGCCCCGGAGATGCTCGCCAAGGGGCTCAAGGCGGCGGAGAAAATATTTCGCGACGCGGCCAAGCGCCGGATCTTCACCGAGGCCGAGGCCACCGCCGGGCTCGACCGCATCACACCGGTGGCGGCCGCCGTGTCGCTGGCCCGAGTCGACCTCGTCATCGAGGCCGCCGTGGAAAAGCTGGAGCTGAAGCAGAAGATTTTCCGCCAGCTGGAGCAGCAGGCGGGTTCCCAAACCGTGCTGGCCACGAACACATCGGCGCTGTCGATTGACGCCATCGCCTCCAGTCTGACTGATCCTGGGCGCGTGGTGGGCATTCATTTTTTCAACCCGGTGCACCGCATGCAGCTCGTCGAGATTGTCCGCGGTCCGCGGACTTCCCCCGCGGCGCTCGACACGGCGCTGCAATTCGTGAAGGCGATTGGCAAGCTGCCGGTGCTCGTGAAAGACAGCCCGGGCTTTTTGGTTAACCGCATTTTGCTGCCGTACATGGTTGAGTCGGTGCGCCTGTTCAACGAAGGCTGCGGCATCCAGCAGCTGGACCGGCTGATGCTGGATTTCGGCATGCCGATGGGGCCGCTGCGCCTGAGCGACGAGGTCGGCCTCGATGTAGCGCAACATGTGGCGCTGGACCTGCAGCAGCGGCTGCCCCAGCCCGTGCCAATCAATGACACGCTGGAGAAAATGATCGCCCGGGGCTGGCTGGGTAAAAAATCCGGCCAGGGATTTTATGTCTTCGGCCCGAAAAAAGGGGCCAAGGAGAAACCCAACGGCGAACTGGGGTTCCTGCAGACGGCGGGCAAGGGCGCCGGGCAAGATGCCGCCACGCTGCTGGATCGCATGGTTCTCGTCATGATCAACGAGGCGGCCCGCTGCCTGGAGGAAGGCGTCGTGGCAGCGCCGGAGGATGTTGATTTCGGCATGATCTTTGGCACGGGCTGGGCCCCGTTTCGCGGCGGTCCCCTGCGACATGCGGACACCCTGGGTGCGAGCGAGATTGTCCGGCGACTGGAGCGGTTGGCGACCGAGGTCGCCCCATATTTCGCCCCGTGCGAGCGGCTGCGCGCGATGGCGCACGCCCAAGCGACATTTTATCCGGCGACCTAGTAACCTGTATATGTGATTTTCCGGATGGGCCACCGAGCCAAGCCGGAGCACAAACCCAGAGGTCACAGAGGAATGACCGGTCGAGATATTGGGCTAGGAGATGGGCTCGGTGCGCTCCGGGTCGGAACTCGGTGTCCTCTGTGACAAAATTCCTTCCCGCAGCGCCAGGAGTCCAAACTATTTGGTGTTACTGGATACTGGGGCCTGGTTGGTTTGTTAGGCTCAGCCGGGGAGGCGATAACTGGCGATCACGGGCAGGTCGGCGGCGGCGAGATCGTACTGGAGCAATAGCTCCGGTTGGACCCAGGCGAGCTGGACATGTTCGTGCGGGTGAGGCTCGGGTGAATCCGGGGCCAAGACGCAGAGAAAGGGAATCATCTCAATCACGACGGTTTTGTAGTCATGGAGGAAGGGAGGCAGAGGCCGCACCACGTTGATGACACAGCCGAGCTCTTCGCGGATTTCCCGGACCACGGCGACGGAAGCCAGCTCGCCCGGTTCGACCTTGCCCCCGGGAAACTCCCACTTCAGCGGCAGGTGTTTGTCCACCGGGCGTTGGGCGAGCAGGACGGTCCCTGCGCGCTCGATCAGGGCGCAGACGACGGGGATGGGGGGTGGAGCGGCCAAGGCGTCCTTTTGAACAAGGAGTTATGACCGACTGCAACTTTTCCCGCCGAGCGGTGTTTTCCCCGTATGAAAACTTTCTTCAAGATCCTCCTGGTCGTCGTGCTCACGGTGTTGGTCATCAAGTTCATTCCCTTCGTCATGATTGGCGCCATGGTCGGCCTGCTTTTGGCGGCCATCCTCGGCGCGGTCGGCCTCGGTCTCGTGGGCGCCCTGCTGGTGGTGGGCATCATGCTCGCCCTAGCCCTGGCCCCGATCTGGATTCCCGTCCTGATCGTCATGGGTGCCATCTCCCTCTTCAAGAAGCTGTCGAGTCGCTCGGAGCCTCCCGTGATGGCGGCCTGATCGATTCTCACCCCAGCTGTGCCACACCCAACGCGGCCGCCCTCCGGGGCGGCCGTTTTTATTGGGGATAAAATTCCGTGCCGGGCAACTTGCCAGCCGTGCCGGAGCCTGCCTCTATCGCGCGATGGCGAAAACGCCCGATCACCCGCACCCCTTTGTCTCCCGCATCAGCCTGGTCGGCCGCGGTCGCGGCGCGCTAAAAAACCTGGCGGGCTTTAAAAAACAGCACCACACGGTGCCGGATGCCGTCAATGCCGCGACCACGGCGTTTCTTGGCAAAATCTGCGCGCCCGAACTGACGGCGGAGGGCGAACGGTTTTTCCAGGCGGCCAAGACGGCGCTGGCCTACAAGCGGGCCGATCTGGCGCTGGAGGTGACGAGCCCCAACGCCGTACTGACCACCAAGGATTTCACCTTCGAACTGACCTACGCGCTCGAGCCCGGCAACCCGGCCAGCTATGGCATTACGCGTACGCTGTCCCAGTTGCGGAGCGGCGAGTTGGTGGAATTACCGGAGTTCAATGAACTGTTTGCGGCGCTGTTCACCGGCATCGTCTTCTCCCTGACCAAGCAGGTGCGGGTGGAGGCCGTGGTGGATGCGATTGAGGCCCGGGGCGAGGAGGATAAGATTTCGGTTCATTATCCGTCGGATTGCCGGCATTGCGTGCTGTCCGTCGAGGGTGTGGCTGCCCAGGTGGTATGCGACGGGGCGACTCTGGAACTGCAGTTTCCCCGCGCCGGTTCGCCGCTCGAGCTCATCACCACCTTTGGGCTGGTGCGCTCCGCCTTTGCCCTGACGAAAAACCGGGTGCTGGCGGGATTACTTTAGGTAGGGCGGCGAGTCCCTTCGCCGCCGCGGCGCGGAACGGAGTCCGCGCCCTACCAAAAAAGGGCGGGATCAATGATCCCGCCCGGCATTGCGAAAACCTTGAAGGGTCTTACTTGATCATCTCGGCCACAAAGGCGCGTTCCTCGACGAGCTCCTTGTTCGTCGTGGCGATCTTGGATTTGGCGAAGTCGTCCATCGCGTAACCAGGGATGATTTCATAGCTGCCTGAGGTGGTGGTGCGGACGGGCATGCCCGCCCACACATTCGCATCAAAACCATAGAACCCGTTGGATTTCACGCCGACGGAATGGATGGCGCCGGGCGTGACGAGGCTGCGCACATGATCGACCAGCGCGTTGGCCGCCGAGGCGGCGGAGGAGGCGCCGCGGGCGGCGATGATGGCGGCCCCGCGCTTGCCGACAGTTTCGCAGAACGGACCCTGCAGCCACGCCGTGTCGGTGATGACGGTGGTTGCCGGCTTGCCGTCAATTGTGGCATGGCCAAACGCCGGGAACATCGTGGGGCTGTGGTTGCCGTAGATGAAGATGTCCTTCACGGCGGTCAGATCCACGCCGGCCTTCTTGGCGAGCTGGCTCTGCGCGCGGTTCTGGTCGAGGCGGACCATGGCGGTGAAGCGCTCAGCCGGCAGGCGCTTGGCCTGGCTGGCGGCGATCATGCAATTCGTGTTGGCCGGGTTGCCGACGACGGCGATGCGGGCATCCGCCGCGGCGACCGCATCAATCACCTGGCCCTGGCCGATGAAGATCTTGCCATTGTCCTTGAGCAGGTCTGCGCGCTCCATGCCGGGACCGCGGGGCTTGGCGCCAACGAGCAGGCACCAGTTGGCGTCCTTGAAGCCCACCGCCGGGTCGGAGGTCTGTACGATGCCCTTGAGCAGGGGGAAAGCGCAGTCGTCGAGTTCCATGGCGACACCCTCGAGGGCCTTGAGCGCCTTCTCGATCGGCGCCTCAATCAGCTGGAGAATGATCGGCTGGTCGGGGCCGAACATGGCGCCGGAGGCGATGCGGAAGAGGAGGGAGTAGCCAATCTGGCCGGCGGCGCCGGTGACTGCAACGCGGATGGGGGTCTTCATATGATTGATCCTTTTAACAGGCGAGGCGCGGAGCGCACGGAGGAAATGACGCGCCTGACAAGATTAAGGCCCAGCAAGCGGTCCGGACAGAATTATTAATTTCCCGTTCCGGGTCAGGGCATAAACCGGGGCGCGAGGGCGGCGTGGAGTTCGCGGACCAAGGTCACGGTGGTGGGCCAGTCGATGCAGGCGTCGGTGATGGAGACGCCGTAGCGAAGCTTGTCCTTCGGCTGGGGGAAGGGCTGGCTGCCGGCCTCCAGGTTGCTCTCGATCATGGCCCCCATGATGGAAGTGTTGCCGGCCGTGATTTGGCCGAGCAGTTCGCGCATCACCTCAGGCTGGAGCTCGGGTTTCTTGGCCGAGTTGTCGTGGGAACAGTCGACCAAAATTGATTTGATCAGGCCAGCCTTGGCCAGCAACTGCTCGGTCTGGGCGATGTGCGCCGGCGAATAGTTGGTGCCGGTGGCTCCCCCGCGCAAGACCACGTGGCAGTCGGGATTGCCGCGGGTGACGATGGCCGAGGCGGAGCCGTTGAGGTTGATGCCGAGAAAGGTGTGGGGCTGCGCCGCGGCTTTGATGGCGTTGATCGCGGTGGCGATGGAGCCGTCAGTGCCGTTCTTGAAGCCCAGGGGCATGGAGAGGCCCGAGGCCATCTGCCGGTGGGTCTGGGATTCGGCCGTGCGGGCGCCGATGGCCGACCAGCATACCAGGTCGGCGATGTATTGCGGGGTGATCGGGTCCAGCAACTCGGTGGCCGTCGGCAGGTCCAGATCAAGCACATCGCGCAGGAAGGTGCGGGCGAGACGCAGCCCCGAGGCGATGTCGTGCGAACCGTCCAGGTGCGGATCCATCACGAGGCCCTTCCAGCCAACCGTGGTGCGCGGCTTTTCAAAGTAGACGCGCATCACGATCAGCACGCGGTCGGATACCTCCCGGGCCAGCGCGGCCAGGCGACGCGCGTACTCCCGTCCCGCCGCCAGGTCGTGGATGGAGCACGGCCCGATGACCAGAAGAAAGCGTTTGTCGTCCGTAAAGATGACCCGGTGGATATCCCGGCGCGTGCGGGCCACGAATTCGGCCTGGGCCTCGGTTTTGGGCAACTCGGCCAGCAGTGCGGCCGGTGAGGGCAGGGCACGAGTTTCGAGAACATTGATATCCGAGGTTTTCTGCATTGTCTGCAGCTTGGGGTGGACCAGGACCCAGGATCAAGTCCTTGCTGTGTGCTAAGAATTCGGGCAAAGAAAAGGCCGGTCGCCTACCCCTAAGCGACCGGCCATTGCTTTCTTAGTTACCCCAAAACTCCCCGCTAGGCGGGGAGAAGTGTTAATTGACTCCCCTATATCTACTCAGTTCCATTCGGCCGTCAACGAGAAGATCATAAGTTTATTGCATTCTGTTCAAGTAACTATACGTCAATTACTTAAGACGTTTTATTAATGATTTTAGGCTCCGCATTTTTTAACACCTACAAGCCCAAAGCCGCTCTCAGGGTCACGGGCGAGGACGCCTTTTCGTTTTTGCAGGGCCAGTTTTCCAACGATCTGCGGCAACCGACCGGGGTTGCGACCTATGGGCTGTGGTTAAATCAAAAAGGCAAGGTCGTCGCGGACAGTGTGGTGCTGCGGCTGGCGGAAAATGAATTCCTGGTGATCAGCTTTGGCTCCCCGGCCGGGGTCATTGAGCAGCGCCTGCAGGATTATATCGTCGCTGATGAGGTGAACTTGATGGATGAGACCGATGCCGTGGGCGGCATGATCATCGGCGGGGTGGGGAGTGGCGAGATCGTGCGACGTTTTTCCGAGATTGTGCCGGGTCGGGCGCAGTTTGTCCGGAAGGGGCCGGCGGTGATCTTCCACGGTTACCGGCTTCCGGGGGAAAATTATGAGATCATCGGCCCGCACCTGATCATGAGCGCTTGGCGGGAACAACTGGCTGCAGTCGGGCTGGTCGACGGGGGATACCCGCCGATCGAGCGGGCCCGGATTGCCGCCGGCATTCCGGCGATACCGGCGGATATCGGCCCAGCGGATTTGCCCAATGAGGCGGGACTGGAGTTGTCGGCGATCTCCTTTACCAAGGGATGCTATCTTGGGCAGGAGGTGATGGCGCGGCTTAAAAATCTGGGCCAGGTGCGACGCCAGCTGCAGGTGGTGCGCGGAACCGGGTCACCCCCCAAGCCGCAAGCTCCCCTTTTCCAAGGGTCCAAAAAAGTCGGCGAGCTGCGATCGGTCGCGGCAGATGGCGACGGTTTTGTCGCCCTGGCCATGTTGGTGCAGCTGAATCTCAATCGATCGGAGGGCCTGAGCCTGGCTCCGGATGCATCGCCGACCATCCAGGTCGTCCCGCATGAGTGAACTCGCCCAGTTAACCAAACTGTGTCGGGGCTTGGGGGCGACCGAGGCGCAAGCCGAGGCCATGGCCAGACAGCTGACGAAACGAGCGGACCAGTTGGCTGCCGAGCGGGGCAAGACGCGGGAAGAGGCCATGACTTATTTGCTCAGTCTCCTGGTGCAGGGCAGTCAGGGCGAGGTGCCGAAGGAATTCCAACCGCCGAGACCCCCGGCGAGTCCTCAGAATAGCACGGCCAGTCCGTCGAAGTAAGCGTCCACCCAGCGGTGGGCCCCGAAGAAATAGATCAAGGCGGCCACGCCCAGCATCGGGCCGAAGGGCACGTGCACACCCAGGCCGATTTCCGCGGGCTGACCCTCTGGCGTGGTCGTGGGTGGGGCGGCCAACGCATCGTGTCCGGTGATTTTTTTCCACAGGTAGGCGCCCAGCAGCCACGCGCAGCCCAGGACGGCGCCGCCAAACATCCCGAAGACCGCGCCCTGCCAGCCGACAAACGCGCCGAGTGCGCCGAGATATTTGACGTCACCGAACCCCATGGCCTCCTTGCGCAGGATCACCTCGGCAAACAGCGCGATCCACAGCACCAGGGCGGAACCGACGAAGAGGCCGAGGACGGCGGCGCGGGCGGCATGCAGGCTGGCGATCACAAAAAAATCGTGGCTCTGGCCATGGAGGGAGGGCACCACCACAGAAATCATCAGGCCCGCGGCCGCACCGCCGATGGTGAAGACATCGGGGATGATCATGTGATCCAGATCGATGAACAACGCGCAGATGACGATGGCGCACAGGACCATGCCGGCGAGGGCCTTGGTCGGGGAAAAGTGCAGCCAGCAGGCGAGGAAGAGGGCGGCGGTCAGCAATTCGATGGCGGGATAACGAAAGCTGAAGGGCCGGCCGCAACAGCGGGCGCGGCCACGCAAGATGAGCCAGCTCAGCACCGGAATGTTGTCGTACGGGGCGATCGGCTGGCCGCAGCCGCAGTGCGAGCCGGGCCGGATGATGGATTCGTTTTTCGGGATCCGATAGATGCAGACGTTCAGGAAACTGCCGATGCAGGCGCCGAAGACCGCGGCCGCCAAGGGAAGGAACCAGGGGGCGAGGCGGTTGATTTCGTTGAAGGTATCCATGATTAGGGGGTGCCCAGGGCGCGGTGGGCAGCAGATTGCATGATGGCCACCGGGGCGGGCTGGCCAGTCCAAATCTCCAGCGACCGGGCCCCCTGGTGAATCAGCATGGCCAGGCCGTTGGCGTGGGCCAGGCCGAGGGCGGCGGCCTGACGCAGCAAGGCTGTGAGCGGGGGGCGATAGATCATGTCGAACACGGCCGCCGGCCGGGGGATTTTACTCAAATCCAACGGCGTGGCATCCTGGGGCGCCAGACCCAGGGAGGTGGCATTGACCACGAGGCAACCCGCCGGTAGGTCGGCCGGTGGATGATGCAAATCGAAGCCGCGGGGCGGCGTGGGGGAGGACAGCGGGTGGAGACTGGTCATCAGGGCGGACAGACTCGCGGCGGACCGGTTGCCGATCCACAGCGCGGCACAATTTTGCTGCAGGCATTCCACGGCCGCGGCCCGGGCGGCTCCGCCCGCGCCCAGCAAGAGGACTGGCGCGTCGGCCAATGCGATGTGCAATTCCTCGCGCAAGGCAGTGGCCAGGCCATAACCATCGGTATTGGTGCCCCGCCAGCCGGTGGCGTCGCGGCTCAGCGTGTTCGCGGCTCCGGCGATGCGCACCAAGGGGTCGCCCGCCGCCAGCAGCTCCACCGCCAGGGCCTTGTGCGGCACCGTCAGGTTGAGGCCATGAAATTTTTTCTCGTGAAACAATTGCAGGGCGCGAGGCAGGTCGGCGGGGGCGATATCAAACTTGAAGTAGCGCCAGTCCCTGAACCTGGGCTGGGTCTGGGCCAATTGCGCGAGGGCCGCGTTGTGCATTTCCGGGCTGAGCGAGTGAGCGACGGGTCGCCCGACCACGGCCAGGGCGGTGCCGGCAAAGGACCAGTGTTCCAGATCGGCCAGGGTCAGGGGAGGCTCGGTGGCTACGCTCATGGGCAGCGGGAGCAAAGCCCAGTTGACTCCGCAGAACGAGCCCGATTTTTCAGGGCTGGGCGTGCCGCTCGTAGGTGGACTCGAACTCCGAGACAAAACCGGCGAACAGGGCGGCGTTTTGCAGGTGTTCGGCCGCGGCATAGTGGTGGGCGAGATTGCGGCAGCACCGACACAGAACCTCCCGCACCGGCGTGGGGGCAAGATCAGCCAGCTCCGGCGCCGGCTGGCCCGGTCGCGCCAGCCCAATGACATCGTCCACTGACAGGAGTCGGCCGCTGTGAAACGGATCAATATAGAATGGCACCGCCTCCGCATAGCAGCCCACGAGGAAGTGACCCGGCAGGGCGACCGGCTCCAGGATCAGGCCCATCCGCTCGGCGACCAGGAGGTAGACGATCGACAGGGAGATCGGCAGCCCCTTGCGCCGGATCAGCACCTGATCGAGAAAGCTGTTCAGCGGATCGGTGTAGTGCTCGGCGTTGCCCCGCAGGCCATATTCATGGAACAGCACGCGATTGAGGATGCGGCATTTTTGCCGGTCGGTCGCCGGTTCGCTCAGCAGCTCCCGGCCGCGGGTGGCCAGGGCGTCCAGCTGCAGGCAGCACGCGCCGACATCCAGGTCGGCGTTGACCGTCCGGCTGAGCAAAATAGCCCCGGTCTCGAGCTCATAGTTGAGGGAGCGGATGAAAAGCCGGAACTCCTCCACCGGGTCCGGCACATTAAGCTCGCGCAAATAACGGGCCGCATGCCCGGCCAGTTCGCGATCGGGCTGACGCGCGAGTTCGCGCAGGAGCTGGGCGCATTCGCGGCCGCGGGCCGTAAAGAGCGCCCGGAGCGCCGAACGCACCACGGGCGAGGGATCATCCAGCAACTGCCCGAGGGCTTTTTGTTGCGCGAGCGTGAAGGGCGGTGCGTCCACGCAAAAAGCCAAGGTCGTTCCGGGCGCAGCGCAACGGGGAAAGTTTCCGCGGCCCAACTAATAATTTCGCCAAACAGCCTCAGGACCTTTTCCCAAAGAGCGCCGTGCCCACGCGCACCAGCGTGCTGCCCTCCGCGATGGCCTCGGCCAGGTCGCCACTCATGCCCATGGAGAGCTCCCGCAGGGGCCGGCCGGAGCGAACAGCGAGGTCATCCCGGATGCGGCGCAGGTTGGCAAACGTGCGCCGGGCGACGGCCGGGTCGTCCGAGAGCGGGGCGATGGTCATGAGACCGTCCACCGTCAGGTGCGCTTTGGTGAGCGCAATTTCCAGCAGCCGCGGCGCGTCCGCTGGTTCGCAGCCGAATTTGGCCGGGTCCTGACCGGCGTTGATCTGCAGCAGGACGGGCAACGGCCGGCCCATTTCCCCTGCGGCGCGGTCGAGGGCCGTCAGCAATTTTTCCCCATCCACGCTTTGGATGCGGGCGAAATGCCGGGCGGCCAGTTTGGCCTTATTGGACTGAAGATGACCGATCAGTTCCCAGCGCAGGCTGGGGGAGACCAAGGCGCATTTCTCCACCGCCTCCTGGACGCGGTTCTCGCCGACCGCCTTTAGACCATAACGGACAACATATTCCGCGGCCGCAGCGGGATGGGTCTTGGTCACCGGCAGGAGGGTCACTTCCTCAGGCAAACGTCCCGCCTCCCGACAGAGCTCAGCTATTCGCTGAAGCAGTGCGGTGGCTCGATTTTCAAAAATCTCATATTCGATAAACATCTCTATGCGGAGCTTTTAGGGTGACTTGCTGATAAGTTATATTTATGCAGATCCCAACAATAATAGCTGCATGCAAATCGAAAACTTCAAAATCTTCGCCGATCTGGTCGAAACGAAGAGCTTTTCCAAGGCGGCCAAGTTGAATGGCATCACCCAATCCGCGGTCAGCCAGCAGGCTCGTTCGATGGAACGCACCTTCAAGACCCTGATGGTGGATCGCAGCCAGAAACAATTCAACCTCACCCGCGAGGGTCAGCGCATCTACGAGGCGGCAAAGGAAATCCTGCATGTGTACGAAAAGCTCGAGAGCGAGCTGCAGGAGATGAAGAAGGTGATCAGCGGCACCATCCGCATTTCCACCATCTATTCGATCGGGCTCCATGAACTGCCGCCCTACATCAAAAAATTCCTGCACGATTACCCCTCGGTCAACGTGCGGGTCGAGTACCGCCGCTCCAATCTGGTTTACGAGGACATTTTGCACAACTCCGTCGACTTCGGCCTGGTGGCTTTTCCGCAGAAGGTCCGGCAGATCGACATGATTCCCTTCCGCAACGACCGGCTGATTTTGATCATGCACCCCAATCATCCCCTGGCCAAGGGGGGGGACGTGGACATGAAGTCGCTCTCGGCGCACAAGTTCATCGGTTTCGATCCGGACATCCCGACGCGCAAGGCGGTCGACCAGATTTTCCGCGACTTCAAGCTGGAGATCACCCCGGTCATGGAGTTCGACAACATCGAGACGGTGAAGCGGGCGGTGGAGATCGATCACGGCATTGCCATTGTGCCGCAGGCGACAGTGCTCCAAGAGGTCCGCCAGGGCACCCTCGTCGCCATCGCCTTCAAGGGCAAGGAATTCACCCGGCCGCTCGCCATTTTGCACCGGAAGGGCCGGGTGCTGACGCCGGCGATGAAAAAATTCATCGAGATCCTGAGCATCGAGCCCACGGAAGTCGGGCCCGACGCTTGAGTCCCGCGCCGGGACGCAGTTTTTGGGAACAAGGCGGGGGCGGGCGCCTCTTACCCGATACCCATATCATGAAACGACTCTCCTCATTGTGTTGCCGCCTTGTCGCCTTGGCGGTCGGCTCGGTACTATTAGCGGGGTCCCCGCTCCTTGCCCAGAATGCCACCGGCTCGACCGGCCAGCCCGCCCCAGCCTGGAAGCTCCAGGATCTTGACGGTCACCAGGTCAGCTCCGACCAGTTCAAGGGCAAGGTGGTGGTCGTGGATTTTTGGGCGACCTGGTGTGGACCGTGTGTGTCGGAAATCCCCGGCTACATCGCGCTGCAGAAAAAATATGGCGCCCAGGGCCTCGTCATCGTGGGGGTTTCGATGGACAGCAAGGGACCCCAGCACGTGAAGAAGTTCGCCGAGGCCCACGCCATGAATTATACGATTCTGATGGGTGACGATGCGATTACCGAGGCGTTTGGTGGCTTTAGCGCCATTCCCACGACCTTTCTCATCGGCCGGGACGGACGGATTCTGCACCAGAAGACCGGATCGGCCGAGGCCGAGGAATATGAGAAATTGGTGAAGCAGGCCCTGGAATGAGGCCCTGCCGGGACGAATTAAGTTGAAGCCGGGCCGGTTGGCCCGGCTTTTTGTTTTCTGCCGGTCATGAAATTCCACCTCAGCCTACTTCTGCCCCTGGCCTGTGCCGTCGTTTACGTGGTGGGGGCCCTGACCGTGAAACGCGCCGCGGCGTCCGGGGTCGGGGTCTGGCGCACCAGTTTTCTGTCCAATTGGGCTATCGCCCTGTTGTTCATCCCGGTCTGGATCTGGCAGGGCGGCCGGTTGCATCCCCTGCTCGACTATTGGCAACCGGCGGCCGCGGCCCTCCTTTTTTTCCTGGGGCAGGCGTTCACCTTCAAGGCGCTCAGCCGCGGGGATGTGTCGGTCACCACTCCGGTCATGGGGACCAAGGTCATCTTGGTCGCCCTCTTCAGCAGTTTGCTCAAGGTGGGCCAGGTGCCGCTGCAATGGTGGATCGGCGCGTTGCTCAGCACCACGGCGATCGCGCTGCTGCACCGGGGGGAAGGGACGGTGCGTCGACACGTGGGCGAAACGGTCGTGCTGGCTTTTTGCAGCGCCACGGCCTTCAGCCTGGGTGATGTGCTCTTGCAAAAGTGGCTGCCGGTGTGGGGGGCGGGAAATTTCTTTCCGCCGATGTTTGTCCTGGTGGCCCTCTTCTCCTGCGGGTTCGTCCCTTTCTTCACCGCTCCCCTGACCGCCCTGACCTGGGCCTCCGGGCGCTGGGTGGCCGCCGCCGCCTGTCTCATGGCGGTGAACAACGCCGGCATCGTGCTCGCCATCGGCATTGTCGGCAGCGCGACCGCCGTGAATATTGTCTACAGCCTGCGCGGACTGTTCAGCGTCCTGCTTATCTGGTCCATCGGCCACTGGTTCGCCAGCACCGAGCAGCACCACTCGGCCAGTGTGCTGCGCTCCCGTCTAGTGGGTGCAGGCCTGATGGTCGCCGCGGTGGTACTGGTGCTAATTTAAGTGTGCCAGG
>SESD01001088.1_pt1 | contig 15517 bp, 18 predicted proteins | sample 3171411 | NCBI WGS metagenome assembly SESD01 (sample SAMN06051880, study PRJNA518727) | freshwater metagenome | biome: subpolar coniferous forest; feature: holomictic lake; material: water; isolation source: holomictic Lake 442, 16.5 m depth | place: Canada: near Kenora, Ontario | collected...
CTGTCATGTTCCCGGCATACTGCGACCTGTGGGCGCAGACAAGCCCGGCACCTCTACCCAGCCCGGCTCCCGCACCGTTCCTGCATGGTCCCGACTGCGGTGAGCCGGAAGTAGCTATCGTATGGCGTGCCGACCTACCTGCTGATGCACCTGAATCATGGGGCGATATTGTAGCGCTATGTCCGCCCGTATCTGGCGAAGTGCTGCGGCTGCCACTGTCTGCTGCACGCCGCTGGCTGGCCAGCGCAGCGGAGAACGCCGACTCAGAATCCGATATGGAAGGACAGCGGAGCGTTGCCGAAGAAAGCCGGCGGGACCAGCAGGTGACAACCTGGCGCATGGCATTGTGTTGGAGCGGGCCTGATGCCTCCTACGTGGTTCAGAACGCCACATCTATCCGCCCGGGCGACACTCTGGTTGTCCCGGCTTCCTACGGCGGCTGTGATGCCTTTGGCTGGAATCCTGATGCACTTGTATCTGCCGACCTGGCTGACCTTGCCCGTCAGGTCGCCCATCGGTCTGCGGTCCTGCGGATCCACGCTGGTCTTGCGGATCAGTGGGGGGGAGCCGCTGCTACACTCACATCTCTGACAACGGCTGCGGAGTTGTCCGAAGACATCGAGGAGCGTATAGATCAGACGCTTGCGAACATTGTGTCTGGCGTGCCGGAGCCGTTAGCGACAATTCTGAACGCGTTGCGCAAAGACAAGCGCCGACAGGTTCTGTTGCATCCATCCGGATCGGGCCTGGTATTGCTGGCACATGCTGGGACAGGTGACCGATCAGAGTTTACGGATGACGATGATACGTCGGCGCGATCTACTGTCATGGTGACGCTCGACAACCATCTGGCAGACGTTGCCAGCCGTACCCTGGGCTCTGCCACAGCGCTGGGATTACCAACGACCCTGGCTGAAGATCTTGCATTGGCGGCACGGCTCCATGACCTTGGCAAAGCCGACCCGCGGTTCCAGGCGCTGCTGAATGGAGGGGATGCTCTTGCGGCGGCACGCGCCGGACTCCTGGCCAAGTCACCACGCCTACCGCGGAGTGCTGCTGCTGCGCAGATTGCCCACCGGCGCAGCGGCTATCCTGTCGGGGCCCGGCACGAACTGCTGTCAGCACGCCTGGCAGAAGGTGCCATTGCCGGCGCGCACAACCCGGCGCTGGTGCTGCATCTCATAGGTGCACACCATGGCCGTTGCCGGCCGTTTGCGCCTGTGGTGACCGACGACAAGCCGCTGAATGTGTCCACGACGCTCGACGGTCGCATGCTTAGCGCCGCCACGGATACCGGCCTTGAACGCCTCGACAGCGGGGTGCCCGAGCGGTTCTGGAGTCTGGTAAAGCAGTATGGGTGGTGGGGGCTTGCCTACCTGGAAGCCATTGTCCGTCTGGCTGATCACCGCGCCAGCGAGACGCCTGCCACAGGGGGGAAGTCATGAGCAGCCAACCCATCTTGCTGTCCGGGTTCGATGCCGCCAATCCGCTAGCTATGCTGGCCACGCTGGGCTGCTTCCGCCTGGTCACTGATCTCGACCCGGATGCACGTCTCGCATGGCGGTGCGCAGATGCCTGGAGACCGGAACTACACACCGGGATCTCTCGTGATGACCTTCCTGCGCGGATCGCCAAGGCCTTTTTTGATGCGCCATGGCAGGCGGTCAAGTACAACGACATTGTCGCTGTGCCGCCAGCCCAGTTTCGTGAGGCTGCTACCGGGATCCTGTCCGCAGGAAATACCCTGGATGCCGAACTGATGGCTGCGTTTGCCTCGGATGGAATCACGAATGAGAAGAATGTGGTACCGTCATTGTTCAGTTTCTCCAACGGTGGTAGCGGCAAATGCTTGTTCAAAGATTTCCGAACCTGCGCGGTGCTGGCTACCACAGATAAGCTGGACGCCACGCTGTTCAGGCCGTGGCAAGTAATAGATGATGTCACCAGCCTGTGTTGGGACCCGGCTGACCAACGAGCGTACGCACTTCAGTGGCGCGACCCAGCAAAGGCTGACCGTACTGCTGAAGCTGCCGCCAACGCGCTGGCATTCGTAGGTCTTGCGTGCCTGCCTTCGATGCCGCATGGCCGTGGGTTGGCTACCGCCGGGTTTGGTACTGCCGATGACGACTGGACGTGGCCTGTCTGGACCACGCCATTATTATTGGCGGCGGTTAAGTCCTTGCTGACCCTGGCTGCGCTTCAGAGTGTGCAGCCGGATCGGGTTCAGTTGGCGCGGCGCGGAGTAGCAGAAATCTATCGGTGCAGAAGATTTTCGGCAAACAAGCGGTTTTTCTTCTCGCCGGCCAAGAGCGCGTGAACTGGCTTTCAGCCGGCTGCAAGAACTCTATGGTTCTGTAACAGGGGCAAGCCATGGCGACCAACGAACCGTTGACGCTGGATGCCCTGCATCAGTACGCCTACTGTCCACGCCGCATGCATCTCATGCATGTGGATGGTCGATGGGAAAGCAACATTTTTACCGACCAGGGGCGCAGTGCGCATAAGCGTGTTGATGACGCGGATGATGCGCTTCCAGCGCCACCGACTGAGGGTGGAGACGAGCCTCCAGTAGTCGCCCGCAGTGTCAGTCTGGGCAGCGAAGCACTTGGACTGAGCGCCAAGCTCGACCTTATAGATATTGACGGAAGCACGGCTGTTCCTGTCGAAACAAAACGTGGAAGCCCGCCGGATAACCCTTTGCACAGTTATGAACCTGAGCGGGTTCAACTCATGGCGCAGGGTATGCTCCTTCGTGAGCATGGGTATGCTAGTCACCATGGCGTTCTCTATTTTGCCCATGCTCGCCATCGCGTGCACGTGGACTTCACCATCGAACTTGAAGCGCGCACCCGCTTGTTACTGGCAGAAGCTAATGCTGCGGCTCAACGTATCGAGCATCCTGCGCCTTTGGACGACAGTCCAAAGTGTCACGGGTGTTCTCTTGCCGGCATCTGCCTGCCAGACGAGACACGCGTCCTATCTGATCCCGACAAACCGCTAGCGGATGTGCGTCGGCTTTATCCGGCCCGCGATGACGCGCTGCCACTTTACATTCAGGAACAAGGCACACGCGTAGGCAAGAGCGGCGAGGCCATCGAAGTGACACGCGGCGGCCAGAGTGCGGGTCGCTTTCCGCTCAAGGACGTTTCGCAACTTGTTCTGTGCGGTGCCATTAGTGTTACTCCTGCTGCTTTGCACTGGCTGTGTGAAAATGGCGTACCCGTCGTCCATCTTTCCATGGGTGGTTGGTTCTATGGCATTACGCAGGGCATGGGGCTGAGAAACGCCTACGACCGGGCCGCACAGTTCGCCGCCGCAGCTGATGACGGACGGCGTATACGCTTCGCCCGTGAAGTGGTCCGGGCCAAGACACAGAATCAGCGGACTCTGCTGCGGCGTAATGCTGGCGCACAGGCGGATGACGCACTCGAAAACATGCGCCGACAAATTTTACATATCGATGCAGCCGCTGATTGCGACAGTCTCCTGGGAATCGAAGGCATCCTTGCCGCCATATATTTTGGCGGGTTCAGCTTGATGTTGACCGCCGCGCCGTTTGCGACTTCTTTTGCCGACGCTGGCCGTAATCGACGCCCGCCACGTGACCCCGTGAACGCCATGCTCTCCTTTGGTTACGCCCTGTTGGCAAAGGAATGCACCGTCGCGCTGTTAGCTGAGGGGCTTGACCCGTGGTGGGGTCTCTATCACCGCCCGCGCCATGGCCGGCCGGCGCTGGCGCTCGATATGATGGAGGAGTTCCGGCCGCTGATCGTGGACAGCGCCGTGCTTTCAGCCGTCAACACCGGTATGGTTGCCGAGAACGATTTTGTGCAGGCAGCCGGCGGCTGCTCTATGAAACCCGCAGGGCGTAAGGCATTCATACGGGCGTACGAGGCCAGGCTTGATCAATTAATCACGCACCCCGTGTTTGATTATCGCTGTTCGTGGCGTGCTGTCGTGCGACTGCAAGCACGGTTGCTCGCTAAATGGCTGCGTGGCGATGTGCCGACGTATACGGGAATAACTACGAGGTAAAAGGTGGCACGTCGTTTCTATCTTGTCAGTTATGACGTCGCCGATGACAAGCGCCGTACGCGTGTATTCAAGTTGTTACGTGACACCGGTGACCGTGTGCAGTACAGCGTGTTCTGCTGCCAGCTGAACGAACGCGAATTGCATGCCCTCAAGGAGGGTATCAAGGAGCGCCTCGACCGGGACGAGGACCAGACAATCTTTCTCGATGCTGGTCCCGTAGATGGGCAGCGCCCCACACCCGACGTTACTTTCGTTGGGCGTCGCTGGGAGCCAGAGGCACGTTCGCAGATCGTATAAATTTCCGGCTTGCGAGCGGTCCGGTGATGTCAAAACCCCGTGACCGCTCGAAACGGCCATATTTTTGAATAAAAATCGTATTCTGTGCCACGGTTGCGTTGACAATTCCTGGCTACGTATGCGACGATTCATCCGCCGCTCGTTTCGCTACTCGTAAGTTATTGCCCTGCAAGGGGCCAAAACGACCGGTGTTTCCGCGCCTTTACCGGCGCGGCCCCATTGAAGCCCTATCAGGCCGTGTTGAAGCGCATCCAGTCTGATGTTTCCGCGCCTTTACCGGCGCGGCCCCATTGAAGCGACATGGAGGGAGTCGAGTAATGAACGATCAAAAGAAGTTTCCGCGCCTTTACCGGCGCGGCCCCATTGAAGCACAAACAGAAGGGAAGCATGACCATGAAACTAACAGGTTTCCGCGCCTTTACCGGCGCGGCCCCATTGAAGCCTGGTCGGTGCGGCAGATATGGCCACTTCTTATAGATGTTTCCGCGCCTTTACCGGCGCGGCCCCATTGAAGCAAAGCAAAGGATTGTATTGCGCACGCTGAGCGGGTGCCGTTTCCGCGCCTTTACCGGCGCGGCCCCATTGAAGCTTACTCTGCCAGCTTATTAATCTCTTCCTGCGCTACGTTTCCGCGCCTTTACCGGCGCGGCCCCATTGAAGCCCGCGTAGCGCCCCAACGCGCAACGGCTCTTGCCACGTTTCCGCGCCTTTACCGGCGCGGCCCCATTGAAGCTTTGAAAGTTCGGGCGTGTTCGTCTCGGCAATCTTGGTTTCCGCGCCTTTACCGGCGCGGCCCCATTGAAGCATATCCGCGCCGCTTTGCATCCGCCTGAAACCAGCGTGTTTCCGCGCCTTTACCGGCGCGGCCCCATTGAAGCGATGTCCTCGTCAAACCATGTGCCGGTCCCGAGTGAGTGTTTCCGCGCCTTTACCGGCGCGGCCCCATTGAAGCGAGAGCGAGACGTTCACCTCTGGGCGCATCCTGTGGGGTTTCCGCGCCTTTACCGGCGCGGCCCCATTGAAGCAGCACGTGGCAAGAGCCGTTGCGCGTTGGGGCGCTAGTTTCCGCGCCTTTACCGGCGCGGCCCCATTGAAGCTATAGCTATCATTATGCCAGTCTCGGTTTTATGCGTGTTTCCGCGCCTTTACCGGCGCGGCCCCATTGAAGCAATGGTGTCCAGAGAAGTAAAAAACTGCCACGCCAAGTTTCCGCGCCTTTACCGGCGCGGCCCCATTGAAGCTGGCTGTTTGAGTTACCCTCGGCGGCCACAGCCGGAGTTTCCGCGCCTTTACCGGCGCGGCCCCATTGAAGCATTGCAAGACGTGCGAGCATGACAAGGGCTGTCATGTTGTTTCCGCGCCTTTACCGGCGCGGCCCCATTGAAGCTTGCTGTTTCCCGTCTGATCCAGTCGTCAATCGCGGTTGTTTCCGCGCCTTTACCGGCGCGGCCCCATTGAAGCCAGAGGTCTATCAGCCTGGCGATCTCCGCCGTTGCCGTTTCCGCGCCTTTACCGGCGCGGCCCCATTGAAGCAGTGCGCCTCGACCTGGCACAAAGGCCGCCACAGGCGTTTCCGCGCCTTTACCGGCGCGGCCCCATTGAAGCCCTTTGAAGCATCCGCACCACACTTCATCGGTTTCAGGTTTCCGCGCCTTTACCGGCGCGGCCCCATTGAAGCAGATCGGGCGGCTGTATACCAAGATCGCGGACGCGATGTTTCCGCGCCTTTATGGCCTGGGCGCCGGCGGCAACGGACTTCAGTGACGTGGTCCTGGGCGGTGGTGGTCTTTCGGCTCGTGACCGCGACCACGATGGCCCCCTGATGTTCTGCGAATCTGCGGGCAGGACCTGGCCGCAGGTTGAAGTCCCCGATATCGTTGAGGTAGTGGAGCATGTTGACAACAAACGTGTCGCCCATCTTGAACCTCACTGTAACGCTGGCAATGATTCCACAGGGACCAACACCCGGATAGATCGTGCCTGACCAGGAGTCCTGTCGACAAGCCCCTTCTTGGTCAGCGTCAGGAACATCTGGTGGACGGAAGGTGCCGATACCTGAAAGAACTGCTGCATGTCGGCTTCGGCTGGGGCTTGCCCGTGGAGGGTCGTGTAGTGGTGGATGAACGCCAGGTACCGGCTCTGCTTGGTGGTATATCGAACTGCAGGCTTTTCGTGATGCTGCTGCTTGGAGCACAGCATGGCGGACAGTTGGCCATTCTCGAAAACAAGGACATGGTTCTCTGTGCCGGTGCCGTCAACGAGCCACTGCTTCTTCCCTTGGTTTTGTTGCCTGATCTTCAGGATGGTGTTTTCGCGAAGATGAGCCACATGGCGCCAGTCGCACCGGTAGGAGGATGGATAGACCTCTTCATGCATCCGGTTACTCTGGCAGAGGCCGGGCAGAATTTCAATGCTGTGCCGGTGCTGGCCATAAACGCATTAAAATAGCCAGTAAGTCATTCCACTGATAGGACCGTAAAAGTGTGAGTGGCTTTTCCGGTCATAATTTTGAACGTGTCGCCAACGCGTTTGTCCAGTACGGCCTGCCCCAGAGGTGAACCGGAACTAACGACGTTGATTTCTTTTCCACCCACGATAATGGTTTCGCCTCCGGCATCGGTGCCAAAAAACAAGACGAGGGGCTTGCCGTCGTCACATTTCAGTCGAACCAGCGCGCCGACCTGAATGGGGCTGTTCGGGGCCAGTTTGGGTAACGGGATTGCTTGGAGAGCTTCCAGGGCATTGGTTAGTTCCGCGACCCGTTTTGCCAGGCCACGGGACAAAAAAGACGATTCGAGCTTGAAGGTGTCATATTTCCCTTCGGCCCGATGTTGCTCGCTGGTTGCGGCGGCAAAGGAGCTTTTGGCCGAAACCGTGATGGCTTCCAGTTCCTGTTGAGCCTGTTCGACCAGACGCCTGTGGATGTCTTTCTTGTTCATCGTGTTTCGATCAGCATACCTGTATGGTGGCATTCCTTGGCAAGAATGGTTTGTTTGCTGCCGTGTGCCAGCTGTTTCAGGCTACGGGGTCTTGGGCGGGTGCTGGCGGGCCTGCTTGTCTCTGGCGGCATTCGCCTGCTTGGCATCGTGCTGCTTCTGCCCTTTGGCTTTGTCCTTCTTGCTCTTGTCGCCCATGGTGGTACTCCTCGAATGAGCGATCACGGCCGCACACTCAAGGGCCGTGACCAATCATCCAGCAGAACTATGGGGTTTGCACGACAGTCTTTCCAGTATATTCACTGGTTTCTAATGATGGGGAGAACACTCACACCGGATTCCCCAAGGTCATCCGGGGTATTCCCAGCCGTCGTTTTGTTTCGCCCGGCATCAGTGCCTTGTGGCGCTCTGGTGCAGCATCCCTGGGATGGACGGCCTTGAGGCGGGTCCCCAAGGTGGCGGCCTGCACGACCGATTGACCATATCGTGCGTTCAACTGGTCCACGGCCTCATCCAGCTTGCAGTATGTCTGTCGTGCTGGCATATCTTCAAACAAATCCAGTTGCCGACCAGTAACCTTGATCAGGCCGCCGAGCCAGACCATGGTTGATCTGTAGGGCTGGCCTGGTTGGAACAATGCGTCGAAAAGCGCCCGGATGACCGGTACAGCTTCGTGGTCATGGCTGGTCGGGCAGGGGAGCGGGGTTGAGGCGGTCCAGCTGCAGTAATCACTCTGGCACAGTAACAGTCCGAACGCCCTATTGAAATTTCTGTACTAGCAATATCGGCAAGCTCGACATGGCAGAAACTTCAAAATTAGCTGGCCAAAAATTTTACTTGCAAGGGCCAACCTACCTGCTATAAATACTAAATCTTGTTGTGTATTGTTGCTACGGAGGTGGCTATGCCACGCTTGGTTGAATGTATTGTGGAATCTTTATTTAACCAAGTCGTTTCTGAAAAAGGGCACGGTAAAGTTGTGTATCGCATTACCCGATCAATGCGGTTATTTGCTGCCATGGCCGCTTTCGCACTTTGCCTATCCGGGTGTGTTACTCCTCCACCTCCCCAACGTGTTGTATTAACAAAACCGGATGTCTACTATGGTGGCATTTACCTGATCGCCGGAACCCAAGACGGCATCAAACCGCGTTTTCCAGCGTTGTATACTGAAACTGCCAGCCTTCAAGCCACAGCCCGAGAAGGTGTCAAGGCGCGAAAAGAGGCGTTCACTAAGATTATGCTGAGGGGCTTTTCGGGGGACTTGGCGCCGGATGACGCAATTGTCATGGGCTGCGCCTTCACAGGAGAACGCTATTTTTCAGAAGCTGCGTTTGTTAACACAGAAGAAATGCGTAACGTTCGCGCATATTTGGGTGGTGAATTGTTGCTCCAGCGCTTCACACGGAACGTCTCCGGCGGATCCGACATTAAACTGCTGGCCTGTTACCCATTCTCGCTTACCTGCATTGGATTGGTGAAACCTGGTCAACAACCCAATGAAGTTGGCGGTAACCTGCTACTGGGCAAAGAGATCGGATTGGGATCTGATGCTTTCCGTCAGGTATTGGATGTATTGGCTGGAAAAGTTGCCGCGGTTACCGGTCTCGGATCTACCATGCAGGTCCGGACAGTTACAATTGCACCTAAGGCCGAAGACTTTGTTGCAAAGACTTTTGGCAGCAACCCCAAAGAGTTCAGCCAGTGGCTTGCCGGTGAACTGGGGGCGCAACTCTCAAAACAAATTGGGATTCCGCTGATTCCATTTGCAGAGGATACGTCAAGCCGGAAAATGGCGCAGATGATGGAAAGTGGCTCCGCCTACAACATTACATTGCCTGAACCACAATATACAGTTGATGTTGAATTGCAGGGATTCTCGCACGCCATGGCCAAAGAAACGACGTCCGAGTCTGCCTGGGTATATGGGGCTTACGCAAAGTTCGTGGTTAGAGAAGCTGCCACTGGCACGGTGCGATGGGAAAAAGAAGTCAAAGCCGGCGTAGTAAAGAAAATAGCGGCCACCCAGACTAAGGTAGATCATTCGGTTGCGGAGTTTAGCGCATTGACGGTGTTACTTGAAGAAATGCCGCGTGTGCTTTTAGCCGATAAGCAAGCAAGAACGCTCATTGAATCCTGTCTTAAGTGATGACAAAGGGAAGGACCTGAATTAATGCGTAAATTCCCTGTTCGGGTGTCATTTGTTTGCAGTGCTATGTTATTGGGCGTGACATGGGGGATCAATGTTTCAGCCCAGGATCAGGCACCAGTCACGACAGACCATCTCGTTAAAAAACAAGTTCTGGCCTCTGTTTCGTATATACCTGAAGGGATGTTCGGCGGATCAGTTCCGGCTACCGCAAGACAGCAAGCAGAACTTGCTGCACGACAGGCAGCGGTTGTCATGTACAGAGGAGATTGTGCGCCAGCACGACGCCAGCTTTTGGAAAGAATGACAGCAGATTTCGACGCTAATATTCTTCGTGTAGTCCCCCTGTTGGAGGTCTTAAACGAGCGGATTGACAAGGACCGCAAGGTGCTTGAATTGTCTGCCACAGCCACCGTTGACGTCGGATTCATCGATGCTACTATCCGGAGAGGTCTGTCTGTCACCACAACAACTGCAATTTCGGCAAAAGACCGAGTGCCAATGGTTTTCATTTTTATGTCCCGAAAGATTGTAGGTATAACGACATCGGAAGGAAAAAAAGTCTCATTCCAAAAAAGCTCAAAACAGGCCACTGAATCGGAAAAAACAGCGGCTGGAGGGAAGGGTGTTGATGTTGACTATAACATAGAAGATCTGACCATTAAGGAATACGGAGGTAAGTCAATCGACAAAGCTCAGGTGGTTGAATGGACTGCCGATACTGTTTCTTCGGTCGATGCGGCCATCAACGAGGTCTTTACGCAGGCAGGATACGAAACAACCGACGCTGTTGAAGTTGAGGGGCTGAACGTCAAGAAATTTAGAGAAGACTATGGCGTCGGAGATGATGTCAAATCCGAGACGCGACAGGAGGCAAACAAAATTCTGCGTGGTCTTGAAGTTGGTTATTTTGCCACCGGGCACATGGATGTGAGTCTGCCAGCCAAACACGAAGTTTCCGGGTTACCGCAGGTTTTTGTAAAGGTTGAGGCCAAGATTACTGATTTGCGTGGAAAACTCCCCAAGACAGTTGCTGCGGTTGCGGGGGAATACTATCAAGGTTGTGGAGAAAATGTGCAGGTAGCGACACAGAACGCACTGTTGGCTGCGGCACGTCAGGCAGCTGCTAAGCTGGTCGACCAATTGAGGGCGAAAAGCCTTTGATTGGTCTAGTGAGTCCAAACAAAAAAGGGAGAAATGTAGTGATGAATCACGTAACAAAAACGGTGGCTGGCCTTTCGATGGTTGTCTTTGTCGGCGTAGCCAATGCCGGGTTTGGCGATTTTGCAAAAAGTGCAACAGCGCCTAGTGGCGGTGGTGCTTCGGTTGATGTCAAGGGGCTAAGTGCGAAGTTTGACACCTCTGTGTTGGCCATCGGGATGGCGCGTAAACAGTTGCTGGAGGCTCAAATTGATCTCGGCGCAGCACTCGGAATTAAGGAGCAGGTCGACAAAGCATTGGCCGCTGCAGCCGTCATTAACGATGGTGGAATCGTCCAGGCGAAGACCGTGGATGCGGTCGAAAAGCAGGTGAATGCAAGCAAAGATGTCTCTGCACTTGTTAAAACGGCAGCAGAGAAGAATCAGCCGTTGACTGAAGAGGGAAAGAAACTCTACAACAGTGCCATGGAAAAGTTTGGCCTTGGATTAGTTGCCGAGGGCGCACAAATTGCGACGTTGGTTGTCATTACAAAAGAGATAAAAGACAGTGCCCAGAAAGTAAAAACAGACCCGATGCAGGGCGCTAAGGTTGCGGCCATGGTGCCACCTGCCGTCAAACTGCTATCGCTGGTTCCGGGAGACGTAAAAGAGATGTCAGGAACGTACCAACTCATGCGGAAAGTTGGTGCAGATAACAAGATTGAGGTTAAGGAGATCGACACGAAGGATTTTCTCAACAGCGCTCAAGACAGTAAGTAGCAATCGCAATATTTACCGCCATGCGGCGCAGACGTGCGTGGCGGTGCTTCTCTTAAATCAGCCTTGTGAGTTGGGAACGTATGACAACCGTGATGCATAATCTATTTTATAAGCCAGTAAAGCTTGGGTTTGCCGTCCTTTTTTTGTGGGCGATGGATGCAAAGGCTGACCCGCAGCCGGAAACAAAAATTGTAAAAGTAACCGCCTACGGAAAGTCATGTAACGAAGCACTTAAGGCGGGCCTTCTTGAAGCTATTGGGAGGGTCACAGGAAGAATGATGGAGGCAAGCGAGGAGCTGAATTCCGTTTACACCACGAGCGTCGAAAATAAGAAAGATGATTTTCGCGGTACCGAAGACCTCAAGTCGCGCACCAAGTCCGCATCTCGTGGTTTGGTGAAAGAATATGAAGTCATCAGGCAGGAAGAGAGAAAAACTAACGAATGGGTCGTCGAACTAAGCGTCACGGTGGCAACGAGAATCCCGCAAGAGTATACGGGGAGAAAGCGGATTGTGGTTTTGCCGTTTGGATACAACTTTGAAATTAACAACAAGATATTCTCAAGAGTTGGGATGGAGAGTTCAGCGGCGGCCGCGCATGCTGTAATGGCAGGAGCGAACAACCAACACTTATCCGGATTATTCGAAAACAATCTTGAGGCTTATCTTGTACAAACCCGTAAATTCATGGTCTTGGACAGGAGACATGCGGAAGAAGTTAGTCGTGAGCAGGGAGTCGCTTTGACTGGCGCGGCATCGCTGGAAGATTTGATGAAGATAACTCAGGAGATTCCGGCAGACTTAATCGTTGTGGGCGCTTTGGAAGATGTTTCGTATGTACGGAATACAGCAACGATGCCATCGAAAAAAACTGTCGAATACGGCGAAGGTAGTGTCCACATGAACTTTCGTGTAATCGACGTTAAAACAAGGCAGATAAAATATGCCGACAGTGTGATCAAGACATTTACTGATGGTGAGATATGGGAGGAAGGCTCGCCCAACGTGGCGGTTGCCGGAAACATGTTGATGGCCCGGGCGGCGGATCAGATCGGTGAGCAAATTCAGAATGCCATCTACCCGATGCGAATTATAGGTCTTCCGACTGCAGATACAGTAACGCTGAATCAAGGGGGACGCGGAGTTAAAAAGGACTGCTTGCTTGACGTATTTCAACTCGGGGAAGTTAAATTGGACCCCTACACGAAAGAATCCCTCGGTTGTGAGGAAGTTTACGTCGGACTTGTAAAGGTGACAGATGTCAAATCTAAGCAATCGACGGCCATAATTTTGAAGAGGAAAGGGAGCATTTCGGCAGACTGCGTTTGCAGACCATCTTCTAGCAAGGAACCTGAGGTTAAGGGAAAAGTGTCTACGGATGAGTTGTTCTAAAACCGAGGAGTAATAAGATGAAAAGAATGGTGTTAGCTTTGGCAATGGGTGCTTCGTTTGCGGCTGCGCAGGTAACACAACAGACTCAGGAAAACCAGAAGACTGTGGTTGTGGATGTTCGCGGCGATGCCGGGGTGCAAGCGGTACAAGATGTACAAGCAGCGCCAGGTGGTGTGCATTACAAGGCAGGTGAATCTGCGCAAAATCTCTTGAAGGGCTGGTTACGCAAGGACGGCTACAAAGAGGGATGGGATGATACGAAAAAAAGATTTATCGCTGTCGGCAACGGCGAGTTTAACACAGAAGAGCCATCAATTAATCCGAATAAATTCTGCCTTGATCGTGAAATAGCTTTGCAGCGTGCATTGCTAGATGCGCGTTCTGCAATTGCCGAATTCTCGAACAGTAAGATGGATGTTTTGCTTCAAGCCGAAACCCCTGGGACAGACTTGTATGCCGAATTTGGTGCAAAGAAGGATGCAGCGCTGCGCCGCTTGGCTGCACAGCAAAAGGCAGTAGCTGCGCTGCTCTTGGATGTAGACAAAGCGCAATCCGAGGCGCTTGAAGGGGTCACAGCCCGTGATCGTGTCAACGCTATGATGGACGCCGCGATCAAAAAATTGGACAGCACATATGATAAGGCAAACATTGAGCAGGAAAAAAAGACGAAACTTGAGAATGCAAAAAAGCGGTATGCAGAATCTATGGACGAACTTCAGAAGGTGGATGCCGAAATCAAGAAATCTGCCGGCAGTGTTTCAAGGTCTTTCAATAGCAAAATTAGCAAGTTGGCTAAGATGCCATTGTTTGGGTCTACTTGCATTTACCAGACTGAGGCCTGGGATTCCAAGGACGAAAAGTACACAGTTTCTGTTGCTTTAGTGTGGAGTATTGGGCTTGAAAAGGCCACACGTGCCATCATCCAGGGACAGGAAGTTGTCATGGATGCCCCAAAGAAAGGCACCACCCTTGAGAAATGGCTTGAGACTCAGGACTTGGGCGCGATGGTAGGCCCTCGAACCTTCATGGATGAAAAAGGGCAGCGGTTCTTTATTGGTATTGCGGCTCGCCCTGTGGTCAGCCAAGCTTCAAGAATGGAAAAAAACAGGGATATTGCAAGACTGCAAGCGGATGCGATGACAGTCTTGAGTTTGCGTGCCGATTTGGAGGTGGCAAAGACAGCAGAGCAGATGTCCCAGACGGTCAGCACGGAAAATGGCAAAGAAGACGAGAAGGCGATGGAGTCTCTGTCTAAGAAGCTTTCGGCGAAAGTGGAAGGCCAGAATATTAACGGCCTGGGAAGGATCCATGAGAGTGAGGTAACACATACGCTTACGGGCATAAAAATGTTGGTAACCATCAGCGGCATTGATCCTGCCGCCGTCAAAGCAGCACGAACGATTGAAGAGATCAACTATTTTGCCGCAATAGCCGCCAATAAAGAGAACTCTCGACTGAATGGGCGTAAGGACCAACTTGAAGCTTCCAAGGAGGCGTCAAAGAATGATCGGGCTGCCTATGAAAAGGGGCGTACGGACGCCAATTCTGCTCTTGCAAAACAAGAAGCAGACCGAGCCGCTGTTGCTGCAAAACGCACTGCTGAATCCAAGCAGGCCGAGGCGGTAAAAGCAAAAGAAACAAGCCAAAGCAAGACGTTGGATGGAGCCACCGGAAGTAAACCCGGTACGCCTGGGGATGATTTCTGAGTTGAATCCACGTGACGTGAAAGCACGCTATTACTTTGAGAAAAATGTTAAACTCCCCAGCTTACCTGATGGTGGGCTGGGGAGGGTCGCGTTGGTAATGTTGTGCTTGGTGCTCGCTGGGTGTGTGCAAGGTTCTACAAACTGCCTTAGCGGTGCGATTGTTGGGGTTGCAAAATGTAAGGACCAGTCAGTTTCAGCAAAGAATAAATCTTTGTTCTTTGCAGAGGCTAATGCGCTAAGATTGCTTCAATTATTCACGGGCGGAGAGTTTCTTGTTGAGATTCGCACCGATGGGAGCGTGTCTGCAACGCTGATGCGCGATTCCACCTTGCGGGGGCTCTCCTATTCTCAGATTCAGGGGGCCGACGGGTATGCGTTTGTCAAGTACGATGCCCCCAATCTCGAGGATGTCCCCGAAAAATATCGAACTGGAAAAGTCGATTCGTTGAATTTATCCGGGGACGCCGAACAAATCATCCAGATGATCGTACGCAGTGTTTCGGAGTATGGTGCAATGGTCCTGAAAGAACGGCGATCTCTTTCTGGTGCGTTTTACGTTCGAGTCAACAGTCCTTCGTTTATGGTTTATAAGATCCCTCCGCAATGTCGGTTGGGATTACAGATCTGGTCTAGTGAGTCGTTGTGAGCGATCAGTTCCGACTTCGGTTAGCAATGGAAGCTCGATGAATTAAAACAATCTTCACAGGTATGTTTATTGGCATGGTGCTTGGGATGGTACTGGTGTCTGCCCCGTTGGGCGCTCTTAGCACGGAGTGTTTGCTTGGCCGTTTGTTTGTTGCAGTTGGGCTTGGACATTATTCGCTACCAGCATTGCCTACGATTGCGGCGAGTACTGTCATTGGTGCTATTGTGGGGGGCGGTGTTTGGAGGTGTGGGCGCAAGCACTAGACCTACTTCCCCCCAACAAGCGTCCAACACCCTTCTGGATGGCAAGGCTACGGGGTCTTGGGCGGGTGCTGGCGGGCCTGCTTTTCTTTGGCGGCATTTGCCTGCTTGGCATCGTGCTGCTTCTGCCCTTTGGCTTTGTCCTTCTTGCTCTTGTCGCCCATGGTGGTACTCCTCG
>SESD01001089.1_pt1 | contig 15514 bp, 13 predicted proteins | sample 3171411 | NCBI WGS metagenome assembly SESD01 (sample SAMN06051880, study PRJNA518727) | freshwater metagenome | biome: subpolar coniferous forest; feature: holomictic lake; material: water; isolation source: holomictic Lake 442, 16.5 m depth | place: Canada: near Kenora, Ontario | collected...
CAAAATGGATGATGTAAGAGAAGCCTTATTTGAAATTGGGGTTGCAGGCGGGACTATCAAGCAATGAAGCGGGATGCTTGTTAAATGCCACAAGCTGTCTAGCTACTTCGTGAATTTTTCGGGCATTGCTTAAGCTGAACGCTGGATAGTTGCCATATCCAAATTTATTTTTTTATTATCTATTCGATATTCATAGCGCCAAAACTTCTGCCCCCTTAGCTCTTATAACTATAACTAAGCCTTTACCATCAGCCCTTTGGCATTCTTTACCAGTTGCCTTTAACTTCTTGATTTCTGTATCTGTAAGCACTTTATGTCCCCTGTTTTTTTAATACTCTACCTCGGGACAAGCGCTCGGGACAATACAGGGGGCAAAATAACTGGGTTTCGATGGTTTCGAGTGGGAACGTCTGGGCATAAAAAACCCCGCTAAGCCAGATAACTTGCGGGGTCATGGGTCAGTCTGGGACTGTATGAAACAGCCCTACAGGCTGTAGTACATATCATATTCAACTGGATGTGTACTCATACGGATACGAGTGACTTCTTCCATTTTTAGCTTGATATAGCCATCAATTACGTCATCAGTGAAAACACCACCCGCTTTTAAGAATTCGCGATCATTGTCCAAGGCTTCTAAAGCTTGGTCAAATGAATGACAGACTTGTGGAATGTTGTTGGCTTCTTCTGCTGGCAAGTCATATAAATCCTTATCCATGGCATCGCCAGGATGAATTTTGTTTATGATACCATCAAGGCCAGCCATCAACATGGCAGAAAACGCCAAGTAAGGGTTTGCTGTTGAGTCAGGGAAACGGACTTCGATACGACGGCCTTTTGGATTGTTAACAAAAGGAATACGAATAGAAGCCGAACGGTTACGTGCTGAGTAAGCCAACATAACAGGTGCTTCAAAACCGGGAACCAAACGTTTGTAACTATTGGTTGACGCATTGGTAAACGCATTAAGCGCTTTGGCGTGTTTGATAATACCACCAATATAATACAATGCCGTTTCTGACAAACCACCGTACAAATCACCGGTAAACAAGTTCTTACCGTCTTTAGCCAAAGATTGATGAACGTGCATACCGCTGCCGTTATCACCCACTAATGGTTTAGGCATAAAAGTCGCTGTTTTGCCATAAGCATGTGCAATATTGGCAATAACGTATTTAAGTTCTAATACTTCGTCGGCTTTCTTAACTAAGGTATTAAATCTAACGCCGATTTCACATTGACCCGCTGTTGCAACTTCGTGATGGTGTACTTCGGTTACCATACCCATTTCTTCCAACGTCAAACACATGGCTGAACGCATGTCTTGCAATGAGTCAACCGGTGGCACAGGGAAATACCCCCCTTTAACGCCTGGTCGATGGCCTGTATTGCCATCAGGATAAACTTTTTCTGAGTTCCAACCGGCTTCTTCAGAATCAACTTTGTAAAATGATCCGCTCATATCAGTGCCCCAACGAACATCATCAAAGATGAAGAATTCATTTTCAGGGCCAAAGAAGGCAGTATCGGCTATGCCGGTTGATTTTAAATATTTTTCTGCGCGTTTAGCTAATGAACGTGGGTCACGCTCATAACCTTGCATGTTTTTTGGCTCAATGATGTCGCAACGCAAGATTAAGGTGTTGTCATCAAAGAAGGGGTCCATAACAGCTGTTGATGGATCAGGCATTAAAATCATGTCTGATTCATTGATGTGTTTCCAGCCTGCAACTGAAGAACCATCAAACATGTTACCTTCTTCAAAGGTATCTTCATCGATAGAATGAGCGGGGAATGTTACGTGTTGCTCTTTACCACGGGTATCACAAAAACGAAAATCGACAAATTTTACGTCGTTTTCTTCAATCATTTTAAGTACTTTTTTTGCAGACATTATAAGGGTCTCCTGTGTTTTAGTTATTATGTGATCAGTGTTTTATGCCAAACGCGGTAAAGATACCACTTTTATTCATGATTTAGCCACTAAAAAATCAATTCTGACTTCTCGGCTCTGTTTTAGTGCGAAATTTGGAGACCATTCTCAACATCTAGTCCTAATCGAACCCTCTAAATTAATGATAGAGCAAATCGGCATCCTTGTATTTTTTTGTTTTAAACAATAATCTCAACTGGGACGCACTTGTTTAACTCACTATGTCAGTTATTTTGCACCAAAAAAGCACAAATTAATAAGCAGCTCATAAATTATATTCTTATCAACTTATCAACTGTATTGTTTTTTATAACAAATATCTATATGGCATAGTAAGTGCTTACTATTTTTTTGTGTTGTATGTCATATCAATATCGTTGTTGCTTAACAACAAGAAAACTTTACCCACGCCTTAAGCAAGAGGAATTAAAATGAAAAATATACCTAAACTCAAAAAACCGATGATTATCGCGGCTGCGAGTGGTCTTTTATCACTTACAATCGGTGCAACTCCGGCTTTTGCTTTACAAGAAGCCACTCCAGAAATGACAGATGTCGATGTTAACGCGAAAGAAGAGCAGTACGAAGAGCCTGCAGCAGGCATGATTAAAGATTTGACAAAATATGACGTTAACGACACCAAATTTTTAAAAAATAACGGTGTTGTAGTTGGTGGTTGGATTAATGGCGGCGGTACTTACAACACGCACAACCCCAACAATGGCTATAACGGACCTGTCACTTTTGATGATCAATCCAATACCGTGCAAATGAATCAATTAAACATGTACGTTGCTCGCGCTGTAGCAACTGAAGGCACCAAGTGGGATTTTGGTGGTCGCCTTGATGTCATGTACGGTACTGATGCTATCTTTACCCAAGCATATGGTGTCCCAGCCTATGACGTGAATACCGGCATGGCAAGATCAAACAGAAATGCTTGGGATTTAAATCTTGTTGACAATAGATATATGGGTCTAGCCTTACCACAAGCTTATGGGGAAGCTTATGTCCCTGTAGGAAATGGCTTAAATGTTAAAGCTGGTCACTTTTATACACCGATTGGCTTCGAAGTTGTAACCGCGCCTGATAACTTCTTTTACAGCCACGCTTACACCATGCAATACGGCGAACCATTCACCCATACGGGTGTGATGGGTAATTATTCATTCGATAACAACTGGGCAGCCATGGGTGGTGTAACAACCGGCAGCGCAACTGGCGGCTGGGATGGCGGCTGGAATCAAGGCTTGGGCAACTGGGGCGGCTTATTCGGCACCACTTGGACCAGTAATGACAAAGGCACTTCTGCCAACGTATCAGGTACTTATTCATCAGCCTCAGAACAAAATAGCAGCCCTTGGGCGCTTTATAGTGTTGTGTTAAAACACAATGTCACCGAAAAAACCCATTTAATCGTCCAGCATGATCATGGCTTCGCCAATAATGTTGCAGTTGCGCAAACCGGCTTTGCTTCTAATGCTACTGATGCACAATGGTATGGCATTAACACCCACACCTACTACGACATAAAAGATAACTTATCCGTCGGTATTCGTGGCGAGTGGTTTCGTGATCAAAACGGTTTTCGGGTTTGTTCTCCAGGACGTGTAGGGGCAGCAACTGACAACACCGGCTACAGTTATGCTGGCGGTGCTTATGCCAACGGCAGCTACCAAGGTACTTGCGTTGCTGCCAGTTGGTATGCATTTACTGTAGGCATGAATTACAAACCTAAAAAATGGTTGAATATTCGTCCGAACGTACGTTACGATTGGGTAGATGGTAATAATCCAAATGGCTCAACTTATAAGCCTTTTGGTAACAGCGACCAAACCAGTCAAATCCTGATGTCTACAGATGTGACTATCACTTTCTAATTCTAATTAAGACACTGTTTTAATCGTGATTAAAATGCGCCTAAGGGCGCATTTTTTTTGCTGACAAAAAAATTCCCCCATCAGCTATAAACCCTAATACCCTTTTCGCGAAGATATCCCGATAACTTTACCCAACACGGTAAGTAACTTTTTCAGAAAATACGTTGCACCAATTTGATTTATAAAACCATTTTTGCACTGAAAATGCCCATCATTAACTCAAACCCTAATTAACTTAATTCTTCATTTACAACACTAATCCGCGCTCTAAACACTAATTTCCAATAAACCCGAATAGTGGTGCAATTATTGCTTTTAAATTAACGAATAACACTCAACCATAAACAGGGGAATAATATGACTGGAAATGCCGCCCGCATGCAGGCTGTTCAAAACATCACTAATCGCCAACCTATGCCTGCCAAGACACCGGAAACTTTAAGCAGTTTATGGGCGAGTGATGTTTTTACACTCAGCAAGATGAAGGAATGTCTACCAAAAGAAGTCTTTAAATCGGTTAAAAAAACCATTGAAGCCAGTGAAGAACTGGATGTTTCTATAGCTGATGTTGTAGCCTTGGCCATGAAAGACTGGGCGCTTTCTAAAGGTGCTTTATATTATGCCCATGTATTTTATCCTTTAACCAATGCGACTGCAGAAAAGCACGACGGCTTTATTTCCGTGCAAAGTGATGGCTCAGTCATCTCTGAATTTAGCGGCAAAGTGCTGGTACAAGGCGAACCGGATGGCTCGTCTTTTCCAAACGGAGGCATACGTTCGACTTTTGAGGCGCGTGGTTATACCGCATGGGATGTGACCAGTCCTGCCTACATAATGACCACCGACAACGGCGCTACGCTTTGTATTCCGACTGTTTTCGTATCTTGGACTGGCGAAGCACTGGATAAAAAAACACCCTTATTGCGCGCCAATGCGGCAATGAACAAAGCCGCTCAACGCGTTTTATCATTGCTGGGCAATACCGACATCGCACCTGTTAATTCAAGTTGCGGCGCCGAACAAGAATATTTTCTAGTCGATTCAAATTTTGTTAACAATCGCCCTGACCTATTACTTTCGGGCCGGACACTCTTTGGTGCATCTGCCGCGAAAGGCCAACAATTTGATGATCACTATTTTGGCGCTATCCCTGAACGCATCCAAGTCTATATGCAAGATGTTGAAGAACAACTCTATCGTTTAGGCATTCCTGCAAAAACGCGTCATAACGAAGTAGCGCCCGGACAATTTGAAATTGCGCCCTTTTTTGAAGCAGCCAATGTTGCAACCGATCATCAGCAACTATTGATGACCGTCTTGAAAAATACAGCCAAAAAACATGGCTTGGTCTGTTTGCTACATGAAAAACCATTTAAAGGTATCAACGGTTCAGGTAAACATGTCAATTGGTCTGTAGGCAACGCTACCCAAGGTAATTTATTGGATCCAGGTCATACGCCGCATTCAAATACTCAATTTTTATTATTCTGCGGCGCTGTAATTCGCGGCGTTCATAAATACGGTCCACTCCTGCGTGCCGCCATCGCGACGGCAAGTAATGATCACCGCTTGGGTGCCAATGAAGCGCCGCCAGCTATCATGTCAGTTTATCTGGGTTCACAACTTGATAACGTCTTTGAGCAAATCAGTCAGGGCAAAATAACCGGCTCCTTAAATGCTGGTGTCATGGATTTGGGCATCAATACTCTGCCTATTTTTAATAAAGATGCCGGTGACAGAAACCGTACCTCGCCTTTTGCTTTTACCGGTAACCGCTTTGAGTTTCGTGCTGTAGGTTCAGGCCAATCAGTCGCAGGCCCATTGGTAACAATGAACACGCTGCTGGCAGACTCACTTAATTGGATTGCTGACTCATTGGAAAGTCAACAGGAGAAAGGTACTGATCTTGATTCTGCCATTCTAACAACGCTAAAAGATATCATTGATAATCATGGTGCTGTGGTTTTTGGTGGCAACGGCTATTCCGCAGAGTGGCATAAAATGGCAGTTGAAGAGCGTGGCTTGGCCAACCTTAAAACAGCTGCTGATGCCTTGCCTGTTTTAAAAGAAAAATATGTTGAAGAATTATTTGAAAAGCTGGGGGTATTATCGCCAGTTGAACTGGCCAGTCGCTTCGAGATTTATGCAGAACAATACATTTTGGCGATAGAAGTAGAAGCAAAATTAGTTGTTAGTATGGTTAAAACAGGTATTTATCCTGCTGTTGTCAAATACTTGGCTGAACTTTCTTCTACACTGAGCAGTCTTAAAAGCAACGGCATCGAGCTGGACAATAAACGCTTGGGGCTAATCAGTGAAAATTTGAACTCAATGATGACATTGGTCGATAAACTAAGTTCGGCTATTGCTCAACATGATTTCTCAACACCCGAAGAACACATGCAATTCTGTGCAAAAACTATGCGTCCAATCATGGACGAAGTACGTACTTTTGCAGACGGACTTGAAAACGAAACTTCAGATGAGTTATGGCCATTCCCAACTTATCAAGAAATGCTGTTTATCAAATAATCACCGGTGCAATGCCGAAAACCCTTCAGATAACCGCATGACATAACTGTCATGCCAGTCTCTCTTGTTCTCCCCTGTCTTTACACTCGGGGGAGGCTGTTTTGGAAGTACGGGTCTTGCCCAGCAATATCCGTACTATCTCCTAATTATATTAATGACGATTAAGCATCATTAAACTAGGCCAGCATGACTTCGTAAATAACATGATCGCCACTTTCGTTAGTAATAGCCGCTACTGTTTTAGCAATAAATCCAAAATCGGTGCAAATATTTTTGGGATCATGCTCTTCACCTACAAATAAAGAGTAAGGGATATAGATTCTCGTTTGTTGGTTGATATAAGCATTCACTTCCTTGAAAAATCGCTTCAAAATTTCCTGTCCGCCATCCGGGTTAAGGCCATAAACACCATTGGAGGGATAATAATTGAAATTAAATACAATTAAATCAAATTGCCTAGGTGAGACATTAACAAATAGATCACTGTGTATAAATTCCACTGAAGCCAATTCAGGATTACGCATAGCATTACTTGTTGCACAATTAAAGGCATCTTTATTGAAATCAACACCTAATACTGTTTGGCATCCCATTTTCTTAAGTAGTAAAGCAAAATAGCCACTACCACACCCCATATCTAATGCGCGACTGCCAGGCTTTTGTTGAAGCATAAAATGACCAAAAAATGAGCTGGTTATGCCAAAATCGGAAGGAAACACATTCTTCGCAATTTCCAGGTTAATTCCGTCTAGCTCGGCTAGATAGGGCTGCCTATCTAAATACGTGGCCAATTCGGATTCTCTTTTTGATATACTCATTATTTCATTATTCATTGTGTTCCGTAGACGATAGTAGATTGGGTGTTTATATCGATCAAGGCTTGCTCAATCCAGTGAATGCACATTAACTCTTGGCATCATCAACCTTACTGGTTTCTCTTATTGACCGCGTTAACTCTGCACGTTGCCTATCAAGCACCAACCATTCAATTTCTCTGCGTAAATGCTCATCTTTACTCTTGGTAGCTTCGGCCCGCAGCGCTACTTCTTTAATCTCTGCCTCCAAATGCATTTTATGCAAACGATCTTCGTGCTCTAACTTTATTGCTTCCAGTTTTTCCTGATTTTTTTGACGTTCGCGTTGACTGATTTCCTGCTGCTTAAGCTCTGCATCCAAATCAATCTGTTTTAATCGCTGCTTCTGCTCCGTCTCTATTAAATACTGGAGATGTTCTTGTTCAAAATCTTTAACTTCTGCATCTCTCTGCAATTCTTTAACGATACGTTCATGCTCAAGTTGCTGTGCTTGTCTTTGCAAATCCAGCTTCTGCTCAAGCGATTGCTTATCTTTTTGATATTGTATTTCTGCCGCCAACTCAATTTCTTTTAACTGTAGCTCATGATTCGATTTTTCTTCTTGCAAGCGCATTTCTAAGGCATGTTGTTCAGTCCGTAGCGCTTCCTGCTCAAGTTGCTTTGCCTGTCTATTTAACTCCAACTGCTGTTCGAGCATTTGCCTGTCTTTTTGATATTGAATTTCTGCGGCCAACTCAATTTCTTTTAACTCCCGCTCATGATTCGCTTTTTCCACTTGCAAGCGCATTTCTGTAGAATGTTGCTCAATCCGTTGCGCCTCTTGCTCATGCTGCTGAAGTTGCCTTTGCAAATCCAATTGCTGCTCGAGCGCTTGCCTGTCTTTTTGGTACTGAATCTCTGCCGCCAACTGAACTTCTTTTAACTGTCGCTCATGATTGGTTTTTTCCACTTGCAACCGCATTTCTATGGCATGTTGCTCAATACGTTGCGACTCGTGCTCTTCTAATTGACGCTTAATTGCCTCAGATTCTAATACTTGTTTTTGTCGCTGAAGCAGATCATCTTTATTAATAGCTTCAAGTTGCTTTTGCTTGTGCTCCAGGCGTAATAACTCCAACTCATCTTCTTGACGAAATAATTCCTGCGCTTGCTTCTCACGAAATTCAAAGTTTCTTTGCATCACGTTTAAATAAACGGACTCCTGAGTAAATCGACCATCCAGCTTTTCCTCATCCGTAAGTTCTGCAAAAACAGGGCTTAACTCACAAATTGTTCGACATTGAATATGTTTTAACAATAATGTTTCGTTAATTAAACTTTCAATTTGTCTTTCCGTTGCCATCAGACCAGTATTCACCCAAGCCCCGTCCTTAAGGTAAATCAATTCAGCATTAACAATATCTTTTATTACTCTTTCATAGGTGCTTCTAATCCGCCTACTAACATCAGGCAAGGCATCTGTATTTTTTTCAATGTAGTTAATTGTCGGTTGGAAATTAATTTGTAACTGAGTTGTTAATGTACAGAACCCGTCATAAAGCTTGGTTTTTATTGTTAAGTCCCAATCATCTATGAGTAACGGATAAACACGATGAAAAAAGCGCGGAATAAAACCTTGTGGGCGCTCAAACAACTTGCGATAAGGCCCAAAGCTTGAAATTACAACACGCCGCTCAGCATCAAAACCTGGATCCCATACTGTATCATTGGCATCTGAATCACTGTTTTGATCAGTTAACCACGCGTCTATAGGTGATAAGTGACTACTCATACGGCACCTGATTAATGTCAGATTTAGCATTCACTAGGGACTGCGACTTGATGAGTCTAAGTTGATCGGCCATTCGCTTGGCAACTAAAGGATAAAGATTAGGTGCAAATTCGACTGACCGGTCATCGATTTTACGTAAAAAGCCACGACTTAATAAAAAGCCGACAGCGAACATGCGAGACCAATCCGAGTAGCGCCTGGCTCGCTCGAAATCAGACTTCTCTATGATCATTTCCAGCTCATCATTTCCATTAATACTAAACTGGGAAAATTGCCTGAGACATTCAAAAGCCAACTCTTGCTCTTCTTCAGAAAGAGGACCGGGGGCTGTTGTTTCCAGACGATATGACAGTAAGAAAGTAAAAAAGTCGACCATGGCTGCGCAAGCAAACGCAAATAAAGAAAAATCACTCCACATGGCAAAGGTCGGTGTCACGCCCTGAACAAACTGGGTATAGGTCATTAAAATAGGAGCTTGAGGAACAGTATGGCCAGCATTGGTAGCCAATTGATTAAATTTAAGCTGTACTTCTTGCAACTCCGTCATAGCCATTTGAAAGTTTTTTTCAGTATCAACTGTCAAATGATTAAGACTTGTTTGTAAAGTTCTAATATGTTCATCCAGTAGATGAAATTCTTTGTCTAGTTGATCAAATTGAGCTTTTTTTGCTTGATAACGCTGATTATAATGGCGCCAGAACGGCCCCTCTCCCACAATATTTTTATACGAGGGGGGAACTTGGGCATGCGTGCCAAAATAAGCTTGAGAGACTTCAGCCGTTGCCTTATCCAACTCGTTATTTTGTAGCTTTAAAATATCGCCTTTGACGATCATTATAGCCGCCAAATAAGTATCCACATCCTTACGTATCTCATTAATTCTATTGATACGTATAGTTTCACTTTGGGAAACTTCGTAAAATTTAAAATACGAAAAAGTGATGGATGCAGTAACTGCGACTAACAAAGAAAGTATGACACTTAAATAACGTAAGCGATTAGCTTTCCAGTGAATACCGGCAATTTCCAGCGAACAAATAACAATAATAGACTGAATCGCAATTGTGATGATCAAGGCGATCCAAGGGATAATAAAATAAGACAAACCGTAGTAAGTCGTAAATCCTGAGGCCACACTCAACATCAATACAATAGGTATCGACCATATTCTCAACATACCGACGAAAAGCGTCTGAATACTGTTAAGTATGCTACCCAAGCCTCCGTGGTTAATTTTAATAAAGCTTTCTTTTACTCTAAGCATTTATATAGTTACCCTAAGTTAGACTGGATTTAAGTCTATTTCATTAAAATCATAAATGCAAACAACAATTTATTAACATTACCCAATTCAAAGTACCGCATGGATATATCGCAATACTCAGTACCAAGGTTGTCGGTTTTGGTTTACATCATTTTAGTTTATCAGTTATTACCTGTTAAACACTGATGGCTGAACGAAGTAAATAATCAACAAACAACCCAACAAAAATAGCTAGTCCAAACCAATTACTATTTAAAAAGGCTTTAAAGCAGTTAGCTTTATCACGGTTATAAATCAGTTTTTGTTGGTAAATACATAAACCAGCGGCTACCAAAATACCGGCGTAATAGGGTGAATTTAACTGCTTCATCTGCCCTACTGTAACCAATAGACCTAAAATGATGACTTGAAAAATCGCCATTATCTGACGGTCGTAAGACCCAAAAAGAATGGCGGTTGATTTAACGCCAATTTTTAGGTCATCGTCTTTATCAACCATTGCGTACATGGTGTCATAAACCAAAGCCCATAAAACAACCGCTAAATACATCACCCATGCAACAGGAGGAATACTGTTAATTTCTGCAGTAAAGGACATGGGAACGGCCCAGCCAAAAGCAATACCCAAATAAGCCTGCGGCAACTGGGTGTAACGCTTCATAAAAGGATAACTAGCTGCTAAAAATGCAGCAATAAAGGACAATAAAATAGTATATATGTTTAGTGTTAGCACCAAGCCAAAGGCACAAAGACAGAGCACAACGAAAACCCAAAGTGCTTCCTTTGGCTTAACTTGTCCTGTTGCGATGGGGCGTTGATTAGTGCGAGCCACATGTGGGTCAAAATTACGATCAGCATAATCATTAATAACACAACCTGCTGCTCGCATCAGAATAACACCTAAACAAATAACGGTTAGAACATCTAAATCAGGTCGTCCGTCACTGGCTACCCAGAGTGCCCACAAGGCTGGCCACAATAAAATTAAAATCCCAATAGGTCGATCAAATCTTGATAATAACCAGTATTGTTTAAATCGATCCATTACCTGCGCTTTAGTTATTGTTATTAGCACTGCTTTACCTTAATGATTTGTGGCTGAGTTATTTAAGACCTAAAAGTACTCTGAAAAAGATAACAGGGTGGTTTTCAAGCGAAAAAATTGTTATAAATGCTATTATAGTTTTAAATTTTCATTAAGGGCTTATGCCCTTTGGGTGTGTAGATCATGCGAGCAATTTGTTATCACAATCCGCGTTGTGGAAAGTCACGTCAAACAGTGCAATTACTTCAAGAAAATGGCATTGACGTAGTCATTATTGAATATCTAAAAACACCACCTAATTTTGAAGAGCTTAACGATATTATACAAAAACTGGGCATTGAGCCTCGAGAATTAATGCGCAAGAAAGAAATCGCCTACAAAGCGAATGAACTGGACGACAAAACTCTCGATAGTAAAGCACTCATAAATGCCATGATAAACTACCCAATACTGATTGAACGTCCAATTGTTGTTGCCAATGGCAAAGCTGCAATTGGACGTCCACCAGAAGCTGTGCTAGCAATTTTATAATTTAATATGCTAATTTTATGATAAAAATTCTGATACTTTATTTTTCACGCAATGGCGCAACCGCCGAAATGGCGAATCAAATTGCAAGAGGTGTAGAGGCCGTTGAAGGTGCAGAAGCTGTTTTAAGAACAGTACCCGATATTTCGAGCGTCTGCGAAAAAACAGCAGAAAGCATTCCTTTGCAAGGCGCCATTTATGCAACACTTGCAGACTTAAAAAATTGTGATGGACTTGCTCTAGGGAGCCCGACACATTTTGGAAATATGGCAGCACCACTTAAATATTTTATTGACTCCACCACTGAAACTTGGTTTTCCGGTGCATTGATTGGCAAACCAGCCAGTGTTTTTACTTCAACCGGTAGTCTGCATGGAGGGCAAGAGAGTACTTTGTTATCCATGATGCTGCCACTACTGCATCATGGGATGCTTTTATTAGGCCTGCCCTACACAGAAAGTGCTTTGCGGGAAACAACATCAGGTGGCACACCTTATGGTCCCAGTCACTTGTCACAAGAGCAATTTGGATTAACGGATCATGAAAAAAAACTGTGTGTAGCACTCGGAACTCGTTTGGCTAAGACAGCACTTCTATTGAAAATAGGTTTAAAGCAAAATTGATGAATATAAAACCTATCTACTATCATGTACTTGCCTTAACAGGATTCTTTGGTCTTTTTGGGCTATTAATGCTTTGGAATACAGTTTTGAAACCTGCGGGTGAGTTTCCTGTAGCATTAAAATTATTAATTACCGTAACACCATTATTACTTCCACTTCGTGGCTTATTGAACCGCAATACTAGAAGCTGTTCATGGATGGCTTATGTCAGCATGATTTATTTTTTACATGGTTCAATAGAAGCTTATGCTGTTACTTCTGATCGCTTATATCCCGGACTGGAAGTCACTTTTAGTTTGATGTTGTTTTTTGGTACAACGCTCTATGTCCATTTTTCAGGTAAGCATGGATGACGGTATCCAAACAACTTCCTTTGCATTTTGAGTTTAGGGGAAACCAAACATTTGAAGACTTCTTTCCTGGCAATAACCTCGAGATAATAAATCATTTAAAAAAATGTGCAGAAGGCACGGGTGAACGTCAAATTTATTTATGGGGTTTATCAGGGACAGGGAAAAGTCATTTACTTCAATCTTGCTGTCAGCAGGCACAAAACTCACAACTCGACTCATTCTATTTCTCACTATCGTCCAATTTACCAAATCCCAGCCTATTAAATGGCTTGGATTCATTTGATATAGTCTGTTTCGACAACATAGAACATATAGCGGGCAATAGTTTATGGGAATTTGCTTTTTTTAATTTTTTTAATCTTCAGCGTGATCAAGGTCAAGCATTGATATTGTCTGCATCTTGTCCACCCAATAAAATTGATATTGAATTACCCGATCTGAAAACCCGTTTGAATTGGGGGCTATCCCTTAAATTGCAGTCATTATCTGATACTGACAGAATCAATGCTTTAATTTTTAAAGCCGACCAAATGGGCATCGAAATATCAGAACAAGTGGGCCGCTTTCTACTTACGCATTATGACAGAGACTTGCCATCATTATGGGTGATGCTAACAAAGCTTGATCAGGAATCCTTGGCGGCTAAACGTAAATTAACCATTCCATTTTTAAAGCAAATTATGAGCGCAGAATCTTCTCAGGACTCACAACTACTTAAAAGTTAATTATTGGTGGAGAATGATTACTCTAAGAATAAAAGCTTAAGGTGTACTATAAAACACATAATCTGCAGTATATGGAACCCGTTTCTCACTTCCTAAGTGATTTGAGTTACATCCTGACAAAGGCGTTAAACCTCCAATTGTATTAATTCGGTTGATATAGTGAACGATTGAAAAAAATCCATTTCCTTTATGCGAAACGACTTCAACAAGTAACCAAGAAATTGCAGTATCCGGAGAAACATCAATTTTCTTGACCACTCTACCGACTACAAGACTACCTTCTTTATACTCCCATACAGGGCCAGAGTAATGCTTGCCAACAACTTGATAATGGTCATCGTATAAAAGGGCATCAGGTGCTTGCAATTGCCAAGAAAATACACCACTAACAAGCGAGCATTGAAAAATCTGCACACCTTTCGCATGAACAGTTGAAACAGGTACAAATAATGGTGGAGGTAAGATTGCCTCTGGTATAGATCCTTCCGCTGATACTAGCAAGGGCAAAAGCGTCATGAAATAGACAATTTTGTTCAACATGGAATTAACCTAATTTAAAAAACTAGTGCAAAAGGATTTAAAAAGAAGAATAAAGTGTAATTCAATCAGTTTTTAAAACCTTCTGAACCAAAAGATTTAGAAGGTTTTAATGTATTAACTAAGCAGTAAAATTAGCTTCAGCAAAATTCCAATTGACTAAAGCCCAAAAAGCTTCGAGATAAGCCGGACGTGCATTACGGTAATCAATATAATAGGCATGCTCCCAAACATCACAAGTCAATAAAGGAGTTTGACCAGAAGTTAATGGACAACCTGCATTACTAGTACTTACCAAAGCCAAAGTTCCATCAGCATTTTTTACCAACCAAGCCCAGCCTGAGCCAAAGGTAGTTACCGCACATTTAGTAAATTCTTCTTTAAACTTAGCAAAGGAACCAAATGTTGTAGTAATAGCTTCGGCTAAAGTGCCAGTTGGTTCACCGCCACCATTTGGAATCAAGCTATTCCAATAAAAAGTGTGATTCCAAACCTGAGCAGCGTTATTGAAAATTGGGCCTGATGATTTGCTAATAATCTCTTCAAGAGACAAACCTTCAAACTCAGTGCCGGGAACTAGGTTATTGAGATTTGTTACATAAGTTTGATGATGCTTACCATAATGAAACTCTAGGGTTTCTTCTGAGATGTGTGGGAGCAGTCTATTTTTTCCGTAAGGTAACGCAGGTAGTTCGAATGCCATTTTAAGTGCCCTAAATAATTATTTAAAAGAAAGTGATTAAATTCTGAATAATTGTATAAATTTCAGCAATTCAATTAAGTATAACTTTAGCATTGCTAGCCAATTAAATAAAGCTAAGGTTATTTATTTAAAACAGACTAAACAAAACATAGCATTTAATATTTTAATATATGTACCTAAAAGTATGATTGAGTACTAATGTTAAATATAATTAAGCACATTAAAAAGATTGTTAAATAACATGATGTTACCTTGCTGATGCAGAAGCAGTAGAGGAATAATCCTACTGCAGACAAAATACAATCAAACTATGCGCTCATATGAATATAAATAGGGAGAAATTAACAGCAGATTAATTTCTTAATAATGCAATAATTTTAAAATACACATAAAATTATTTTAATCAGATGTAAACTACGAACAAACTGCTATAAATTAAATAATCTGTGAGTAATATTAATGGCTATAGAAATTGAACATAAATTTTTGTTACGTAATAACGATTGGCGTCAAAACATAAAGCGTTCGGTACAGTACCAGCAGGGATATTTAAGCTCTAAAGCAAGCAGCTCAATAAGAATACGTATTAGCGATGAAAAGGCTTGGCTAAATATCAAAAGTGCAACCATTGGAACTCACCGGCACGAATATGAATATGAGATTCCATTGCAGGATGCAAATGAGATTATAAATACCTTATGTAGCAAACCAATAATAAAAAAAACCCGATATATTGTTATTAATGATACAAACACATGGGAAATAGATGAATTTCATGAAGAAAATAAGGGACTAATTATTGCTG
>SESD01001092.1_pt1 | contig 15492 bp, 14 predicted proteins | sample 3171411 | NCBI WGS metagenome assembly SESD01 (sample SAMN06051880, study PRJNA518727) | freshwater metagenome | biome: subpolar coniferous forest; feature: holomictic lake; material: water; isolation source: holomictic Lake 442, 16.5 m depth | place: Canada: near Kenora, Ontario | collected...
CAGATACCATCGTGGTCGTATTTATTAAAATCGATACGCACCTCGGTTACATCAAGCCCCATTTCTACAAGCTATCCCGATTTTGAAATACATTGGTCTAAAATCTGTGAAATGCTTATCTCTGGCAATGCGGCGAGGAGTCTTACACCCCCCCATAAGATTCAATTCTTTCATTATCGGAAATTGTCAATGTAGTTGTCGCCTCAATGGTTAAATCCTGAAGTGTGACGGCCTTTGCGTTCCCTACACCAGCGGGAATGGACCGTCTGCTATTGCTGATGTTAGGGTTGAGATTGCCGCGTTAGCGGCTTAGTTGGATAAAAAGAAAGCCAAGTCGACGTTAAAGCGTTCTGATAAGGCTTTTGCTTGTCGAAGGTTGATAGCGCGATGACCTGATAATACCTCTGAAACTTTAGCCTCATTACCTATTTCCGGTAAATCCTGTTGACGCAAATTGTCACGTTCCATAAAAAAGCACAGCGCCTCAATATTGCTCATTGCTTCCGGCATAGGGTAATGTTTTTGTTCATAGGCTGAAATCAAATCACCCACCATGCAAGCCAAGCCTGCCAAAGGATTTGATTCATCAGCGGCGCCTTTATCGAGCAATACATCAAGTGACTCAATCAGTGCTTGAACCTTCGCTGAACAATCTGGGACGGCTACCAATACGGCAATCACTTTAGCGACTTATGAGAAAAATGTCTTAATAACTATGGACATAACGCCAGCAATTAATAATCCCAGCATCCACCTGTTTAATTTTAATTCACCGTCTATGCGTTCAAATCTGGCATCAAAGCGCAGCTCTGTTTCTTTTAATCGGTGGTCTAGTGTCAGATTAGACACCAATGTTTCCTGTGCCTCGGCAATAACGCGCACAACAGCCTCTGCTTGTTCTTGTGGTATGCCTGCTGTTTTAAGTTTATCGACTAATTCAAGGGTATCGAAAGTAATGGTGGTCATGTGATTAAGTGCCAAATGAATAATTTTATACCTACAAGGTAATCGTTATGGCCGACTGTTGTCAACATGGAATAATGAGAAAACCGGCATAGTGTTTGCGTTCCCCCACACCCGTGAGAATGAAACTAGTCATGCCTGGATTTTTGACACAGTAGACCATACGCAAAAATCCAACGTTGCTGTTATGTTTCCCGTCTGTAATTTAAAACAACTTATCCCACATCTCATCGACTTTTTTGATCACTTCTGGCGACATTACAATGGTTCTGCCCCATTCCCGGTTGGTTTCGCCGGGCCATTTATTGGTCGCATCAAAGCCTACTTTAGAACCCAAGCCTGAAACCGGTGAAGCAAAATCCAAATAATCAATCGGCGTGTTTTCCAGTATGGTTAAATCCCGTGCGGGGTCCATGCGGGTGGTCATCGCCCAAATGACATCTTTCCAGTTACGGACATCAATATCATCATCCACGACGATGACAAACTTGGTGTACATAAATTGCCGCAGGAATGACCAGGTACCCAACATGACGCGTTTGGCGTGACCGGGATATTGCTTTTTCATGCTGATAACCGCCATGCGGTATGAGCAACCTTCAGGGGGCAAGTAAAAATCGATAATTTCCGGAAACTGTTTTTGTAAAATGGGTATAAATACCTCGTTTAAAGCAACGCCCAGGATGGCGGGTTCATCGGGTGGTCTGCCGGTATAGGTGCTATGGTAGATAGGCGCTTGGCGTTGGGTTATTCTTTCAATGGTGAACACCGGAAAATCCGCAACTTCATTGTAATAGCCGGTGTGATCGCCATAAGGGCCTTCCGGCGCGAATTCATCGGGGTAGATAAAACCTTCGAGAATAATTTCGGCACTGGCGGGTACTCGCAAATCATTCAGCAGGGATTTGGCAACTTCTGTTTTGCTGCCGCGTAACAAACCGGCAAAGGCGTATTCAGACAGCGAATCGGGCACCGGTGTGACGGCTGCAAGAATGGTTGCGGGATCAGCACCCAACGCCACTGAAACAGGGAAGGGCTGGCCGGGATGGGCGGCCTGAAATTCTTTAAAATCCAAAGCGCCGCCCCGATGCGCCAGCCAACGCATGATGACTTTGTTTTTTGCAATGACTTGCATGCGATAAATGCCCAGATTTTGCCGCTCTTTATTGGGGCCTTTGGTAATAACCAGCGGCCAGGTAATCAAGGGGGCGGCATCTTCCGGCCAGCAAGTCTGAATGGGGTAATCGCCCAAATCAATTTCATCGCCTATCCGAATCAGTTCCTGACAAGGTGGTGATGAAATCAGTTTGGGTGCCATATTGAGCACTTGTTTAAATACCGGAAATTTCTCCCAGGCATCTTTCAGGCCTTTAGGCGGTTCGGGTTCTTTTAAGTAAGCCAGCAGTTGGCCAATGCCACGCAGTTCAGTGACCGATTCTGCGCCCATTCCCATGGCGACACGGCGGGGCGTGCCGAACAGGTTGGCTAATACGGGAATATTGTGGCCGGTCGGGTTTTCAAACAGGAGCGCGGGGCCACCCTGTTTTAATGTTCGGTCACAAATTTCGGTCATTTCAAGATAAGGATCAACGGGGATGGTAACCCGTTTTAGTTCATCTTGTTTTTCCAGTTGTTTGATAAAGTCACGCAAGTCCCGGTATTTCATGCAGCGATGCCACAATGTCTGAGTAAGGCGTCAATGGTCGGTTTACGGCCTCTAAATTTGATAAATAAGTCCATTGCGTTCTCTGTGCCGCCTTGCTCAAGAATGTTGGTCAAAAAAGCGTTGCCGGTTTCCCGGTCAAAAATACCTTTTTCTTCAAATAAGGAAAAAGCATCACTGGATAAGACTTCCGCCCATTTGTAACTGTAATAACCTGCCGCATAACCGCCGGCAAAAATATGTGAAAAACCATGGGCAAAGCGGTTGAATTTGGGTGGTTTGACAACGGCCACCTGGTCTCTGACCTGCTCCAGAATCTCATAGATGCGTCCGCCTTTTTCAGGGTCGTAATCTTTGTGAATCCTAAAATCAAACAAGCTAAATTCCAGTTGCCTTACCATAATCATGCCGGCCTGAAAGTTTTTTGCCGCCAACATTTTGTTAAACAAGGACTCGGGTAAGGTTTCACCGGTTTGAAAATGGCCTGAAATGAGTGCCAGTGCGTCTTGCTCCCAGCACCAGTTTTCCATAAATTGACTGGGTAGTTCAACCGCATCCCATTCCACGCCGTTAATACCGGAAACGCCCAAATGGTCAACCTGGGTCAGCATGTGTTGTAGGCCGTGACCGAATTCATGGAATAAGGTAATAACGTCATCATGCGTTAGCAGGGCAGGAGCATCACCCGTGGGCGGCGTAAAATTACAGGTTAGATAAGCGACCGGCGTTTGAATGGTGTCACCGATTTTTTTGCGACCTGCGCAGTCATCCATCCAGGCGCCGCCACGTTTTTTGGAGCGCGCGTAAAGATCAATATAAAACTGGCCGCGCAGTTGACCTTTATCGTCTTGTATCCGGAAAAAACGCACGTCGGGATGCCAACTATCAAAGGCGTCAATTTCGGTTATATTTAAGCCGTACAGCTTTTCTACAACGGCAAACAGTCCGGGCAAAACGCGGGTGATGGGGAAGTACGCTTTAACTTCTTCTTGTGAAAGCTGGTAAAAATGCTGGCGCATTTTTTCCGAATAATAACCAAAGTCCCACGATTGAAGGTCATTGATGCCATGATGTTGCTCGGCAAATTCACGTAACTCAACCAGATCTTTACGCGCTTGTCGCCAAGATTTATCGGCTAAATCTTCCAGAAAATTCATCACATCGTCTGGTTTGTTGGCCATTTTGGTGGTAAGAGACAACTCGGCGTAATTGTTAAAGCCCAATAATTGGGCTTTTTCATGACGCAGTGCCAGGATTTGCTCCATAAGCAAACTGTTGTCCCATTGCCCGTTTTGTGGGCCTTGGTCTGACGCGCGGGTTGAGAAGGCTTCGTAGTGTTCGCGGCGCAGTTCCCGGTCATCGGCATAAGTCATGACGGCTTGATAAGAGGGAAATTGCAGGGTTATCATCCAGCCTTCTTCATTGGCGCTTTCCGCTGTTTGTTTGGCGCCCGCCAATGCAGAATCAGGCAAACCTGCCAAATCCTGTTCATGTCTGATCAGTTTGCTCCAGGCATTGGTTGCGTCCAGAATATTTTCTTCGTAGTTGCTGGCAAGACGCGATAATTCCTGACTGATTTCTTTGTAACGCTGCTTTTTTTCGCTATTCAGATCAACGCCGGATAATTTAAAATCTCTTAAGCCATTATGGATTATTTTCTGTTGAGCGTTATCCAGAGTTGCAAAGTCATCACTGTTTGCAATAATTTGATAAGCATTAAATAGTTGTTCATTTTGCCCCATTTCAGTCGAGTATTCACTGAGCTTGGGTAGGCAGGCGTTATAAGCCTCGCGCAGTTCATCCGTGTTAACAACCGAATTGATATGACTGACCGGAGACCAGGCTTTGTTGAGTCGGTCTTCAGCATTTTCCAGCGGTTCAATCAGATTTTTCCAAGTATAGTCTGTGGTTGCCAGCAGATGTTGCTCAACAACGGCACGCGCTTCGTCCAAGAGTTGCGTGATGGCAGGTTCAATGTGTTCCGGTTGTATTTGGGAAAATAAGGGCAGGGTGGAGTCGGATAATAAAGGGTTAGTCATGGTGTTGATTATGTTTTATGGGTGCATTTAGGTGTTTTACAACACGAACGGATACTTTTGTGATGTATCAAATAAACCACTGATTTGGGCGTAGTCAAAAATTATTTTTTTTGAGGGTCAAAAAACAACGCTGTTTTTGATAAATGATCGTGCCAACCGCGTCGGTTTTTATCAACAAGAATCCACAGAAAGCCAAGTCCAAAAAAGCCCCAAGAGGCAATGGCTGTGGTAAAACGGAGCAACGCTTGAGTCCAGTTAACAGGTTTTTGATCAAGCGTCTGTACTTTTATTTTCCATGCACGCAAGCCTAATGTTTGTCCGCCATGCGTCCAAAACCAACCATAAAAAAAGAAGCTGATAATAACCAGGTAAACACGGTAAATTATTAATTGTTGGGCGCTAACCGCTTCCCCTGTCGTGAAAGGAAGTAACAGGGCTGTTGCGACAAATAAAACGGCAACAAGCAGAAAAATATCATAAAGTTGCGCCGCTAAACGACGAAAAAAACCAGGCGCAGACGGTAAGTCTCGCACCGGTTTTAACGGTTTTTTTGCTTTCGAAGACAATTAAACTTTAAATAAAGCTAGTTTTTGGCCAAAATACATGCACATCGCCATCAGTGCGCCCAGCATGATTAAGGAAAATAAGAAAGGCGGTCTATGGAACAGAAGAATACCGAAATCTGTTACAAAAATGCTGGTTAGTATAGGATGGTCAATGAAGCCATTAAGAATCTTTTTGAACATAACAATCCCGTCAATTACGCAAATGTTTGGTGCGAATGTTTAAAAAATGGTTGCCTGATCTTAAAATGAACAATAAGTGCTTGTAAAAATCAGTCCGATGATTTTACTATAATCAAAAGGGTAATGTAAAAAAAAGAAGATTGATTGTAGGATAGAATGCTTCAAATGATATGATTGCCATTATTAAAATAATAACTAAGGTTAAAGACCATTTTAAAATTCTTTAAAAAATTGATTAATTCAGCCAGAAATGAAGCTGAGCCAGTCGCGCCGCAAGTCAGAATATATTCGCGCCCGGAACATAATATTTCACGTGCCCAGATAAGTGAAAGTGCGCTGAAGGTTCTCTATAAACTGCAAAAGGAAGGCTACAGCGCCTATCTGGTGGGCGGTTGCGTGCGTGACTTATTGCTGGGGCGGGAGCCGAAGGATTTTGATGTTGTTACCAATGCAGATCCTGAACAAGTTAGAAAAGTGTTCCGCAATTGTCGCTTGATTGGTCGCCGGTTTCGTTTGGCGCATGTCCATTTTGGCAGGGAAGTGATTGAAGTTGCGACTTTTAGAGGCGTAGGAGAAGAGCAAAATGACAAGCAGGTACTCAATAAAGAAGGGCGCTTGTTGCGGGATAATGTCTACGGAACTATTGAAGAAGATGTTTGGCGGCGCGATTTTACGGTAAACGCCCTCTACTACAATATCAAAGATTTTTCGGTGGTGGATTTTGTGGGCGGTATGGCCGATCATAAAGCCGCAGAATTAAAGCTGATAGGCGATCCTGACACGCGTTTTCGTGAAGATCCCGTGCGTATGCTCCGTGCCGTGCGTTTTGCCGTTAAGCTGGGCTTTAAATTGCATCCTGAGTGTGAGAAATCCATGCACAAGGTTGCGGAATTATTATCCAGCATCCCTTCCGCTCGGCTTTATGATGAAACGCTAAAATTATTCATGTCCGGGTACGCACTGCAAACTTTTGAAATGTTAAGGCATTATGGGCTTTTTCAAGTCTTGTTTCCGGCGACAGAAAACTGTTTGTCGATAGAAGAAAACGGCTTTCCACGCTTGCTGCTGATTAAAGCGCTTGCGAACTCCGATAAAAGAATAGAGGAAGGTAAAACCGTTACCGCCTATTTTTTGTTTGCCGCTTTCTTGTGGGAACCTGTGCAGATGCGGGCCAAAGAAAAGATGGCAAAAGGGTTGGTTGAATTTATGGCTTATCAGGAAGCCGCCAATGAAGTGATTGCCATGCAGGTTAAAAGTACTGCACTGCCTCGCCACATCACCCTGGCTATGCGTGAAGTTTGGAGTTTACAACCCAAGTTTAATGCCCGCGTAGGCTCCAAACCCAGCCGCTTGATTACTCATCCCCGTTTTAGGGCGGGTTATGATTTTCTTTTGTTGCGTGCAGAGACCGGGGGGGCTGATCCAGAGTTGGCGCAATGGTGGAGTAAATATCAAGCCGCCAATGAAAACGAACAAAGAAAAATGACCCAACCTCCGCGTAAAGGGCCCGTGAGTAAGTCAAGACGAAGAAGGCCACCTCGGGAAAATGGTAAAGACACCACCACAGGGAAAGACGTGTAGGTTGCTGGCGAAGGTGATCGTTTTTTATTGTGCGCTTTTTACCTTGTACCACTTGGATTGACTATGAAATACACAGCTAGTGTGTCAACGGTTGCTTATATCGGCTTGGGCAGCAACCTTGAACAACCCGTTGCACAAATTACCTCGGCGCGTACCGCAATCGCTTTAATAAAGGGCGTGCAAGAATTGGCATTTTCCAGTTTGTACCATAGCTTGCCTATGGGGCCTCAGGATCAACCGGATTATGTCAATGCGGTTATGGGTATCAAAACCGACTTATTACCGATGGCACTGTTGCGCAGTCTGCAAGCTATTGAAAATGATCAGGGGCGGCTAAGAATAGGCGAGCGCTGGGGCGCAAGAACATTGGATTTGGATGTTTTAATTTATGGCGAACAAGAAATTGATGTGCCTGATTTAACAGTCCCCCACAAAGGCTTGGAAGAACGCTCTTTTGTTCTGTACCCTTTGTTTGAAATTGCTCCGCAACTAAGGCTGCCGGGTAAAGGTTCCATTACCGATTTGATTGCCAAATGTCCCTTGTCAGGACTGAGACGGATGGATTGACATGTATCACACGGTCCATGACTCCACAGTAAAACCGTTAACGGTCAATGAGCTGGCTGCCATGAAGCAGCGGGGTGAAAAAATCACCTGTTTAACGGCTTACGATGCCAGTTTTAGCGCGTTAATCGACAAAGTGGGTGTCGATATGATGTTGGTAGGTGATTCTCTGGGCATGGTTGTGCAGGGACAGGCGACAACGCTTCCTGTCACTATAACGGACATGGTTTATCACACGCGGTGCGTTAGTCATGTCAGACGCAGGGCATTTGTCATTGCTGATTTGCCCTTTATGAGCTATGCCACACCGATGGTTGCTGCTCAAAATGCCGCCCTGTTGATGCAGGTTGGCGGCGCACAAATGGTCAAGCTGGAAGGTCCCCGCGTTGACGTAGTTAGTTTTTTGGTTGATCAGGGTATTCCCGTCTGTGGACATTTAGGGCTGTTGCCGCAATGGATTAATCAATTGGGCAATTATAAAGTTCAGGGCAAAGAGCCTGCTGCTGCCGCAAAAATCATAGCCGATGCACATCAACTGCAAGAAGCGGGAGCCAGCTTGTTGGTATTAGAGTGCGTGCCGGCGAAACTGGCCAAAGAAATAAGCGCCCAACTGAGCATCCCTGTTATTGGTATTGGTGCGGGTGTTGATTGCGACGGACAAGTGCTGGTACTTTATGACATGCTTGATATTGGCATCATTAAGCGCCCCCGCTTTTCCAAAAACTTCATGCCGGGTGCTGCGAGTATCGAAGCCGCAATCAATGCCTATCATCAGGCTGTCAAACAGTCGCAATTTCCAACCGTAGAACATAGTTTTTAAGTCTAATGCACATCGTTAACACAGTTTTTGACTTACGTGAGGCCATTAAAATATGGCGCTCCAACGGTGAAAGCATCGCTTTTGTCCCGACCATGGGTAATTTGCACGCAGGACATCTCCACCTGGTCAACAGGGCTAAAAAATCTGCCGATCGTGTTGTTGTCAGTATCTTTGTTAATCCTACGCAATTCGGACTGGGGGAAGATTTTGAAACGTATCCGCGCACTGAACGTGATGACCGGGAAAAGTTGGAAGTCGAGGGCGCAGACTTGTTGTTTTTACCTGCGGTCGTCGATATTTATTCCCCTGATGCCAAAACAACAGTCACGGTAACCGGACTTTCAGAGCGTTATTGCGGCGCTTCAAGGCCCGGACATTTTAGTGGCGTTGCTACCGTTGTCTGTAAATTGTTTAATATCGTACAGCCTGATGTGGCTTTGTTCGGTCTTAAAGACTTTCAACAATTGACTATAATAAAAACGATGGTTCGGGATTTAAATATCCCCGTTGAAATACTAGGTATTGATACGGTCAGGGAGTCTGACGGCTTGGCACTGAGCTCCAGAAATAATTATTTGACGGCGACTGAAAAAGAAGTAGCTCCCAAACTTTATCAGGCATTATGTATCGCGCGTGACGCTATTTTGACCGGCAATCAGGCGTATGCCGAGTTAGAACAACAGGCACATCGGTTTTTACAGCAAGCGGGCTTTCAGACGGATTATTTTTCTGTGTGCCGCAGTTATGATTTAGAAAAGGCTGGACTCGATGATGTTTATTTGGTTTTACTGGCGGCAGCAAAGATGGGTAAAACAAGGTTAATTGATAATATTTATTTTTCCAGATAATTAATTAAGGTAATCATTATGAAGTTAACAATGCAATAAATACAGTGCTTGCACTGCCTGTTTGATTATAATTCTGTTAATGTTGGCTATCTAAAAAGTTGATGGACTGTCGCAAATAATGGATAATGTCTGGTTTTTAAACGTATTTATAGTGTTTTATTATGCAAATTACGATGCTTAAAGCAAAGTTACACCGAGCTACAGTGACTCGTTCAGAGTTGGGTTATGAGGGGTCTTGCGCAATTGACGGCACTATTCTTGACCTGTCAGGTATCAGAGAATACGAGCAGATTCAGATTTACAATATTAATAATGGGGCGCGTTTTACCACCTATGCCATTCGTGCAGAAAATGGTTCAGGGGTGTTTTCGGTTAATGGCGCTGCTGCACGCTTAGCCTGTCCTGGTGACCTGATTATTGTTTGTGCTTACACAATATTGGATCAACAAGAATCTGAAAAGCATAAGCCGACTCTGATTTATTTTAACGAAAAAAACCAAGTTTTACGCTCTGCCTCATCAATACCTGTGCAGGCCGCCGGCTAGTGTTTTAAAGAAGTTTAATCAAGTAAAAAACCCGCAAGCCAAAGGGCTTGGCGGGTTTTTTATTGGCTATGAGTTTGTTTCGGCATTGGAAAACAAACGATGATTTGGCGGTTTCGATCATAGAGCAGGGATGACACGGACCAGACGGATTTCAACGGATTTTTTAGCCAAAAAAATACCTATCGTTATATAGACTTTCAGAAATTAAATTTCCAATTCACGTTGCTGTAAGCCCATACAGATACCATCCCTTGAAGCATAGGTATCTACACAACTTTTTCGCATAATAAAAACAATGAGTTACAAAATTTCCAAGCTCCCTCTCCTGCTGGAGAGGGTTGGGGTGAGGAGAATAAAATCAAGCAGTTATATTCCCCCTCATCCCAACCTTCTCCCTCAAGGGAGAAGGAGTTGGTACTTGTGTAGATACCTATGCCCTTGAAGGGATGGTATCTGTCGACAGAGAAATTATTTATCTGAAAATGTATAAATTCCTATTCCGGGAGCGCTGAGCCCCAGCTCGGCGTAGTTACCATCCTGCCTTAATCAACCTTATTATCCCATGCCAAATTGGGGCTTGGCGTTCCCAAAGAGTTATTTCACGAAGTCGGCTATCCACAGTTGATAGCCAAAAATTAACGTTAGCAAGTATTAGCGCATAGACCAATAGCATTAATCCGCTGAACGCCTTCCCCGGCTTTTTATACTCTCCAACCTACCACAGTAATGCCTCTGTCACAAAGTGTTGTTATTTTATACTGAATGGACTTAGAAATAATTCATATTGGACGAATGTACCCTTTAAGCTTTCTAACCTTTACTAGTGGAACAGTTATTATGGAATTTGAATTTAGCAAAACCAAACTCGCACTCGCGGTGCTTACGGTGATCGGCACTATGGCCATCGCACCGTCGTCCGTCATCGCAGCAACTAAAACAGCAGGTACTTATGTAGCCGGTGACTTTCATAACCACACTACTTGCTCTGATGGTTCTATCTCAATGCAAAAGTTGGTTAAGAAAGTAACTGACAAGACTGATACACCTTGGGGTCTGGATTGGTTCGTACAAGCCGGTCATGGTGGTAACGGTAACCGTAACTGTACTTTAGTTGAAGATGCAACTTTAGGTACCCTTGCTTATCCCTACACGGCAGGTGTTGGCCCTACAACAACTTGGCAAAGCTCCCCTACACCCGTGACACCGAAGGGTCTAGTTTCTGGCACTGCGCCTAACCAAAACATGTGGCGCTGGCAGTCAATCCAAGAAATTCAATACCCTTTGATTGAATATCTTGCTGCTTTAAAAAATCAACCCATGTTTATCGGTGTTGAATCTGTTGTTGCAGGCCATGAACATTCTTCTATGTCTGTGATTACTGGTCAGATGCCTACTTCGCTTGATACGGCTGTTTTACCTGGTTCAGCTGGCTACACACCATTGGGCAACGCTACTGCTTTGGCACAATGGGAATATTGCTTCGACCGTAATGATACAGACAACAGTACCGGCAACACCACAAGTTCAATAGTGGGTAACAACTGGAACTGTTCAGTCACCGGCAGTTTGAATGCCGGCGATGCGAATTGGAACGCCACTGCGCAAAAGCTGACTGGCAACAGCGGCGTCGCGGGTCACAACAAGACTGTTGAAGCGCTTAAGTGGATGGCCGAAAATCATCCGAACGGCAGTTATTACGTTCCAGCCCATTTAGAACGCGCCGGACCATTTAACACAGCGGGTAGTAACGGTTTTAACGTAGAGCATTTACGTAACTTTAACAACGCCGCACCTAAAGTGGCTTTCGGCATGGAAACTCAACCGGGTCATGGCGCTTCTTCAAACCGTGGAGAATACCAAGTAAACCGTAATAATTTCGGAGCAGGTAACTTCAACAACGGCTCTGCTTTGGTTTCTGTCGACTCAGTCGGTGGTACAACTTACGGCGGCACAGGTGTTTACGGCGCACAAATTGGTGGTGTATGGGATGCAATGCTAGGTGAAGGCCGTAATTTCTGGTTCTTTGCAAGTTCAGACTGGCACAACCGTGGTTCGTTCGGTGCAGATGACCGTCGTTCAACACAAGATTTCTATCCTGGCGAATATCAACGTAACTACACATTGGTACGTAACGGTGCTGACAAACTGCGCCCACAAACTATCGTTGACGGTCTAAGAACCGGTAACAACTTTGCATCGAGTGGTCAGTTGATCGATCGTTTGGCTTTCATCGCCTGTGCCTCTTATACCGGTCCTGCTGCACGTACCAACGCGGCTGTTGAAGCATTAGCAGTAACGGCAGCAACCAGCAACACTGATATCAATGTTTCAGGTTGTGCCACTATGGGTGAAAAACTTGTCGTACGTCCAGGTGCAGAAATCGTTGTATCTATCGTAGCACGTGACCCAAGCGGCACAAACTATTCGCCTTACACATTCAACAACCCTTCATTGGCACAAATCAGTGTAAGCCAACCGTTGAATATGCCAGTTCTTGATCACATTGACGTGATCCGTGGTCTTGTGACTGGTTATAAAACACCCGGTGCTGCTGATTACTCAGGCGAGTGGCCACGTAATACCAATTGGTTGGCAGCAGATGGTTCTACGCCTGCTAATTTAGACGGTGTACCCGCAGCGGCTAAAAACACCAGCACTGCGGTTATTAAAACCTTTAACAACAGCGGTAGCAGTGTCTGGGCTAGTGCAGGTAATGATTTAGTAAAAATGACTTACCGTATTCCTGCAGTTTCTGCATCACAGTATGTTCGTTTACGCGGCACCAACCTTCCTGCGTCTGTCCCTTATGAGACCGATGCTAACGGTAACCCAAAAGCTGATATTTTCACAAACGCTGGTAACACAGCGATGCTGAAAATCCCATGTACTGCAACAGGTACTAACTTAAGTGGTTCTACAAATGGCTCAATCACTGGTAACGCGATTGACGGTTGTCCAGCTCATTTAGCAACAGCTTCAGGCGCAAGTCCAATCACAGGACAAAAAGCTGTTTCTTACGACGTAGCGGCATGGTCTGATCTTTGGTTCTACAGCAACCCGATTTACGTTCAGGTAAATAACTCAACAATTGTCGCTGGCGTCAAGTAAGCGCTGTCAACATACCAATTATTAACCTATAAACAGGAATACAAAATGAAATACAAAAAACTACTTGCATTGGCCTTGGTCGCTGCAACATCACCTGCTTTTGCGTCCAACTTTACCGTGGATTTCGAGAAAACTTGGGATTATGCCAACGGCGACGTAAACGAGTACTACAACGGTGGCGCTGCTGCTGATGGCAGTACGGGTGGCTCCAATCTGGGCGTTTCTTTCGTGAACGTTTCCGGTCTGTCTAACGATAGTTTAACTACTTATTACAGCAATGCTCCATCGATGCTGGGCGTAGCTTATGCGCACGATGCGGCATTCATGAATGTCGCTGCCGGCGTTGATAATGCGTTGTCGTTCTCGTACTCAAGCGCTACAGCCGTAACCTCTGCGGTAACAGCTTGGACCGGTCTTAACGGCACCGGCACTCTATTGGGTAGTTTCGACCTGACAGCCAATAGCAGCAGTGCATACGATGGTTGGACAGCTACCACTTTCAACTTCATCGGCACCGCCCAGTCGTTTAACCTGACGACAGCCGGAGCCAACTTTGTCGCGCTGGACAACATCAGTGCTGTTCCAGTCCCTGCAGCCGCATGGTTATTCGGTTCGGCTTTGGCGATGTTCGGTGCGGTTAGACGTCGCGGAAAAGCTTCTGTCTAAATGCAAAGATGATTTGGATCAATTGATCCTTTAATCGGAAAGCGCCGCGCGTTATCGCGCGGCGCTTTTTCTGTTGGGGCTCCGTGCTACAATAAAGTCGAAACGGCTTTTATCGGAGCGATATAGCTCGTTTTTTCGGGTTCCCGTTTTTTATTCTAAATAGTTACCATGTCCACATTATTAAATACTTCCACCCTGACTGATTCCTCAGCTTCCCGTCGCGCTTCAGCCTGGCCGAACTGGTTGCGTGAGCCGCTGTTACACTTTATCGTGCTGGGCGGCTTGCTGTTCGCCATCGACCATTATTTGGTCGGACAGACCGACGATCCCAACACCATCGTGATCACCGAAGAAGTGGACGACGAAGCCGATCAGTTATTCCTGGATACTTACGGGCGTAAACCAGACGACAAAGAGCTAACCGCATTGCAAAATGTCTGGCTGGACAACGAAGTACTTTATCGCGAAGGCTTGTCGCTTCAGCTCGACAAGGCCGACGATATGATCCGAAATCGGGTTATTTTTAAAGCCTTAAGCGTCATTGATGCAAACGTCAAAGTTCCACCTTACGACGACAAATTACTCCGCGACTGGTTCGAAAACCACCGCGCCAAATACGACGAACCCACTCGTTACGATTTTCAAGAAGCAGTTATGTCAGGCGATAACTCCGAAGCAACGGTACGAAGCTTCGTAACCGCTTTAAATTCCGGAACGCCCGGCGACGCAAATGCCGACTTACGTGTCTTCAAAGCTCGGCCTAAAGCCAACCTCGAACAAAGCTACGGGGCAGATTTTGCTAAAGCGCTAGACTCTGCACCGGTTAACGAATGGCGTGCCTATTCAACCCGTGAGGGCTGGCGCGCAATCAAACTGGATGTGATTACGCAACCTAAACCCGCCGAATATGATAATCTTCGTGGTGTGGTTTTCCAAGACTGGACTGACGCGACCTTAGCTGAACAACGTAGTGCTGCCGTGAAACTTCTAGCCAAGAAATACACAATCAAACTCGAGATTGTAAAACCATGATGCGAATAGTCCGAACTGCACTATTAACAATCCTGACGTTACTCAGCACAACATCTGGTGCTCATGAGATGAGCATGGCCGAAATGCAGGTGCGCGAAGTAACCAAGGGTGAATTTCTATGGCAATGGATGGCTGGCGAAAAACGTGCACCCAGTGATGTTTTAAAGCTGGTCTGGCCCGAGGGTTGCCATACCGAAACCAATCTATTGAAGTGTGATGAGGCCGGTTTAGAAGGTACTTTGTCCATTGAAGGATTAGGTAACGGGTTCTCTGCGGCAATGATCAAGATACTATGGCTGGACGGACAAACCCGCGTTTATACGCTGTCAACAGGTCAGCAAAAAGTACATTTATATGGCTCTGCCAATGATCAAAGGGACTTGGGAGAAATCGCTTCAGCCTACCTATATTTGGGCGTCGAACATATCCTGTCCGGCACTGATCACCTGCTGTTTGTGATTGGCCTGCTGTTTCTGGTCGGTTTTAACCGTCAGTTGGTATGGACAATCACCGCTTTTACCGCTGCACACAGTGTAACCTTGGCATGCAGTGCGCTGGGCTGGCTGGAATTACGGTCACTGCCGGTGGAAGCCTGCATCGCATTGTCCATCGTACTCGTTGCTGGCGAGGCATTGCATCAGCAACAGACGTTGGCCAGACGCTGGCCGGCGTTGTTGGCTTTCCTGTTTGGCTTGGTACATGGCTTGGGTTTTGCCGGGGCGTTAAAGGAAATCGGCTTACCTGAAAACCATTTGCTGCCGGCTCTGCTGACCTTCAATGTTGGCGTTGAGATCGGACAATTACTGACAGTAACTTGCGCATGGATACTTTGGCGAGTGGCCTCGCGCTGGCCTCAAGTTGTTCTGGCTCGCCCGGTCGTGCTTTATGGCATCGGTTCGGTGGCAGCGTATTGGTCT
>SESD01001093.1_pt1 | contig 15488 bp, 19 predicted proteins | sample 3171411 | NCBI WGS metagenome assembly SESD01 (sample SAMN06051880, study PRJNA518727) | freshwater metagenome | biome: subpolar coniferous forest; feature: holomictic lake; material: water; isolation source: holomictic Lake 442, 16.5 m depth | place: Canada: near Kenora, Ontario | collected...
CATCTGGGGCAACCTGCCGGTTGGTGTTGAAGGTGGCATGGCCCCCATGACAACGCCTTTAGGTGAACTGTTTATGTTTACCATAGAAGGCGGTGATTTAACTTTAATGGAACGTCGTGATTTACTGGATTGGATTATTCGTCCAGCCTTACGAACAGTTTCAGGCGTTGCCGATGTTAACTCACTGGGCGGTGTCGTTAGAAGCTTTGAGGTAATCCCTGATAATATTCGCTTGGCTGCCAGAGGCATCAGCATAGAAAAACTTATGCAAGCCTTGGAAAAAAACAATCGTAATGACGGCGCCGGTCGCTTAACTGATGGCGAAGAAGCTTTGATTGTAAGAGCTGAAGGCCGAATTAAGACCTTGGCTGATGTGAGCACTATCGTTGTAGAAAGTAAAAACGATATACCTATTACCGTAGGAGATGTTGCCGAAGTTAAAATTGGTGCGTTAACGCGTTATGGCGCAGTGAGCAAAAATGGCGAAGGTGAAGCCGTTACCGGACTGGTGCTTAGTTTGCGAGGCGCTAATGCAAGACAAACGATTAATGGCATTGAGAAGAAATTGGCTCAAATTAGCCAAGGTTTCCCCAAAGGCGTTGAAGCTAAAGTATTTTACAATCGCGGTAATTTGGTTGATAAGGCTGTAGAAACGGTTTTACATGCCTTATTGGAAGCGATTGCTTTAGTGGTTGTGTTGCTGATTTTGTTTTTGGGCAATTTACGGGCAGCTTTGGTTGTTGCGCTGGCATTACCACTGGCTGCTTTGTTTACTTTCATATTAATGAACTTTATGGGTATGTCCGCCAACCTGATGAGTTTGGGTGGTTTGGCTATTGCCATTGGTATGTTGGTTGATGCGGCGGTCGTGGTCGTTGAAAATTTAATTACCCATTTGGCTCATGTCGAAAAAGCCCAGCGTTTACCGCGTTTACATGTTATTTACAGAGCAACTTGTGAAGTAGCGGGGCCGGTAACGTCAGGTATTTTAATTATTATTATCGTATTTCTACCCTTACTGACCTTACAAGGACTGGAAGGTAAATTGTTTACGCCCGTCGCCTTGACCATCGTTTTTGCACTCAGCGGTTCTCTTGTGTTGTCTTTGACGGCTATTCCGGTTATTGCTTCTTACTTGCTAAAAGAAGTCTCACATGAAGAACCATGGTTACCTCGGCAGTTACAAAAAGCTTATCAGCCGGCGTTGTTATGGTGTTTGGCTAACAGTAAAAAAGTCTTTATAGGTGCAGGCTCTTTATTAGCGGTAACGATTGTTGTATTTACCCAAATTGGCAGCACGTTTATGCCCACCATGGATGAAGGTGACATCATCATTCAGTTGGAAAAACTGCCCTCCATCACCCTTGATCAATCAGTTGTCCTGGATGGGCAAGTGCAAAAAAATCTACTAAAACAAGTGCCCGAAATTGCAACTATTGTATCCAGAGTGGGTTCGGATGAGCTAGGGCTCGATCCGATGGGCTTAAATGAAACCGATACATTTTTAGTATTAAAACCTAAAGACCAATGGCGTATGGCGAGTAAAGACGCGCTTATTGAAGCGATTCGTGAAGTCATGGCTGGAACACCGGGGATTGCTTTTGGCTTTACCCAACCGATTGAAATGCGGGTTTCAGAAATGCTGACAGGCACACGTGGCGATGTGGCCGTTAAATTGTTTGGCTCTGATCTCGCTGTTTTAAACGAAAAAGCCACTGAAATAGCGGAAGTTTTAAAACACATAACCGGTTCCAGTGATGTGTTTGCCAAGCAAAATAGCGGTATGCAGTTTTTACAACTCACGATAGATAAGTTAGCCGCAGGGCGATTGGGCTTGGATAGTGACAGTATTGAAACCTTATTACGCGCCCAGATTGAAGGCTTAAATTTGGGTATTGTTCAAGAAGGCGTTAAGCGTACACCTTTGATATTAAGGGGTAGCAGCAATACGGCTAATTTTGATAATTTGCAAATTACCCTACCAAATGGTGCACATGTACCGGTAACGGCCATTGCCAAAATTCAAAAGGTAGAGGGAGTGGTTTCAGTGGGCAGAGAGCGTGGTCAACGCTTTGTGGTGGTGCGTAGTAATGTACAGAATCGTGATCTGGTTGGCTTTGTGGATGAAGCCCGCCAAGCAGTAGCCGAAAAAGTTAAATTACCCACCGGTTATACCGTTGAGTTTGGAGGGCAATTTGAAAACCAACAACGAGCTGCAGCAACCTTGTCCTTGGTTGTGCCTATTTCCTTGGGTTTGATTTTTTTATTACTATTTTCAACCTTTGGTTCAGTTCGTCAGGCCGTCTTGGTATTATCCAATATTCCGCTGGCAATGGTCGGTGGTGTGTTTGCCTTATGGCTTTCCGGCGAATATTTGTCGGTACCGGCTTCCGTTGGTTTTATAGCTTTACTGGGTATTGCCGTCCTTAATGGCGTGGTTATGGTCAGTTATTTTAATCAGCTCAGAGCAACGGGAATGGATTTGTTTAAAGTAGTCACGTTGGGTTCTTCACGTCGCTTAAGGCCCGTATTAATGACAGCCAGTATTGCCGCTTTTGGTTTGATTCCTTTATTGTTTGCAACCGGCCCCGGTTCCGAAATTCAGCGCCCTTTAGCTATCGTCGTGATTGGTGGTTTGGTGTCGTCTACCTTTTTAACCTTATTTTTATTACCTATTTTGTTTAAATTATTCGGCGTATCCGGGGAGATTAAAGAATGAGTGGCAAAGAGTATTTGGTAACCCTCAACATCCCTCCCAGTCTTGAAGAGCTGATGGTTGACTGTCTATTGATGTTTGAAGAAGATCATGGTTTCAGCAGTTTTCCGGTTAATGCCCATCATCATATTAACAAAGGTTTGTCGTTGGCAGAGCAAGTAACCGGTCGTCAAAAACGTATACGCTTTCAGATGTACGTGCCGGTAGCAGAATTGCCGGCTTTATTAGAGCAGCTACGCCAAGAGTTTTCCGGTTCCGGTATCCAATATTGGGTTTTACCTGTGATTGAAAACGGCACTATTTAACAGATTATTTTATTAATTTTTTATCGCCTGATAGGTGCCAGAGCCCGATAACAAATCTTATTTCTTACCAAATTAATCTGTTGGGAGTGACATGATCTTATCCAAAAAATTATTAAGCTGTGTTTGTATTGGTTTAATAAGCGTAAGTGTTATGACACCCTTAACGGTTGAGGCTAAACAAGTAAGAAGTCAGGCAGCAAAAAACAATTTTAAAGCCTCACATCCCTGTCCTTCAAATGGTAATCGACGGGGAAGTTGCCCCGGCTATATTATTGATCATATTATCGCTTTAGCCTGCGGTGGTGTCGATGCACCCCGAAACATGCAATGGCAAACCGTTGCAGAAAGTAAGGCAAAAGATAGTTGGGAGCGTAAGGATTGTCCTACGCCGCACTATTCTGGCAGACAGTTAACTATAGCGACAAGCAACACCGAATACTATATCGGTAAAAATGGCGGTTGTTATGCATATTTAGCAACCGGCAAAAAGCGTTATGTTGATCATTTTTATTGTAGAGATTAATTTTTTACAGCGCTATTGCAGCTTGGTATAGTTAGGCCCTTTACAAGGGAAAAGAAAATAGTTACTTGCTCTTAAAACGGGGCAGAAAATTTAAAACTTCTATAAACTGTCTATTACTCAAGAGGTCACTATGCAAGCCATTGAACTACAAGCCACAATAGATGAAAATCACCAGATACATCTGCAATTGCCAGACGATTACCCGCCGCAAGTAGCAAAAGTGATTGTTTTGCTTGAAACGATTAGCGCTCCACCTCTTAAGAAACGCCAATTTGGCTAGTTTAAAGGCAAGATCCATATGGCGGATGATTTTAATGACGAATTTTGCTCAATTTAAGAATTAAGAGAAAGATCAAATAGATGAATATTAAACAGATTCAAATACTTTCCGATTCTAAAGCCGAAGTTGAACGTATGCTTTTAGGTGATTGAGGAGTTGTGTAGATGCCAACTTGTTGGATTATAGCCGGACCAAACGGAGCAGGTAAAACTACCTTTGCCCTGGAGTATTTACCCATGGTAGCGGGCTGTCGACGGTTTATCAATGCTGACTTGATTGCTGCCGGATTGTCACCGTTGGCACCGGAACAGCACTTATTGGCTGCCAGTCGTTTGTTCTTGTATGAACTTGAGGGCTGTATTGCCGCGCGACAGGATTTTGCTTTTGAAACGACACTTTCGGGGCGAAGTTACTTTAAGCTGGTAGAGGGCTTGCAAGTAACAGGTTGGCGAGTGGAGTTGGTCTATCTGGCTTTGCCTAATGTCGATATGTCGCGTCTGCGAGTAGCCGAGCGTGTTAGCCACGGAGGACATACTATTGCAGAAGCTGATTTAATTCGGCGTTTTCCAAGTAGCTTGCATAACTTGTTAAATGTTTTTGCGCCTAAGGTCAATCAGGTGCGCTGCTTTATGAATACCGATGATAAGCCTGAGTTGATATTTCAACAAACCGGCATTGTTCGTAGCGTTCTACACACTGATTTTTTTAACTTAATAAAAAAGGAAGCTCACATGAGTGAACAGGCTAATTCCCCCTTAAGCCCAGACACACAAGCAATGCTGGATTGCTTACGTCAAGCGGTTAGCAAAACGTTGGAACGCAAACGGCGCCTTGGGCAGTATTCAGTGCAGTGGAATGGTAAAGCCCCCTTTGCCGTTGGTGACGATGCTCCTGAAGCTTTGCAATTACCACCACAATCTGATCATTATTGAAACGCTGGTAGTATGATAAAAAATTTCTTGATATTAGCCGGGCTTTTAGAGAGGGCTTTGTGCAGGTTTATTTGAACTCAAGGGTGACGGGTTTTGCAACTTAATGATTGACTGGAACTTGGCGGTAACAGGTCAAGAGCCACTTCGCATTAAATCGTTAAGATAATTCGGGGGTATTTATGAAGAAGCCCATGTTTCAAGGGTTACGGCCAGTACTTAACCCGATAAAATCAACGTATCAAAGGAAAAACCATGTTAAAAAGTTACGAAGCTATTTATGAAAATGGTCGGTTAAACTGGTTAGGTGCAAAGCCACTCCTTACCAAGGCTAAAGTGATTGTAGTGGTTGAAGAGAATGATCTGGAAAGTAATATCGTTCAATCGATCAAACAACTTAAAGGCATTGCACCTAAACCAGATCGAGCGATTAGTCTGGAAGAAATGGAGACGGCAATTCAATTAGAAGGAGCCAAACTTTGATCGGCTTGGACACCAATGTCTTTATTCGCTACATTGTGCAAGATGATGAACAACAAGCGCTGTTAGCAACTGATGTGATTGAAAATCAGTGTTCTGTAGAACATCCTGCCTTTATTAATGAAATTACCTTATGTGAAATCGTATGGGTGTTAAAACGGGCCTATCGTTATGATAAATCGATTATTTTGGCGGTATTAAAACAGTTGCTAGGCGGAAGTGAAGTTTATATTTCATCGCATGTTGAGGCATGGGAAGCCTATGCTGATTATGAAACAGGAAATGCTGATTTTTCAGATTATTTTATTGCCCGAATCAACAAAAAAATGGGTTGTCCATTTACCTTTTCATTTGATAAAAAAGCCTGCCAGCATGAAAATTTTAAATTCCTTGAACCTAAATAAATAGCCATAACCTGTGAACTTTAATGCCAACAGCGATTCGATAGTCTTTGAAAAATTTTCTGTGTAGTTGTACCTTTCCCGTTCACCGATCAAGAGGCTACCGGCATTGCTTATCTCTAGTGCTGCTTTTAACTACTCAGTGCAGTATTCAGTATTGGCGATTATAACAAGTGCCAAAAATTCTAATTGGTTACTGGATGTGCCTATCTCAGATCTACATGAAGCGGGACTTAGTTCCTCGTCTATTGTCCGTATGAAACTATATTGATTAAATTAGCATTGGATTGAGATATCCAATCAAATAAGTCCTTCTGCTTTCATGGCTTTTTGTACGGCAGGCCGTTCGGAAATTTTATCCGCATATCTTGCCAAGGCTGGCCAACGGGAAATATCAACGTTGACATATTGTCCCCAACTGAGGGTCACGAATAAATAAGCATCCGCTACGCTGAAAGTTTCACCGAGTAAATAAGGTTGTGAGGATAGTTGTTCGGCGACTATTGCCAAGCGTTTCTTTAGGATATCAACGGCCAGTTCTTTTGTGGCGTCAGAAGCGGCAGGATTAAACAAGAGTCCGAAGCTTTTGTGGATTTCGGTGGAGATAAAGTTTAACCATTGTTGTGCTTTATAGCGTTCAAACGTACCGGCGAGTGGAATTAATTTCTTATCAGGTGCTTGATCGGCAAGATATTGAACAATGGCGGGGCCTTCGGTGAGTTGGTTGCCATCATCAAGTATTAAAAGAGGGACATAGCCGTTAGGGTTGAGTTGCTGAAAGTCTTCTTTGGTTTCGGTGAGTTTGTTATTTAAATCAACCTTAATCAGTTCAAGAGGCAGTTCTGCTTCGCAGGCTACGATATGCGGTGATAAGGAGCACGCACCGGGGCTGTAATAAAGTTTCATGGTCTATTCCTTTTAGTTAAGGTGATTAAATTAATCTTTGGTCGCTTCTATTTGAATGTTAATTATCACGTCATCTGCTATTTTGGGGGCATATTTGTCTATGCCAAAGTCCGAGCGTTTAATGGTCGTTGTTACATTGGCACCGCAAGTGTTTTTTAAGGTAATTATATTCATTCCGCAATTAAAATGATCAACGGTTAGATGCGCGGGTTTGGCAATACCATGTAAGGTTAATAAGCCATCTGCCGCAATCAGTTGATCTTTATTAAAGCTTAGTCTATTTGATAGGAAAGTTATTTGTGGATAGCGTTTGGCATCAAGAAAGTCGTTGCCACGTAAATGCTTTTCCAAGTCTGCTAGTCCTGTGTCGATTGAGGCGGTTTCTATGGTAATTTCTATACTGCCTGCTGATAATTCAGGATTAAGTGTTATTTTTCCTTTGGTTTGATTAAATCGGCCTCGTTGAATTGAAAAGCCTAGATGATTAACTTCAAAACTTGGAAAGGTATGTTTGGGATCAACGGTATAAGAAGTAGCAGCTTGGGCAGAAAAGCTGAATAGTGTGCCGATGATTAATGCAAAAACTGTCATTTTCATAAAGATTCCTCTGTAAGTTATGCGTATTTATTGTTCAGTATAGTCTTCTGTGATTCTATTAGCTTGAGCAACGATGGCTAACCACGGTTGTTCATGGAGGGGTTTGCCAAAAGGTCGGTAATAATGGTTGATTATGTTAAAGCCAGCTGCCTCCAAAAATACTCTGCTGGTTTCCAGTTGCATATAATGACCATAGCGTTGGCCAGACCAGCCTTCATCATTGCCGCGAGGATTGGATAAGAACAAAATACCGCCAGGTCTTATGGCCGCTTTTAGCTCATTTAGAACACGGGGTAGTTCTTGACTGGGAATATGAAATAAAGAGGCATTGGCAAAAATACCATCGAAGACCAGTCCGGATAGATCAAGGTTGAGAAATTTCTGATGGAGAATAGTACAGTTGGTGTATTGACGTGCCATGTTGCAAAAGACTTCACTGCCATCGAGCCCAATTGGTTTGTGACCTAATGATTTAAAGTAACTCACATCTCTACCGGGGCCGCAACCGAGATCCAAGATTTCCAGTGCTTTGTTTTTTGAAAAGGGCGCTAAAAAAGCGGCATAGTTTTGCGTTACATCGTGATCTTTTGTGCCACTCCAAAATGCACTTGCATTCTCATTGTAATGACTGAGTGTTATGGTTTCAATGTCGGTTAATTCTTTATTTATTTGTTTCATATCTGCTTTCTGATGGCATTTAACTCACTAATATCATTATAAATGATGGCTGGTTTAGTGTTTAAAAAAATGAGTTCATCTAGTTGTTTTAAATGAATGGCATTTAAGGTCACTTCTTCATATAACCAATAATATCGGTCAGATTCAAAGATACTATAGCGCCAGTTATAATTGTATTGTAGCCATTGATTATCCAGGTTACCTAGTTCTTGGGGTGATATAGTTGAGTTTGCGCCTAAATAAGTAAGGCTATTGTTGACCAAAGAGATTTGAAACCGATCAAATAATAGGCTGCCATTAGCTGCTAGTGAATATTTAAGGCGGTTACCCTGAATGTCATCGCCGCGCTGATCAATGACACATTGCTGATTTAAAGCATAAAAAGCCGGTGGAAAGTTGAGCGGGAAGTGGTCTGCTTGATTGGCTCGTAAAAGAACATGGGCATCGGTTCGTTGGCTTTTATCCCATTGTTTGATGATGATTTGTAAAATTAAAACACTCATTTATAGATAAGATAAAGCTAGATAGGAAGCAAGCTGTCATTATTTACATCAAGGGTAAAGGCCCCCCCAAAGCCAATAATATAGCGTCCATTTTGAGGTTCTAATGCGAATAAATGAAAATCAGATAATGATCGTAATAAAGCAACTACTTCGCCAAATTTATCTTGTAAGGCTTCCAGTTGCAGGGGGTAAGTTTTATCCTCTTTAGGTATTTCTTTGACAGTGCAGTTTATCACTGCGCGTTCTCGTGCAAATAGGTTATTGCATTCAGCTTCTGGCCGGATAAATAGTATCGATGCTTGGGGATTGGTTAATAAGTTGTTGGTGTGGCGAGCCATTTCACTGACAAAAATATAAAATACGCCTAAATCATTACGTATAAAAGGCGCATAGCTAATATCAGGGTTGCCGGAACTTGACGCGGTTGAGAGCATCAGCGTTTGCTGTGAAGTCAGTAGCTTATGATAGCGCTGCTTTATATCTTCAAGTTCTGGTGGGCTGGGTTCGCTCATCGTGTTTTTTTGGGATTGTAGCCCCGGAAATCAATATCCGGAAAAATGTTATCCATGATTTCCAGTGCAGTTAAATGGCGTTCGTCAATTCTGTTTTTACGGATACAGTCATGTAAATAATTAAAGCGTGCCAGATGGTCAGTTATGCGTTTATTTGCATACTCGGTCGTAGTGCCTGATTTCATGATAAATGGCCAATCAGAAGCTTGCGCCAATAAAATAGACCGTGCTGCTTGATTCAACGCGCGAGTTTGCAAGGGAGTAACGCTTAAGCCTTGCAAGTCAGAGGCCAGCTTTTCCATCTCTGTCTCGGCTTGATGTAAAAAAGGATAGATCCAGTCGTTGGTTTCATTAATCCAGTAGCTCGAGTAACCCTGATCCCCCCAAGTGGATGCTGAAGGTGTTGCGACTTGATGTGCTGTTTGTTGTTGTTTTAAATAATCACTGCAAGTGATGGTTTGAACCTTGTTGGTTTGTTCGCTAGCCAGTCTGAGTATTTGTTCCAACCAATGGGGCCCTTCAAACCACCAATGTCCAAATAGCTCTGCATCGTAGGGCGCGATAATAATCGGTGGTCTATCCATTGTGGTGTTAAGTGCCTCTATTTGCACTTGACGTTTATTGATAAAGTCTTGGGCATGTTCGTGTGTTTTTGCCAGGGCTTTTTGCGGGTTATAGAGTTCTTTGGGTAAGTCCTTGCCGGTTACTCGATAGTATTTAATGCCGGTGTTGATGCGAATTTCGCTGTCAAGTATATAGGGCGCGATATAATCAAAATCAAGATCAAAACCGATGTCTTTGTAGTATTCACGATAATCATAATCGCCGGGATAGCCTTCTTGAGAGCTCCAGACTTGTCGTGATGATTCCGGATCTCGACCAAAGGCGGTTACGCCATTTCCACAATCCAAGGGTGCATAAACACCATTTTTGGGTGATTCAGTGGCATCTGTTATGCCGTGGGTATCAACAAAGAAATAGTTAATGCCGGCTTCAGCCAATAGCGTTTCTAAGCCTGGATAATAAGCACACTCAGGTATCCAAAAACCGGTAGGTGAGAAACCCAGATGTGCTTTAAATGTGTTAACGCCGACGTTTATCTGATTGCGAACAGCTGTTTCACTAATATTTAGTAGGGGTAGAAAGCCGTGAGTAGCGGCACAGGTTATGAGTTCGAGTGTGCCTGCAGCATGATGTTTTTTGAAAGCACTTAATAAATCGCAGTTATATTGGTTTTGATAGGTGTCCAGTGTCTTTTGAAAAAGTTGTAGGTAATATGTGGCCAGTTTTTGATAGTCAGCTTGTTTTTTTGTTCTTGTAACTTCTTTTTTAGCCAATTCAAGTAGTTTATGCAGATATTTTAAGTAGCGAGCTTGTAATAAGTCATCGCAGAGCATTGAAATTAGCGGGGGAGATAGTGACAAGGTCAGGCGATAATCAATTTTATCTTTTTGTAATCTATCCAGTGCGCCTATTAAGGGAATGTAGCATTCGGTAATGGCTTCGAATAACCAGTTTTCTTCAAAAAAACTCTCGTGCTCAGGATGCCTAACATACGGCAGGTGGGCATGGAGTATGATGCTGAGAAATCCTGTTTTCATGTCGCTGCTAATTAATTCTTTGGCCGGAGGTGAACGTTTTCCAGAAAAAGGGGGCTTTCTGATTAACTTTGGGGCTTTCCGGTAGGGTCTTAAATATTATCTGACTCTCTTTAATTGGATCTTGTATTACCTTTCCAAGTGGAATATGAGTGGTGTTGGAGGAGGCAAGTGGAGTAAGGGTATTGTCTTGATCACGTTTGCCTATACTTGCAGAATAAGCACTTTGTTGTGAGTGGCTGGGCAAAGAAATGTTTTGTTGGGACTGGATGCTATTAATGGCAACGTCAAACCAAGACTTGGTTTCAGTTGTATTTATTGTCGTTTCAGGCTTTTCGTAAACTCGTAAAGTTAACTGATCCTTGAAAGCATTATTTTGTGTATCGCTAGTTTTGCCATCACTCAGATTCCAGTAGGCATGGACATGATCCGGGTCAATCGGTAATAAAACTAACTCTTGCTTGTTGTTAGAGGCTTTGGGTGCAAAGTCCAAACTAATGTCTTCACTGATCTCAAGCATTTCTTGTGGCGAAAGATTATATTGATAAGTAGGGGTTGTGGTTTTTGCTAACAAATTTGGCGCAAACTCTTGGCTGATTTCCTGGCTGATCTCAAGCATTTCTTTTGAGGAAAGTTTGATTTTAGGATTATATTTTGAATACGAAAACTCCATTACCTGCCTTAAATCGTTGCTTACTCTTCTAAAGATCGGCTAGTTAGCCATGCTAATAAATTTTTTGTGTTTGTGTTCCCTCTGTAGCTTATTTTTAAATGTGAACAGATTATAAGTATACGTGTTAAATTCGGTGCTTTCATCCAATTTATCACAAAAGAAATTAAAATTTTGTCGTTTATTTTAATATGACGTCAAAGAAATCAGGCTCGATTGATTGGGCCAATTAAGTTATTGTATTTGGTTTGTGAAATGTTGGATAAAAATACCTTATTAATTTGCCCATAGTTTAAGCTTATGAAAGATTCGTTAAATTTATTAGAAATAAAATCCTTTCTTGAAGAAGATATAGGATCAGGTGATATAACTGCTGTTATTATTCCTGAAACTACTCGGGCACAAGCAGAAGTAATAACCCGGGAAGCGATGACAATCTGTGGACAGGCTTGGTTTAATGCTGTGCTAAAGCACCTGGATGCGGATGTGGTGATTGACTGGTTGGTAAAAGAAGGTGAAGCGGTAAAAAAAGATACCTTATTATGTATGGTCAGTGGTCCAGCCAGGGCTTTACTGACGGGCGAGCGAACGGCGTTAAACTTACTGCAACTGTTGTCGGCAACGGCAACAGTTGCTAGGCAATATGCAGATGCTGTTGCCGGCACGGGCTGTAAGGTTCTGGATACGCGTAAAACCATTCCTGGCTTAAGAGATGCTCAAAAGTATGCTGTTGTTTGCGGTGGTTGTTATAACCATCGAATCGGTTTGTATGATGGTGTTTTAATCAAAGAAAATCATATCATGGCGGCTGGGTCTATAACCCAAGCTATTAAGGCGGCCCGAGAACTTACAAGGGTGACTGTGGAGGTGGAGGTAGAGTCTATGTCTGAGCTGACTGAAGCAATCGCAGCAAAGCCGGATCGGATTATGCTGGATAATTTTAGTCTTGAAGATTTACGTTCAGCTGTGTCTTTAAATGCAGGGTCCATAGATCTGGAAGCTTCCGGGAATATTGGCCTAGATAATATTAGGGATGTTGCTGAAACAGGCGTTGATTACATTTCTATTGGGGCTTTAACCAAGCATGTTAAAGCGGTTGATTTATCCATGCGTATCAAGCTGGTAAGTTAGTTAAATACTGCTTTGCAAAGTAATATAGATTCAATAAAAACCCACACAGGTGGCATGCATGTCTGAAAATATTGAAGCATTATCTAAACAAATCAGTCATGGCGTTTATGTGATTGGTGTAACTGATGGTGCTTATCAAAATGCCTTTACTGCGGCATGGGTGATGCAAGTTTCTTTTAATCCACTTTTATTAGCGATTAGTATCAATCCGGAACATTACTCTTATCAGTTGTTGCAAGCTGGCGGTGTATGTACGGTTAATGTGTTGGGGCAAGAGCAATATGCCATCGCTGAGCATTTTGGCCATTCAGACAAGGATAAGATGATTGATTTTCAATGGCAGACTGATAAGACGGGTGCGCCTATCTTATCAGAAAGTCTGGCTTATTTTGATTGTGAGGTCAGTCATTATAGCGATGCCGGTGATCATAAGATTGCCATCTGTAAAGTTATCTCAGCGGCTAGACTTAAAGAGGGTTGTCCATTGTTATATAGCCAGACTGGGGGTATGGATGATAGTCGCGAATTATATAAATAAGCTTTGATTATCAGTCGGCGTATTCAAAAATAGTAATGATTTGTTTTATGCCAGGTTGAAGTTTGGTGACGTTGATAACAACGGCGCCTTCATCGCGGCGCACAAAACCCATCAGGTAAACCGTTCCATTTTCGGTAATGACTTTTACCATGGCGGGATCAAAATCGGGCATTGTTCTAATTTGGCTGAGTGCAGTTCTTATAGTGTCGGTAATGAGTTGGTCATTTGCGCGTGAACTTGAGTCGCTGGGGTTTGCGATAGATAAGTTGTCATGTATCAGTTTTACATTAGGGACAACCTGTACTATGGAAATAATTTTTTTCTTAAGTTCTTCATTGGGAGATTCGCCAGTAATAAGGGCTGCGCCGTTATAGGCGGTTATAGTGACGTGACATTGGCTGAGTATATCCTCTTCCGAATTGAGTTCTGAGTAAGCTTCAGCTTCAATATCTTTATCCATTAAAATTGTTTCACGATTACGCCGTTCTTGTAATAAAGATTGTTCGGTTATTTCTTCCGGGCTAGTTGCAACTGAGGTACAACCAGTCATTAATAAGAAATTGAGTAGTGCAATCGACAAAAGTAATTTTTTCATGGCTAGGCCTTAATAATATGTAAGTAGTTATCAACCGAATAATTGATGATCAATCAAATCGCACAAGCAATGGGTAATTAAAATGTGTATCTCTTGAATGCGGGCATTTGAGTTTGATGGTACGCGAATCTCTATATCTGCTTCATGAAGTAAGGGTGCGATCAGGCCGCCATTATTCCCCGTCAATGCTATAACTGATATCTCTTTGTCATGAGCGGTGGCAATAGCTTTGGCTATGTTTGCTGAGTTGGTGCCATCACTATAGACCACTAAGAGGTCACCACTTTGTCCTAGTGCCCTAAGTTGTTTTGAGAAGATATCGTCAAAATGAAAGTCATTAGCTATTGCAGTGATGGTGGCTGTGTCAGTCGTTAGTGCTATAACGGGTAATGAGGGTCGGTCGCGCTCAAATTGGTTGAGCATGGCTGATGAGAGAAGTTGGGCGCTTGTTGCTGAGTGACCGTTACCACAGGTCAGAATTTTTTTATCATTTAATAAAGTTGAAACCAGTCGCTGTGAGGCAAACTCTATCAATTCGCAAAGATAGGTCATTGAATCTTGCTGGGTTTGGATGCTGTCAGTGAAATGATTAATGATTCTGTCTTGTAAGCTCATGGCATGATGATTTTTTAAAAAGCATTTTGTATCCATTCCAGATTGCCATTGCCCGAAATGGCAACAACATCAAAGCGTATGGGTCTGTCTACTTTTTGGGATGATAGATAGATATGTGTCGCCGCTATTATACGTGATTGTTTTGTTTTGGTTACACTCTCTGCGGCACTGCCGTATTGGTCTGTTTTACGGTAGCGAACTTCAATAAAGACAAGGGTTTGATTGTCGGACATAATTAAATCCAGTTCACCTAGTTTACAGCGATAGTTTCGGCAAATAGGTTTAAGTCCTTTACTGATTAAAAAATTATGTGCTTGTTCTTCAGCGCCTTCTCCCTTGATTAAGTGAGCCGCTTTGGTTTTTAGTTGATTGAAAAACACGAGCAATCTCCTGTTTGTATTTATTCAGTAAATATCAAAAAACCAAGATACTGATATAATCCGGCAAGCGTTAGATTCAATCATGGCTTGTCATGGTTTTATGCCGCATCTTTTAATTAAAGGTTATATGAATGACAGCATCGAATGTTAACTGTTTTGGCAAATTATACGTTGTTGCTACACCAATAGGTAATTTAGGCGACATGAGTTTTAGGGCGGTTGAGGTGTTAAAAAAAGTTGATTTAATTGCAGCGGAAGACACCCGTCATGTGAAAATGCTGCTTCAGCATTATGGTATTACCAATAAATTGGTTTCATTGCATCAGCATAATGAAGATAAAGCATCGTCTGTATTACTGGAAAAATTGCGCGAGGGGCTTTCAATTGCGCTTGTTTCTGACGCAGGTACTCCGTTACTAAGTGATCCCGGTATGCCACTGGTAAAGATGGTGAAGGATGCTGGTTTGGATGTAGTGCCTATTCCAGGTGCTTGCGCTTTAATAGCAGCTTTATCAGCGGCGGGATTGCCGGTTACACAGTTTTCTTTTGAGGGTTTTTTGCCCAGAACATCATCTGCACGTAAGGCTTTTTTTAATGAGCGACTCATGTTGCCAAAAACATGGATATTTTATGAGTCTTGTCATCGAATCTTGGCGACATTACAAGATATGGCAGAGATTTTACCTTTGGATCGTCAGATTGTAATTGCCAGAGAATTGACTAAGCTTCATGAAACCATAGTAAAAACCAGTTTGGGTGAGGCACTGGGTTTGGTAAGGCATAATGACAACATGAGAAAAGGTGAGTTTGTTGTTATTGTTGATGGTGCTGTCGTAGATAAAAAAGAACAATTAATTACACCCGAGCAGGATAGAGTGCTACAAGTGTTATTGCGAGAGTGCTCTATTAAGACGGCTGTTGCAATGGCAGTAGAAATTACTGGCGTTAGAAAGAAGTTGTTGTATCAGGCGGCTTTGATAATGGGTAAAGAAAAAGATGTTTAGGCTGATTTTTCTGTTTCCAGATTATTAAATGTAAGTACTTTTCCAAATTACCTGATTGGCTTTGCCTTGATGAATACAGTATACTGGCCTGTGAAAGAGTTGGCTGGACAGTCGCTGTTTTATCATA
>SESD01001096.1_pt1 | contig 15456 bp, 15 predicted proteins | sample 3171411 | NCBI WGS metagenome assembly SESD01 (sample SAMN06051880, study PRJNA518727) | freshwater metagenome | biome: subpolar coniferous forest; feature: holomictic lake; material: water; isolation source: holomictic Lake 442, 16.5 m depth | place: Canada: near Kenora, Ontario | collected...
TCTGGCGGTATTGCCAGACGCCTTGCGGTTCCGGGTTGATCCAGGCAAATTTGGGGAAGGCGCTGGTCAGGCGCTGCAGCCATTCGACGCCAGCTTCTTCGTTGTTGTATTCAACGCTGCCACCAGGCTGCAAAATCTCATACGGACTCATGGTGGCGTCGCCGACAAAGATCAGCTTGTAGTCCTTGTTGTACTTGCGGATGATGTCCCAGGTGGCAAATTTTTCGCTGTAGCGCCGGCGGTTGTTCTTCCACATAAAGTCATAGACACAGTTATGGAAGTAGTAGAACTCCAGGTGTTTGAGCTCGGTTTTGGTGGCGCTGAAGAGCTCTTCCACCCGCTGGATGTGCTCGTCCATGGTGCCGCCGACGTCCATCAGCAGCAGCACCTTCACATTGTTGTGGCGCTCCGGCACCATTTTGATGTCCAGGTAGCCGGCGTTGGCCGCTGTCGACTTGATGGTGTCGTCCAGATCCAGTTCTTCCTCATGGCCCTCGCGGGCAAATTTGCGCAGGCGGCGCAGCGCCACCTTGATGTTGCGGGTGCCCAGTTCTTGCGTGTCGTCGTAGTCTTTGTAGGCGCGCTGGTCCCAGACCTTGACGGCGCTTTTGTTGCGGCTCTTGTCCTGGCCGATGCGAATGCCTTGCGGGTTTTGACCGTAGGCGCCAAACGGGCTGGTGCCGCCGGTACCTATCCATTTGGAGCCGCCTTCATGGCGTTCCTTTTGTTCTTCGAAGCGCTTCTTGAGTGTTTCCATCAGCTCGTCCCAGCCCATCTTCTCGATCTTGGCAAGCTCTTCGGGGCTGAGTTGGAGTTCCAGGTTCTTGCGCAGCCACTCCAGCGGGATGTCCTTGGTGAAGTCGGCCACCATCTCCACGCCCTTGAAGTAGGCGGCAAAAGCGCGGTCGAACTTGTCGTAGTGCTTTTCGTCCTTCACCAGGGTGGTGCGACTCAGGTAGTAAAAGTCATCGATCTTGTAGCCACTGGGCTCGGCGTCACCCAGAGGTGCTGGCGAATTGGGGCCGACCACACCTTCCTTCAAGGCTTCCAGCAGCGTCAGGTACTCCTTGACCGACACTGGCAACTTGGCCGAGCGCAGGGTGTAGAAGAAGTCGATCAGCATGGGCGCTCTCCCGTCAACGCGGCTTGTCCAGCAGGTACAACAATTGCGCCTTGGCCTCCGGCCATTCACCGGCGCGCATGCTGTACATCACGGTGTCGCGAATGGTGCCATCGCGGCGCAGGGCGTGCCCGCGAATCACGCCGTCCTTTTTGGCCCCCAAGCGCTCAATGGCGGCTTGCGAGGCGAAGTTGAAGTTGTCGGTGCGCCAGCCCACCACGTGGCAGCCCAGGGTCTCGAAGGCGTGTGTCATCAACAGCAGTTTGGCGGTGCTGTTGACATGGGTGCGCTGGCAACGCCGGGCGTACCAGGTGTAGCCAATTTCGACGCGCCTCACGGCCGGCAGGATATCGTGGTAGCTGCTGCAGCCCAGGACCGCGCCGCTGGCGCCGTCCAGCACGGCAAACGCAAAGCGATTGCCGGCTTCCCGCATGGCCAGCGCGTCTTCAATGTATTGGCGGGTTTGCTCGGGTTCGGGTACCGAGGTGACGCGCAACTTCCACAGCTCGCCGTCCAGCGCAGCTGCACGCAAGCCCGTTTCATGACTCAAGGCCAGCGGGACCAGCGCAACGCCGCGTGCGCTCAGGGTGACAGGTTCAATGTAGGCCATGGTCAATCTCAGCGGTTATGGCGTTGCATGAACACCAGTTTTTCAAACAAGGTCACATCCTGCTCGTTTTTGAGCAACGCGCCCACCAGTGGCGGCACTGCCACCTTGTCATCCTTGGTTTGCAGGGCTTCCAGTGGGATGTCTTCGGCCAGAAGCAATTTGAGCCAGTCCAGCAGCTCGCTGGTGGAGGGTTTCTTTTTCAGACCCGGCAAATTGCGCACGTCATAAAAAGTCTTCATGGCCGCCGTCAACAGCTCTTTTTTCAGACCTGGAAAGTGCACATCCACAATGCTTTTCATGGTGTCGGCATCGGGGAACTTGATGTAGTGAAAGAAGCAGCGGCGCAAAAAGGCGTCGGGCAGTTCCTTTTCGTTGTTGGAGGTGATGAACACCAGCGGCCGGTTTTTGGCTTTGATCAGCTCGCGGGTTTCGTAGCAATAGAACTCCATGCGGTCGATTTCACGCAGCAAATCATTGGGGAACTCAATGTCGGCCTTGTCAATTTCGTCAATCAGCAAGGCCACCGGCTGCTCCGCCGTGAAGGCCTGCCACAAGACACCTTTGAGGATGTAGTTGTGAATGTTTTTGACGCGTTCACCGCCGTCGATATCCGACAATTGCGAATCGCGCAGACGGCTCACCGCGTCATATTCATACAGGCCTTGCTGCGCTTTGGTGGTGGACTTGATGTGCCATTGCAGCAGCGGCATGTCCAGTGCGAGCGCCACTTCTTCGGCCAGCATGGTTTTGCCGGTGCCGGGCTCGCCTTTGACCAGCAGTGGGCGCTTGAGGGTGATGGCAGCGTTGACCGACAGCATCAAATCCTGGGTGGCGATATAGGTTTTGGATCCGTGGAATTTCATGGTTCTGGTTGATTAGTGCGACGCAAGGTGGAACTTGGGTGGTGAATTATTGACCGATATAATCTTTGTTTGATCTATCTCAAACACTGGTTGATTGTCCTCGCAAAATGAAAAAATTCCTGCCATCACTGTCTATCCTGCTTGTCGCCTGCGCGACGGCTTTCTCTGCCATAGCGCAGGAAATCAAGGGTGATGCCAAAGCTGGCGAGAGAAAAATCGCGCAGTGCATTGGCTGCCATGGCATCACCGGCTATCAAGCCAGTTTTCCCGAGGTCTACAAGGTGCCCAAGATTTCTGGCCAAAGCGCCAAGTACATTGTCTCAGCACTCACGGCTTACAAAAAGGCAGATCGAAAACACCCCACCATGCGCGGCATAGCCGCTGGCTTGAGTGACCAGGACATTGCGGATGTGGCAGCCTATTACGAAGTGCTGGGCAAGCTTGACAATACACCCGCATTGGGCAAGGCGGCCGATGGCAATGCGATGGCCACTGAACTTGTCAAGAAAGGTGCTTGCATCACCTGCCATGGCGACAGTTTCAGCAAACCCATTGATCCGAGCTACCCGAAGATCGCCGGCCAGCATGCCGACTATCTGTTTGTGGCGCTGAAGGCCTACAAGACGCAAGGCAATTCCACCTGGGGCCGTGGCAACCCCATCATGGGCGGCATCACCAAGCAGTTCTCTTATGCGGAACTCAAAGAACTGGCCAATTACGTGAGCTCTCTGCCGGGTGAACTCAAGACCGTGCCGCAAGCCAAGTTCAAGTAAGGTGTCTCAGTCGCGCGTGGCGCGCTGCTGCACACAGGCAATGTAGGCGCCGCCGTCCGGGGCTTGACCAGCGCGCTGGCTGTCCCAAATCATCTGACCCAAGCACTCCATCACCTCGTGGTGAGCCTGGTGCAGTGAATCACGGCGGTGCGTCAGCAGTTCCACGGCTTGGCGGATGCCGCGCGGCTGGTCAATGCTGCACTGCTCGCTGATGGACAGGTGCATGGACAAATGCAGGAACGGATTGGTCTTGCTGTCTTCCACTTGTTGCAGCGTCAGCAAGGCAGCATCGACATCGAGCAGCGCGCCGTGGTATTCAGGATGTTCGTCGATCCACAGACTTGCTATGATTTCAATAGCTTCCAGCGGCTGATTTGACTTGGCCTTGGCATAAACCGAGCAAAAAAATCGGCGAACATCGGCTTGCGAGGGTGAAAACATAATGGGCAGTATTGTCGCGCGCTGTCACCCAGGCTGTAGCCAAGCCAGCTTGCCTGCGGCGAAAATGCAATTCCTTACCGAGGAGCTAGCCATGACTCAAGCCTACATCTGCGACGCCATCCGCACCCCTTTCGGCCGCTACGGCGGCGCCCTCTCCAGCGTGCGCACCGACGACCTGGGTGCCCTACCCATCAAGGCGTTGATGTTGCGCAACCCCAATGTCGACTGGGCGGCGGTGTCCGATGTCATCTTTGGCTGTGCCAATCAGGCCGGTGAAGACAACCGCAATGTCGCCCACATGGCGTCCCTGTTGGCTGGGTTACCGCTGCAAGTCTCCGGCGCCACCATCAATCGCCTGTGCGGCTCCGGACTCGATGCCGTGGGAACTGCAGCGCGTGCCATCAAGTGTGCGGAAGCCACTCTGATGATCGCCGGTGGCGTGGAAAGCATGAGCCGGGCTCCCTTCGTCATGCCCAAGATGGACAGCGCCTTTAGTCGCAGCAATGCTGTTTATGACACCACCATCGGCTGGCGCTTCATCAACAAGCTGATGAAAGAAAAATACGGCGTCGACTCCATGCCCGAGACAGCGGAAAACGTGGCCGCCGAGTTCAAGATCGAGCGTCAGGCGCAAGACAAAATGGCGCTGGCCAGCCAGATGAAAGCGGTAGCCGCGCAAAAAGCCGGTCACCTGGCGCGCGAGATCACAGTTGTGACCATTGCACAAAAAAAAGGCGACCCGCTGGTGGTCGATCAGGACGAGCACCCGCGCGAGACCAGTCTGGAGGCGCTGGCCAAGCTCCAGCCCATCGTGCGTCCCGACGGCAGTGTGACCGCAGGCAACGCCAGCGGCGTCAACGACGGCGCTTGTGCGTTGTTGCTGGCCGATGAAAAGACGGCGGCCAAAAATGGTCTGACACCCAAGGCCCGGGTGGTGGGTATGGCCACCGTCGGGGTCGCGCCGCGATTAATGGGGATCGGTCCGGCGCCGGCAACGCAAAAGGTACTTGCCCTGACCGGCCTGTCGCTGGACCAGCTGGATGTCATCGAACTCAACGAAGCCTTTGCCGCTCAGGGCCTGGCGGTGCTCAGAATGTTAGGCATGAAAGACGATGACCCACGCGTCAATGCCTGGGGTGGTGCCATTGCGCTGGGTCATCCGCTGGGTGCTTCCGGCGCACGGCTGGCCACCACCGCTGTCAACCGGCTGCACGCCAGCGGTGGACGTTATGCCCTGTGCACCATGTGCATTGGGGTGGGGCAGGGCATTGCGTTGGTGCTGGAGCGGGTTTGATCAACCGATGACGTTCCCCCTCATCACCGACCCCTACTTTTACGCCGTCACCGTTCCCGCCGTGCTGTTGCTGGGTGTCAGCAAGAGCGGTTTTGGCGCTGGCTTTGGCTCGTTGGCGGTGCCTATGATGGCGTTGGCGGTCAGTGTGCCGCAAGCGGCTGCCATCCTGATGCCGGTGTTGCTGCTGATGGACATTCTGGGCATGGCCGCTTTTCGCAAAGACTTTGACATGCCACTGCTGAAGTTTTTGATTCCGTGCGGGCTGGTCGGTATCGTGATCGGGGCCTTATTGTTCAAGTTGCTCGACGCGCATACCGTGGCTGGCATTGTGGGGGTCTTTACCTTGCTGTTTCTGGCGCAGCGCCTGCTGTTTCCACCCAAGGCAGACAGCGCACCGCCGCCTAGATGGCTGGGTGCCATGCTGACCGCCACCTCTGGCTTTACCAGTTTCATTGCCCATGCCGGTGGCCCGCCGATCAGCGCCTACGTGATTCCGTTGCGTCTGTCACCGCTGAAGTTCACCGCCACCATGGCCTTCTTTTTCTTCATCATCAACCTGGCCAAATGGATTCCCTACGCCTGGCTGGGTTTGCTCGACATGCGCAACCTGGCGACCTCGCTGGTGCTGTTGCCGATTGCACCGATTGGTGTGCTGATCGGGGTGCGCTTGGCCCGGCGCATCAATCAGCTGTTGTTTTACCGGTTTGTCTATCTGGGCATGTTTCTGACCGGGATCAAGCTGGTCTATGACGCTGTGCGGTAGTGGCGTTCAGCTGTCCCAACCCTGTAGTCGCTGCTCGGCCCGCTGCGCACGCTCGTTGCGCTCCTGCGCCATTTGTTCTTCGAGTTGCTGGCGCCCCTGCTTGACCACGGCAATCAGTTTGGCGCGGTCTTTGTGGTGCGGGTACATTTTTTCAAACAGTTCCAGGTTGTGTTGACGAAAGCGCATGGCGGTCTGGCGTGCTTCATGCGCGCCGTGGCCCAGCAGTTCCAGCACGCTGCGCGCGCTGCGCAGGCTGGACTCAAACATCTCGCGTTCCACCAGCATCACGCCGCGATCACGCAACTGGTTCCAGTGACTGACGTCGCGCGCCCGTGCCACTATCTGCAAATTCGGGAAATGATCGTGCGCCAAGTCCACGATTTTTAGCGACTGCTCTACATCGTCCACCGCCAGCACCAGAATTTTTGCGCTGGCGGCGCCTGCTGTGCGCAGCAAATCAAGCCGGGACGCATCACCGTAAAAGACGCGGTAACCAAAGCTGCGTGCCGCCTCGATCATCTCGGCGTCATGGTCCAGCACGGTGCAGTCAATGCCTTGGGCCAGCATCAGTCGCGCAATGATTTGCCCGTAGCGACCAAAGCCGGCAATCACAATGGGCGCGTCCTGCGGTTCTGAAATTTCCTCCGGCGTGGCCTTGCCCAGCTTGGCCCAGCGCGGTAGCAGCAGTTTGTCGATAGCCACCAACAGCAGCGGGCTCACCAGCATCGACACGGCAACCGCGCCGATCAAAAGCGAAGCGGTTTGCGCCGGCAATACATGGGCGCCGACGCCGGCCTGGAAAACCACAAAAGCAAATTCACCCCCTTGCGACAACAGCAGCGTGAAAACCGGTCGCTCCTGAAATGGCAACTTCATTAGCCTGGCCAGCGCATAAATGAGCACGCCCTTGACGCTCAAAAAAACCAGCACGATGAGTGTCATCAACCCGGGCGACTGTCGCAGCACGCCAAAGTCGATGTTCATGCCCACAGCGATAAAAAATAGGCCCAGCAGCAAACCTTTGAACGGTTCGATATCGGTTTCCAGCTCACGTCGGTATTCACTTTCAGCCAGTAGCACGCCGGCCAGAAAGGCTCCCAACGCCATCGACAAGCCCACCGCTTGCATCAGAGCGGCAATGCCGACCACCAGCAGCAGCGCGGCGGCGGTGAAGATCTCGCGTGTGTTGGAGCGCGCGATCCAGCTAAACAGCGGGCGCATCAGCAGTCTGCCGCCGAGGATGATGCCAGCGACCACCACAATAATTTTTAACGCTTCCGATGCGTGGTCAGCCGGTGCCTGGACCTCGTTGGAGTTTGAAACAAGGCCCAGCAGCGGCAGCAAAGCCAGGATCGGAATGGCCGCCACGTCTTGAAACAGCAGAATTGAAAATGCCGCTTGCCCGCTGCCGGTGGGTAGCAGGTTGCGCTCGTTCATGACCTGCAGCGCAATCGCGGTACTGGAGAGGGCCAACCCCAGGCCGGCCACCAAAGCGGTTCTCCAGCCGACCCCGAAGCCCATGGCGACGCCAGTCAGTAGCAGGGCACAACCCAGCACTTGCGCTGTGCCCCAGCCAAAGATCGGCCGGCGCAGGCTCCAAAGGCGTTTGGGCTCCAACTCCAGTCCGACCAGAAACAGCATCAGCACCACGCCAAATTCGGCGAAGTGCAGGATGTCTTCCACATTGGTCACCAACCCCAGCCCCCAGGGCCCAATGGCCATGCCGGCGGCCAGATAGCCGATGATGGAGCCCAGGCCCAGGGCCTTGCTCAGCGGCACGGCGATGACCGCCGCGCTGAGGTAAATGAAGCTGTTGATCAGCCAGGAGGGGGCGTGTTCCAAGGCAATCCTTTTCAGTTTTCGGGGCGGTCGGCGGCGGGCACTTCGCAGTCCGGGCAGTTGTCCAGGTCGTTGAGTTCGGGCCAATGCGGGTAGTTTTGCAGACGCTGGCGGAAGGTCTCAATGTGCTGGACTACTTCAGGTTCGGATACCGAGTTGGCGCCGTGCAGCAGCATGGGCGGCAAAAAGCGCATGCCACAGAGCGCTGCCGTTTGCTCGTAAGGCGGCAAAAAAGCATCAAAAAAGTAGCGGTTGTAGCCTTGTGGGTGGTACGAACTTTCTGGCCCACCAGTGCTGGCCACCAGCCACAGGTCTTTGCCGCGCAGCGCCGCGCCGCCCTCACCATAGGCCCAGCCGTAACTGAGTACGTCGTCCAGCCAGAGCTTTTGCAGGGCCGGCATCGAATACCATTGAATCGGATGCAGCAAGACAATCAATTGCGCTGCCGCCAACCGGGCCTGCTCAGCGGCGACGTCAATGCAGTAGTCGGGGTAGCTGGAATACAAGTCGTTGATATCAAGCCCGTGCACGCAATGGGCGCTCTCCAGCAGGCGCCGGTTGACGCGAGAGTCGCGCCAGTTGGGGTGGGCGGCAATGACGTAGATGCGCTGCTCGAGCGCCATGGTTTGCAGTGTCGGGTTTTGTTCGTCCATACCGCTAACATAGCGCAAAGTTCAATTCCGAGGAGTCTGTCATGTCTGTGGTCGTTGTTGCCAATCCAAAAGGCGGTGTTGGTAAGTCCACCCTGTCTACCAATATCGCCGGTTATTTCGCTTCACGAGGCCATGCCGTGATGCTGGGCGACGCCGATCGTCAGCAGTCGTCGCGGCTGTGGCTGGGGCTGCGTCCGCCAGCCGCACGACCCATTGCCACTTGGGATGTGGGTGTCGACCTGATTGCCAAAGCGCCCAAAGGAACCACGCATGTCGTGCTGGATACACCGGCCGGCCTGCATGGCTGGCGCTTCAACGACGTCATGAAAATGGCCAACAAAGTGATCGTGCCGCTACAGCCCAGCGTTTTTGATATTTTTGCCACGCGGGCATTTCTGGACCAGTTGCTGCAGAACAAACACCATGACAAACTCCGAATTGGCCTGGTTGGCATGCGGGTCGACGCACGTACCATCGCCGCCGACAACCTGCATGAATTTGTGGCCACCCTGGGTCTGCCGGTGCTGGGCTATTTGCGTGACACGCAAAACTATGTCCATCTGGCAGCGCGTGGCCTGACCCTGTTTGATGTGACGCCTGGCCGGGTCCAAAAAGACGTGGCGCAATGGAAGTCAATTTGCGAGTGGCTGGATGCTTAGCTGGTTGAGGGAGTAGTCGGCCCTTTCACCACTGCTTTGTCGCTCATTTGACAAGTGCCGCTCACCACCATCGCTACAGTGCGCTCATGAAAACATTTCAAACTATTGCCGAACTGTCCAGTCTGGCGGGCCAGGAAGTTACTGTCAGTGACTGGATCACCATCACACAAGAGCGGATAAACCAGTTTGCTCAAGCCACCGGTGACCACCAGTGGATTCACGTGGACGTCGAGAAGGCCAAGGCCGGTCCCTTTGGTGGCCCCATCGCACATGGCTTCTTGACGCTGTCGCTGCTCCCGCAGTTTTTTCTATCGTCGCTGAAGGTTTTGGAAACCCGCATGAGCGTGAATTACGGGCTGAACAAAGTGCGCTTCATAGCGCCGGTGCTAGTGGGCAGCCGCCTGCGCGCTCGCATGAAGTTGCTCAAAAGCGAACCGATTGACCAGGGCGGCGCCCAAATGACCTGGGAGGTTGCCCTTGAACGCGAGGGTGCTGCCAAGCCAGTGTGTGTAGCGGAATCAGTGGCACGGCACTATCCCTAGCAAATAATCTTTGCGCGGGTCTTACTTCGCCGTTCGCCGGGGTCTTCCAGTTTGAAACGATGCAGGCACTGAATTCGACTGAACATTCGACGGGGTCTTGATGTCAAAGCGAATTGCCCCTTAGTCCGACACGCACCAAACAGTTTCGACCGCCGACATGTTTTCGTCCCCGCTATTTGTTACTTGCCCCGCTGCGCGAATTCGCTACGAAACTCATCCAAACGCCGCTTTGAAGGGTTGCCGACGCCACTTTCCGTCCTTGGTAGAACATTTGAAGGCCTCGGCCTTGCTCTACTCTGAGAATGTCATCTTTGGCAATCGCGATCCTTTTGCTTGTCCCATGAGCCACGTCGATGCGAGTGCCTTCGGCAGGGTCCTTGGGTTGCTTCCTGAACAGCACAGCCGACTCTTTGCCAATCACAACATATAGGAAATCCGCCGGTTTGCTCGGATCGTCCCCTTTCACCACGGTCACATCCTTTAAATCCAGTTCTGGAATATTTGGCGGAGTCGCTTGAACAGCATCCTTGGTGACAGTTTGCGAGCTTGGGACAAGCGGAACTGCGCTTTCTGCCACGGCTTTCGGGCTGTCCAACGGCGTGGCGCTTGTCACAGGTACCGGTTGCGGCGCCGGATTCTCCGTTGCAGAGTTATTGGCCTTGAGCACAACATCGGTGGCTGGTGACTTAACGTCAGTCGGGCTTAGGTTCATCCACACAGCGGCTACCACGGCGACAAGCAGCGCAATTGCCAAGCCGAACTTGCGCCCTTTCCCGGGGCGCTTCCCAACCTCATTGCCATCTGCCATTGCATCGACGGGTGGCTCATCGGATTCCTTGACTGCCGGTGGCGCCAAACTTTGAACAAGATGTTCTTGCCCTGATCGATCTTCCTCCGTCGGGAGCATCGGCGTCAGTGCCCCCTCAATGACTCCGCCCTCATGGATCACAATGTCCCTGTAGGAAGCATCCCCGACGACGAAAGCGTCCTGGAGAATCTCGATCGACCCCGATGAATTTACTGACCCCAAAACACGACCAGCGACGACAACGTGGGGCGCCTTGATCGCGCCAGTAACACTTCCCAACTTGCTTACGACAACCGTTCCGCAGGTATCTTCGTCGCAGGACACGTCGCCGTTTATCTCCCCGTCAGTGCGTAGAACGCCGGTGAAAGTTATATTGCCTTCAACGCGCGTGCCCGCACCGATCAGTGTGTCGGTGCGACTCTGCGAATATCGCGCGCTCTTATGCTTATCTGACAAAGGATTCACCTTTCTTCGCAAACTGCGAGGCATCGTAGCCTCGCAAAAACACAGCCCAGCGACCGCCGCCGTCGTAAGCGACAGATTATGGAGCCTTCAGCCGAAGAGAGAAGACACACGTCAGGGCAGGCGAACCGCCAGTCAAGTTGTCCGAGGTGTCATTTGGGCACTGGGCTCGGGAGTCAACAAGGCAGCGATAATCCGGCAGGCCCCAGTGAAATAGTCTTGGCAGCTAGAAATTCTGTGACATCCACCACCATTCAAGAAGGCTACCAACCCGACTGTATCGGCAGAGTCGTACAGTTGCACGCCACTTACTACGCCGCATCCAACGGATTCGGTGCCGATTTTGAAGCCAAGGTCGCAAGGGAACTGGGGGCGTTTTGTACCTCATTCACCCCGGGACGAGACGGCCTGTGGCTCGCCGTCGAGACAGATATAGAAGGTTCTATTGCCATTGATGGTTCCCGCGCTAACGATGATGGTGCCCATCTCGGTTGGTTCGTAACATCCGAGGCGATACGCGGTCGAGGCACTGGCCGCAAACTCATTGCCAAAGCGCTTGAATTCGCGGACGCTCGCCAATATCAACGCACCTACCTCTGGACAATCGATGGCTTGCTCGCAGCGCGGCATTTATACGAATGGCATGGATTCCATCTCGTCCATGAGAGTCTCGGTTCCAGATGGGGCACTGTGGTTCGTGAGCAAAAATTTGTGCGGGAGGCACTTCATTTCGGCTAAGGTATCCGGAGAATGCGGGGTGGCAGCGTGAGCGGAAGTTCCGCTCGGCTTTCCAACGAGGCGGGCAAGTGGCTGGTCGTTGGCCCACCATTCCTGGGCAATGCCCTGAACAAACTAGCTGTCGGCTCTCAGATCAAGTGCAGCCGAACCCAAATCGGATCGGGCAGCAACCCAAGGTCATGAGGTCTGCCACGCTACAGCGCGCCAAACCCATTCTGGCGCGAAGCTTCAAACACCATGACGGCCACCGCATTTGACAAATTCAGGCTGCGTTGACCGGCCACCATCGGCAACCTGTGGCAGCGAGCGAGGCTGAACGATTGCCGAACTGTCCAGTCTGGTGGGCCAGGAGGTTACCGTCAGTGACTGGATCACCATCACACAAGAGCGGATAAACCAGTTTGCTCAAGCCACCGGTGACCACCAGTGGATTCACGTCGATATAGAGAAGGCCAAGGCCGGGCCTTTTGGCGGACCCATCGCACATGGCTTCTTGACGCTGTCGCTGCTCCCCCAATTTTTTCTATCGTCCATCAAAGTGGTGGAAGCCCGCATGAGCGTGAATTACGGGCTGAACAAAGTGCGCTTCATAGCGCCGGTGCCGGTCGACAGCCGCCTGCGCGCTCGCATGAAGTTAATCAAAAGCGAGTCGATTGACCAGGGCGGCGCCCAAATGACCTGGGAGGTTGCCATTGAACGCGAGGGTGCTGCCAAGCCAGTGTGTGTGGCCGAATCGGTGGCACGGCACTACCCTTAGCAAAAAAGCGCGTGGCATCGGTTATGCCACGCCCGTGGCCCAAACTTTGCGGCGCTAGCCAACCGCAACGAGCGGCGGATTTCGTCCCCGTTGGTAAGCACTGCGGCGCGGCCCTGTCATACCGGTGCAACCATGACTACTTCAAGTCGAAACGGTCGAGGTTCATGACTTTGGTCCAGGCGGCCACAAAGTCGCGAACAAACTTGGCTTGCGCATCGCTGGTGGCATAGACCTCGGCCAATGCGCGCAGTTGCGAGTTCGAGCCAAAGACCAGATCCACCACCGTGCCGGTCCACTTCACCGCACCGGTGCTGCGGTCGCGCCCTTCGAGCACGCCCTCGGCAGACGACTTGCTCCACTTCGTGTGCATGTCCAGCAGGTTCACAAAAAAGTCATTGCTAAGTGTTTCGGGCCGCGCGGTGAACACGCCATGCTGGGCCTGGCCCAGATTGGCATTCAGGGAACGCAAACCACCGACCAGCACCGTCATCTCGGGTGCGCTGAGGGTGAGCAATTGCGCCTTGTCCAACAACAACTCCGCCGCCACGCCCTCCAGCCCCTGGTGGGCGTAGTTGCGAAAGCCGTCAGCCACAGGCTCCAGCACTTTAAAGGACTCAACATCGGTCTGCGCTTGGCTGGCGTCCATGCGGCCCGGCGCAAAGGGCACCGTCACGTCATGGCCTGCCTTGCTGGCGGCGGCTTGCACTGCGGCGCTGCCGCCCAGCACAATCAAGTCGGCCAGGGAAATCTTCTTGCCGCCGGACTGGGCTGCATTGAACTCCTGCTGAATCGCTTCGAGCTTTTGCAACACCAGCGCCAACTGTGCAGGCTGGTTCGCAGCCCAATCTTTTTGGGGTGTGAGGCGGATGCGAGCACCGTCGGCACCGCCGCGCTTGTCGCTGCCTCGAAAAGTGGAGGCAGACGCCCATGCGACGCTGACCAGCTGTGCAATCGACAAGCCCGATGCCATGACCTTAGCCTTGAGCGCAGCGATGTCTTGTGCATCTACCAATGGATGGTCGACGGCGGGAATCGGGTCCTGCCAAAGCAACACCTCCTGCGGCACCAAAGCACCCAAGTAGCGGGCACGCGGACCGATATCGCGGTGCGTGAGTTTGAACCAGGCGCGGGAAAATGCATCTGCAAACTCGGCCGGGTTCTGGTGGAAGCGGCGCGAGATTTTCTCGTACGCAGGGTCCATGCGCAAAGCCATGTCGGCCGTCGTCATCATGGGCGGATGCTTTTTGGTCGCATCGTGCGCGTCGGGAATCATGTGCTCGGGCTTCACGTTCTGAGCCAGCCACTGGTGAGCGCCGGCGGGACTCTTGGTGAGCGCCCATTCGTAGCCGAACAGCATGTCAAAGTAACCGTTGTCCCAGGTGGTCGGATTGGGCTTCCAGGCGCCTTCAATGCCGCTGGTGGTGGTGTGCACGCCTTTGCCGCTGCCGAGCTGGTTGATCCAGCCGAAGCCCTGCTCTTCCATGCCTGCGGCCTCAGGTGCCGGGCCCACCAAGGCGGGGTCCCCTGCACCGTGGGCCTTGCCGAAGGTGTGACCGCCAGCTACCAGCGCGACGGTCTCTTCATCGTTCATCGCCATGCGGGCAAAAGTTTCCCGCACATCGCGTCCGGAGGCGACCGGGTCGGGCTTGCCATCCGGACCTTCCGGGTTGACATAGATGAGACCCATCTGCACCGCAGCGAGCGGGCTCTCCAACTTTCGATCGCCGCTGTATCGGCTGTTTTCCTTGTCGCTGGTAGCAAGCCAGGCCTTTTCTGCACCCCAGTAAATGTCCTGTTCAGGTTCCCAGATGTCTTCGCGGCCACCGGCAAAACCGAAAGTCTTGAAGCCCATGGACTCCAACGCTACGTTGCCGGCCAGGATGATCAAATCTGCCCACGAAAGCTTGCGGCCGTATTTCTGTTTGACGGGCCAAAGCAAGCGTCGGGCTTTGTCCAGGTTGCCGTTATCGGGCCAACTGTTCAAAGGCGCAAAGCGCTGGTTGCCAGCGCCGGCGCCGCCGCGGCCGTCAGCGACCCGGTAGGTGCCCGCAGAGTGCCAGGCCATGCGCACCATCAGGCCACCATAGTGGCCCCAGTCGGCTGGCCACCAATCCTGCGAATCGGTCATCAAACGATGCAAGTCGTTGACCACGGAGTCCAGATCGAGCGATTTGAATTCTTTTGCGTAGTTGAAGTCGTCTCCCATCGGGTTGGACTCGGCAGTGTGCTGGTGCAGTATGCCCAGCTTGAGTTGATTGGGCCACCAGTCGGTGTTCGACGGGGAGGCTGCCACGGCGTTTTTACTGGCTGCGTGGGGGAAGGGGCACTTGGCTTGTGTTGACATAGGTATCTCCTGTTGCGGTTAGAAATTGGCGATGAAGATAGTTTATGTCTAAAATAAAATACATCCCAATTGGTTTAATCAATGATTGATATAGCGCTCCTTTGATCTTTTCCCTCAGAAGGAGCTCAGAGAATGCCCTGGCTTAACGCATTTAAGGCGTTCGCCTGCTGCTGGCAAAGTATCTGCCTTGAGGGCAACTGCTGCTGCCCTAACCTCTGGCAGTCAGGCTGGTCCTAAAGTTATTTTGCCGCCAGGCTTCAAACACCGTGACGGCCACCGCGTTCGATAAATTCAGGCTGCGTTGACCCGCCACCATGGGCAACCTGAGGCATCGAGCGGGGCTGAACGATTGCCGAACTGGCGCGGCAAGTCCCGCGGTCTCGGAACCAAACACCAGCCAGTCACCGGTCATGAATTGCATGTCGTGTGCGAGATTGGTGGCGCGCGTGGTGAGTGCGAACATGCGCTCGGAAATCGGCTGCTCCGTTTCCAGCAAAGCCGGCCAGCTGGCATGGCGCTTGACCTGAGCATATTCGTGATAGTCCAGCCCGGCGCGGCGCAGCTGCTTGTCATCCATGGAAAATCCAAGCGGCTCAACCAGATGAAGTGTGCAACCGGTATTGGCCGCCAAGCGAATGATGTTGCCGGTGTTGGGCGGAATTTCGGGCTCGACCAGAACGATGTGAAACATGCCTCAATTGTGGCAGTGTGAGGGCAGCGCAGCACACGCTGCCACAAACGTGGGGGCCCGTTTCACCGCCGGGCCGCCCCAAGGTGAAATAACCCCCTC
>SESD01001098.1_pt1 | contig 15434 bp, 15 predicted proteins | sample 3171411 | NCBI WGS metagenome assembly SESD01 (sample SAMN06051880, study PRJNA518727) | freshwater metagenome | biome: subpolar coniferous forest; feature: holomictic lake; material: water; isolation source: holomictic Lake 442, 16.5 m depth | place: Canada: near Kenora, Ontario | collected...
CGTAGGAGAAGATGCTGGCAACTTGATTGCGGAGTTTGTTTTGGCAATGAAACACGGCATAGGCTTAAATAAAATCTTGGGTACTATTCATATCTACCCCACCTTGGCGGAGGCTAACAAATATGTTGCCGGCATCTGGAAACGAGAGCATGTGCCTAAAATGTTACTGACTTGTTTGGAACGTTTACATGCCTGGCGTAGAAACTAACATAAACAATGTTGGTTATTAGACGCAATAACTGTTTACTCCAAGAATGCCCTAATTGCTGAAATCCCTTGAGCTCCAGCCGTTCTGGCACTATTTAATTCAGCTTCAGAAAGACCACCCAACGCATAAACCGGTAAATTAACTTGAGAAACCAGTTTAGCAAACTGCTCCCAGCCTAAGGGCTTGGTTTCCGGATGTGTTTTTGTATTTAAAACAGGGGCTAATACAACAAAGTCGACGCCTATGGCTTGCGCATGTTGTAATTCCTGAAGATTATGGCAAGAAGCAGCAACCCAGCAGGCCAGTTTTGTGGAAGATGATGTGAAATAAGGTCGTTTGGTAGCGGCCATTAAATCATGTCTGGTCAAATGAATACCGTTAACTGCTATGTTTGGAGCATTTTGAACAGCAGAATTTATGAGTAACAAAGCATCTTCTTGTCTACATAAAAGCAATGCCTCTTCGATAAACTGTTTTATGTTATCGGAAGATGAAGTCTTTAAACGAAGTTGAATGAGTTTAACGCCACGACTTAATATTTTCTGTAAATTAACCAATAACAACGACTCATCGGCATCATCTAAAATTGCATAATAAGCAGGCAAGCAAGCTGCCGTAATGATGGGTTGATTGGCAGCAGGAAACTCATAGTCTTTTAAGTCAATTGGATTAATCCATTTAAAAGCCTGCCCCTCACAGCTTTTAGCATCATCGGTATAATTTTCCACAAGAAACACGTTTAACAGAACTGCAATATCAGGGTATTGATGCTTAACAGTAATCAAGTGGGTTGCGGCTGTTACCTTTATAGCAAGTTCTTCTTTGAGCTCACGCACCAAAGCCTGTTCGGCTGTTTCATTCGTTTCAATTTTACCCCCGGGAAATTCCCATAAACCCCCTTGATGCAACGATTCATCTCGCAGAGAGATTAATACTTGTCCTTTGGTGTTTTTTACTACACCTACGGCAACTTGCAGTACTTTCATATCCGGGTCATAAAATGGAGTTACATCTAAGGGAATAAGGACTTTTTGTGAAATCAGCCCTAAACCCTCTTTTTTTTTAAAAGAGGGTAATAAATTCTTGAACCTGCTTTCAAGTTCTGTATTCGGCATTAATCTTTACATAATCATAAGAAAGGTCACAGGTTAAGACTTCTTGAACAGCGACTCCACGACCCAATTTAACGGTGACAGTAATTTCTTCTCTATTCATGACTTGCTGTCCGGCTTCTTCGGTGTAATCATTTGCGCGCCCACCATTTTTGACGATGCACACGTTATCCAAAAATATCTGAACATTTTCCAACACCATGTTTTCAATGCCTGAGCGTCCGACCGCAGCAAGTATTCTTCCCCAATTAGGATCGCTGGCAAAAAATGCAGTTTTTACGAGCGGTGAATGGGCGATAGTTTTGCCTACTCTTACCGCTTCTTCATCATGCAGTGCTTCTTTCACAAGGATTCGTATTAACTTGGTTGCACCCTCACCATCTCTAACAATGTCTTCGGCCAGTTGTTTACAAACGGTCATAATGGCATCGGCAAAAATAACATAATTTTCAGTATCTGCGGTTATTTCCGGAGCGGCTGAACAACCACTTGCCATTAATACACAAGCATCGTTAGTTGAGGTATCGCCATCAACCGTTATTCGGTTAAATGATTGTTCTACGGCCAAGGCCAAACAATTCTGTAAAAGGGATTGTTTGATTCTCGCATCGGTGGCAATAAAACCCAACATTGTAGCCATATTAGGCTGAATCATGCCTGCACCTTTAGAAATCCCATTAATAGTAATAGACTCCCCAGCGATAGTAATCAACTTAGAGACACCTTTAGGAAAGGTATCTGTGGTCATAATTGCATACGCCGCTTTATCCCAATTATCCAGTGACAGATTATTGATAGCCTTTGACAAAGCGGTTGTAATTTTATTGACCGGCAATGGTTGTCCAATAACGCCTGTGGAAAAAGGCAGTACTTGATTAGAATGACCTCCGGTGACTTTTGCGAGTTCATCACATGACAGCAAAGCATCCTGCATGCCCTGCTCTCCGGTTCCGGCGTTGGCATTACCCGAATTAATCAATAACCAGCGTGGCTCATGAGCCAGATTAGCTTTTGCAACATGAACAGGGGCTGCACAAAATGCATTTTGGGTAAAAACGGCTGCACAACTTGAGTTCTCAGCCATTTGTATCACCAAAATATCATCTTTGATGGTTTGCTTAATTCCAGCACAAGTTGTACCTAGCGTTATTCCGGCCACCTTAAGCATGTTTGGAAAATCGCACTGTCCTACAGCCATTTGTTATTCCTCGTCTTGTTTGAAAAACAATATGATATTGTTAATTTTTTGTACTTTAAACGTCATTCGCTTACATTGCTTTCTTAATTTATCTATTAAGACCGGTTGCTCACTGAGAGAAAAAGGCAAAATAAGTTCTACTTCAATTTGTCCATTTAAATAATGAATTCTAAAATCTTCTATTGATACTTTAAATTCTGCTAAATATTTATCTAATAAAACATTAACATCCCGACGCATTAATGGTTTACCAGTCTCGAACAAAGCCTCATCATCCTCAGGATCAACATGAACCAAAACATCCATAATGTCATCGAAACGGCTAATTAACTCATCTCTGACGTTATCACCTATACTGTGTCCTTCAGAAACCGTTATCCGGGGGTCAACAATTATATGGGCATCAATTAATGCATCTTCACCCATTTGTCGGGTTCGCAATAAATGAATACCTTCTACACCATCTATACTCATAATGGCTTTTCGGATTTCAGCAACCAGTTTAGGTGGTAATGACGTATCAACCAGCTCTTTAATACTCTCAAGAACCAGGTTTAACCCAATTTTTGCGACCATTAATGCCACTACAATTGCAGCAATTGCATCTGCCAAGGGATAACCTAATATAACTGCTCCAATGCCGAATAAAACAACTATCGAAGAGATGGCATCACTTCGCTGATGCCAGGCATTGGCCAGTAATAATTTAGATCGGGTTTTTCTAGCAATACGCTTTGTGTATTGATATAACCCTTCATTAATAAAAATTGAAAGCGCAGCAATACCCATACCTATTAAATTTGGCACGGGTAAATGTTCGGGATGAGCCATGCGATTCATCACCGACCAGGTAACTCCCCCACCAATAACTACCAAGCTGACACCCAATATAACTGTCGCAATAGTTTCAAAACGACGATGTCCGTAAGGATGCTCATAATCAGCTTCGCGACTGCCTAATTTAACGGCAATAATAACTAAAAGATCGCTTAATAAATCAGATAATGAATGTATTCCGTCAGCAATTAAGGCTGCGGATTGCCCTAATATTCCAAAACTTATTTTGATTACAGTCTGAAAAACGTTTATCGCCGCTCCGACATAACTAGCCCTGGCTTTTAGCTTACTTATGCTCGCTTTATCGAGGAGTTCAGTCATTACAAACCTACTTCAAGAATGATAATATATTCATGGTTTCCTGATTTTGTTTCCAAAACTTTATGACCATTGATACGACACCACATTGGAATATCCTGCATAACACCCGGGTCTGTGCAAATAACCTCCAAATGATCGCCAGTTTTAAGCTGTTTAACTTTATCTTGGGTACGAATGACAGGCAATGGACAGAGTAAACGCCGCGCATTTAAAGTTTCTTTAATCATAACAAATCAGGTTAAAGGAATGGCAATCATTGGCACCGCTAATGGTAATAAAAATTCGATTGTTAAACCTTTTTTCTCAGACATGCCATTCCTTTAGTACTTCTTTTTCTGATAATGGCTTTACTTGAAGTGTCCGCTCAGAACCGTCTTTATCAGTAACGCAAATATCTACCTGTTCAGCGTGCCGACCTTGTCCGTAACGAGCAACTATTCCGGCTGCAAAATAGACATCCTCAGCTGAAAGCGTACCATCAATCAAAGCTAAAGGTCCTGTATGGCTTTGACACTGCATACTGATATAATCTTTTTTGTAGCCCTGCAAAAAGCGTCCTTCGCCTTCTTCTCTTGCGATAATGAGTTTAAAATTGGCTTTCGGCCTGATATGCCGACCTACCTTTAACAACATCACATCATCCAGTTCATAATCTTTACTACCCTGCGCTTTCCATAAATCAACCAATTTTGCAGAATAATACTTATCAGTCAGAAAACAACAACCACCAGCAGGCTGAGAATAATCATCGATACCGAATCGCTTTGCCATCTCTATTTGTGGCTTACGCGAGCGCCCGGTTATATCATGCAGCTTTTCTCTATCGACCCAACCCTCAATCTCAGGTAGGGTTGCAGGTAGGTTTTTAGCACACATCGGTCTTATTAATAAATCATCAGCTCCCGATTGCTTGGAAACGATAGGCATTTTTGATTTAGTTTGAGACATGGGTCTTTGTCCAATAACTTCACCGGTAATAATAAAGTCAAAATCATTTTCGACGATCCATTGCTTGGCTTTATTCACCATGAATATTTTACAATCCAAACAAGGGTTCATGTGTGCTCCATAGCCATGCTTAGGATTAATCAGCACTTTTTTATATTCTTCAATCACATCGACTATATGAAGTTTTATACCTAATTGTTCAGCAACCCATAAGGCATTATTTCGATTAGGTTTAACTTTGTCGTGTTCACGAATAGCATGAGTATGACCTTCTACACAAAAACCTGTAAAAAAATTAATACCTTCTACATGAATACCTTGTTCCATTATTATTTTTGCTGCCAACATTGAGTCCAGACCACCGGAAATTAATGCCACTGCTTTTCTTTGTTTACTCATAACACCTTTGTGTTTTAAAAATCAGGAATGTATTTAATTTTAGATATAACCAAACTAAGTGGCTACCCTGTTATTGGATGAAAAAAAAATCAAATGAACTGTTCCAGCATTTTATAGATTCTAGTCATTGCGCCCTGATTAATCTCAACAAATGCTTTACCCTTTTCGGCTAATGCATTTCTAAAATTTGGTTGTTCATATAACGCAAGTATTGAATCAATAACGTCCTGTTTATTTTGACACTGAATGGCTGCATTATGGCTTAACACTCTGCGAGCTATTTCCTTAAAGTTTGCCATGTAAGGGCCAAACATTACCGGAAGACCCACTGCGGCAGCCTCCAATACATTATGCCCACCGGTAGGCACCATACTGCCACCGACAAAGGCAACATCCGATGCGGCGTAGAGTGCTTTTAATTCACCCATGGTATCAACCAAATAAACGTCTGTTTTTTCACAAACTAGTTCACTTGCCGTGCGCAAGACCACAACATATTGAAACTTTTCACACAGCTTTCTAACGTCAGAAAAGCGCTCTGGATGTCTTGGAACCAGGACCAATAATAATTGAGGGATTTTTTGCTTTATTTGTTTATAGATTTCAAGAAAGATTATTTCTTCATCTTTGTGGGTACTGGCTATCAACCATACAAACCGACCCTTAAACAAATCTGTTTTTATCTGTAATCCCTGCGTAATGATTGATTGAGGAATTTGAACATCAAATTTTATATTACCTAAAGTTTTTAGTTTTTCACTATTAGCGCCAATAGCCAAAAAACGATTTGTATCTTCTTGAGTTTGAGTCGCTATACTGTTTATATTTGCTAAAGCCGGATGAACCAATGAAGGAATTTTTTGATAACCCCGCGAAGACTTTTCAGATAACCTGGCATTGATTACATATAAGGGAATTTGGTTTTTTCCGCAGCAAGCATATAGATTAGGCCATATTTCTGTTTCCATAATGACAGCAAGCTTGGGCTTAAAACAGTGCATAAAGCGATTAACTGCACCCGGAATATCATAAGGTAGATAAACATGCGTAACAGTTTCCAACATTACCGCATTAACTCGGGCAGATCCGGTCGGTGTAGTGGTGGTAATTAATAGTTTGGCATCTGGATGATGCTTTTGTATATGTTGAAGAAGAGGGAATAAAGCCTCTGCCTCACCAACGGAGACAGCATGAAACCAGATAACACCTTCGGGAAATGATTTGGCTTTATTATAAAAGCCTAAACGTTCTCGCCAACGATGTCGATAAGCAGGTGCTTTAATACTGCGCCAAAGCAAGCGCAAAAGTATAAAAGGTATTAACAGGTAAAAAATAGAGGAATAAATAACTCGCATAGTATAAAGTCGTAAGGTAAAAGGAGTAAGGTTTAAAAAGTTAACGCTTACTCTCTTCGCCTTACGCTTTTATAAATTATGCTTCAGCAGCGACTTTAATAGTCAATGTTACTATAACATCAGAGTGTAAATTGATGTCGATGGCATATTCACCAATATGGCGAATTGTTCCATGCGGCAAACGAATTTGATGTTTTTCAATTGCAATACCTGCTGCTGTAATTGCTTCAGCAATATTATGGGTGCCAATTGAACCAAACAGTCTACCTTCATCACCCGCTTTATGGGTAATTTCAATTTGTAATTTTCCAAGTTCGTTGCCCAACTTTTGAGCAGTACTCAATTTCTCATGAGCTGCTTTTTCAAGTTCAGCACGACGCACTTCAAATTCAGCAATTTTAGTAGCCGTTGCAGGAACTGCTTTACCCTGTGGAACAAGATAGTTTCTGCCGTAACCAGACTTAATGATGACTTTGTCACCCAAGTTACCCAAATTTGCTATCTTTTCAAGAAGAATGACTTCCATCTTTTAATCCTCACCTTTCGGTTTTTGACCGATTATTTATACGCCATTAGGCGTCTGTTGATTCGATTTTTTTGTTTCGTAAATTTAGCCACGGATCACTCAAGCCAATAATAGCTACAAGTAACATCGAATGGGGTATCAAAAACAAGGTTATATAAAGCATAGGCACCATATAACGGCCTAGTTTCATTCCAGAGAATACGGTATGAAATACTGCAGTACCGGTCACTGTGAATAAAACAAAAAGCAAGATGCTGATGTTCCATGCTATTTCAGAGATTAATCCAGAGCTAGCCAAGGCAATAGCTACAACCACAACACTGCCAATTGACAATCTTGGCTTGGTAACCAAAGACAAAAACTCTTGCTTAAAGCCACCCGGATTATAGAGATTTGCCTGCCACCATCGACCCAGAAACAAGCCGAACAGCAAGCCAAATACAGATCCAGCTGCAACAACCCCGGTCATATAATGCACCAGGATATCAAGCGTAGGCTGGATCTCTGCAACAGGTGCGTCTGCTGGAATCATTTGCGAAAGAACTGCTTTCCACATTGCGGCAGGATCTGCTGCAAAAATATAGAAAACAACAACGCCAATTATTCCAAGTAATATAGCAATTTCAACTGCAAGAGATAAATGTTGCCCTTCTCTTAACACAATTGAAATCAACCAGACCGGCAACCACAAAACCATTACATAAAGTAAGGCAAACTGGTAATTTCCTGTAGCAAAAAACCCTAATATTCCGGCTGCCAAACTGGAACAAACTAAAACATATAATCCTTCAAAACCACCACGTCTTAAAGTAACAAGAGCAACGGTAGCTGAACTTACGACACTTACAGGGGGCATCATTAGAGACAATAATGCGAGAGATGAAGCCACTATCATGGCTTGCATTCTCCCCCGCATAATGTATGTCGCTAAAAAATTCATAGCCCCTCCGCTTATGTTATTTGTGTGCGTCGCAGAACGGTAGTAATGCAACAAAACGAGCTCGTTTAATTGCAACACATAACTGTCTTTGATACTTGGCACTGGTTCCAGTGATTCGGCTAGGAACAATTTTGCCAGTTTCAGTAATATAATCACTTAATAAGTCCAGATCTTTATAGTCGATCTGTGTGCCGCCTTCTGTACTAAATCGGCAGAATTTTTTGCGTCTAATGTTACGTGCCATAATAATTTCCGTAAATCCAATAAGTTAAAGTTTTATTCAGCAACGATTTCGTCAGCATCAGCATCAAAATCGACATCGTCTAATTCAAGATCGTCATCAATATCACCTGTTGCCGGCACTACAACCGCTTCTCTGGCTGCCGCATCTTTAGCTCTGGATTCAGCTGCTTTATTTTCTTCTGCTGTAGAAGTAGCAATGATAGAGGATTCAGTGATTGCCACTTTTTGCAATAAAGTCATACTACGCAAAATTGCATCATTGAAACGAAAACCACTTTCTAATTCTGCTAATGTAGCCTGATCACACTCAACATTCATTAACACATAATGTGCTTTATGAATTTTTCTAATTGGATATGCCAAGTGTCGACGACCCCAGTCTTCCAAACGGTGAATGGTTCCGGATGCTGCTTCAATGGTTGACTTGTAACGTTCAATCATTGCTGGAACCTGAGCAGTTTGGTCCGGATGGACTAAAAAGACAATTTCATAATGTCGCATTATTTTTCCTTTCGGTTAAGCCTCCCTTCTCTGTCTTAAAAAGAAGGTAAAGCAAGGAGGAGCGATATGCCCCATAGAACCAAGCATTATAAAGGTTTTTTTAGTTATTGGAAAATACTATTAGCTAAATATGTAAACCAAGCTACTCATTACAAAGATTAAAAAGCTAAATCACATATACACTAAAGCCATGCGGCGCCAGTAATAACTACTATGAGCCCTACTATCCCAAATAGAAAACTGATGATCTATATTTTTTTGCCGCAATATCAAACTCAATTGTTGATTATTTTGCAAAAACGGATCATCTCTACCAATAACCAACGTTATATCCATTTCCCTTAACTTGCTTAAACGCCAAGAACAGTCAAGATTAGGCAAAAAATGGCTAGGGGTATGAAAATAGATATTCTCATTGTAAAACCCATCAAATAAATCGTTAAAACACTCTACATTCAAAGTGAGATCATATCTACCCGAAAACGCCACCAATTTTTTAAACAAATGAGGATAACGAAATGCAATATTTGCAGCATGAAAAGCACCCAAGCTTAATCCATGAGAAATAACACATTCATGTGTATTAATGCGATTCATTAAGGGCAAAACTTCGTTCAAAATATATTCTTCATATTCAATATGTCGCTGGATACGTCCCGATGGGTGCACCCACCCACAATAGAGGCTCTCAATATCAATGCCGTCTACACAAAAAAGCTGCAAGTAGCCTTGTTCAATTTTGTGACTTAAAGTCGCGACTAATCCTAATTTCTCATACTCGTAAAATCGCCCAAAACGCGAGGGGAAAACCAATACTTTTGCCCCCGCATGTCCAAAAACCAGCAACTCCATATCGCGCTGTAATCGATCACTCCACCATTTGTGATATTCGCGATTCATTTGAATTTCCTGTCTTTAAATCAGTAAAACTATTCGCTAAGTGATCTAAAAAAAGCATCAAGCTGAATCATCAACTCATTATCTTGCTGCGCTTGATTTAAGTAATCGTGATGACCGGCATCTAGAATGAAAAGTTGTTTTTCACTAGGTATTGCATTGTATATTGCAAACTGCCCGGGCGGTGCGACGCAGGGGTCAAATTTTGCACAAGCACAATGCATGGGTATGTCAATATATTTGGCAGCCAAGGCTGCGTCATAATAGCGCAACACTTTAAGGGCCTGCTTTTTATGTGTCAGATAATATTGTTGAACACTTCTTGCACTACCGTTGCTGGGAAGTCGTAAACGTAAGAGATAATGCCCAAAAGTCGGTACATTTAGATGGCCTTTGCTAATACGCGATTCCCAAGCCAATGCCATAGCACCTATACCACCACCAAAACTAATACCCATATAACCCAAGTGTCCAGCAAGACCGGGAAACAATGACAACATCGCACTGACTGCAAGCCATATATCCTCGGCACAACCACCCAAGATATAACGCTCTTTTTGATTTATATCATGAAGAACATGCCAGTAAGGTTCTGCTGAAATACCCGGTTGAGCACTAAGAGCCAAACCACGAAAACATAAAAATAATAACGCCGCGTCTTTAAAGGGAAAATGATAATCAGGCTCGTCACCCCCCCCATAACCATGCCCAATAACGAAGCCACGCTTAATGACACCGGACTTTGGCAACAATAACCAACCCCGAATAGGGAAGTTATCAGTTGATGAATAAGCTACCTCAAATACCCGCCAGCCTGACTTACCTTCAGTAATTAGCCGAGTGTTCGGCTTTGCATCAACGGCCAATGCTTTTTGATAACGATTAATCCAAAAATCTTCAAAATCCTTCGGCTCTATTGGTGACTTTACAGCAAGCAATTGATTAAGCGTATAACCAAACGTTGGATCAAAATTATAATTGGTAGCATCTATGACGCCTTCATGATTGCTTGTCATTATCAGTATTTATAAATAAAAAAACTGCTTGTAACACGAAACCAATTATTGAAAGCACCTAAAATTAAACATTACTGGCATTTAATCGCTTTACGACTTAATTCGCATTGATTACTGTCGTTTTCAGTAAATAGACATTTTTCAAGCCCCTCCGAGATCATCTCTCTTGCTTCAAAACTAACTGAATGCCTGTCTCTACCAAAACAACTAATGAGGGGCAAAAAACAAACTCGAACTTCAATTTTATCTAAACTCAACATTTTAATTAAATGCGGAATAAACTCATCATCACCAATAAACGGAGCTTGTTGCATGGCAATGCCTTCATATTTAAGCGCTACCGGTTGAACGGCCGAGCGATTCAATATTGCAGGTTGAAACAATGATGAATGAAAGTCCAAAACCTCTTCACCAAGTGTTGTTGTTCCTTCAGGAAAGGCAATTATGTGACTGTTTTGTTTTAAAACCCAGACCATTTTTTCAGCCGTTAGCTTGATTTGCTTTTTATCCCCTCTTCGGATGAAAATAGTTCCCGCCTGCATGGATAAGTAACCAATGACAGGCCAACTTAGAATATCACTCTTGGCGACAAAATAAGCAGGCAATAACTGACCAAGAACAATAATATCGAGCCATGAAATATGATTACTGACTAAAAGTACAGTTTCTACAGGCAACTCACCGACTTTTGTTATCGACAGATTCATAATCGTACTGAAAATTTTTAGCCAATGAGTTTTTAGTTTATTTCGTTTAACTTTTGAATAATTAACAGAACAAAAAAGATTAAGTAATGGGTAAATTGCTGCCGTAATGATCAATCCATAACCAAACAGTAAGATAATAAGGGTAAGCTTTTTAAGCAACCGCAGTTTCAATTTCATTAGTTGCCTGATAACCTCTCATATAGTGTTTGCTGTAGCGATCTTTTAGATGATCCAGCGGTAATAATACAAACAAATCCATACAATTAAAATCTTCATCCCAATAAGGTTCCCCGCAAACTAATGCTCCAAAGCGCAAATAAGCTTTAAGTAATGGAGGAATACCCGACTCATCGCGAGTACATCTTAAACCATTCGGTACTGGAATACTGGGCTTAACTTGAATGGATACGGGTGCGATATTTTTGGCATCTATATTTCGAAAAACAGCATCAACTGCAAACCCGCTAGGGCCTGGTGTAATACTCGCACAACCCAATAAATAATTATACTCACCTTCCAAAGCGTATTGCACTAAGGCAGACCAAAGCGTTGTTAATACTGCACCACCACGATAATCCGGGTCAACACAGGTTCTGCCTATTTCCAGAAAACGGCCTGGTAATGCGAGAATTTTATCCAGATTAAACTCATCCTGAGAATAATAACGCCCCAAGCGCTGAGCCTGATTCTGATTAAGCAATCGCGTGTAACCCACTATTTTCTTTTGGGTATTGTCGTATACGACTAAATGGTCGCAATAACTATCAACTTCATCATAATCGAGACCTTCAGATTCGGTTTTTAATTTAGCGCCCATTTCCTTGGCAAAAACACGATATCGTAAAGCTTGAGCTTCTTTAATCAAAACATCAGAGTCTGCCAAAAAACAATCAAGTTTTTTTGACGCATTTACAAGCTTATCTGTATCTTTCAATTTCATGACTAATCACCTGGATCAAATAAATATCCCTTTAGAATAATCAACAAAAGTGTCAATTTCATGTCAAATTGATGAACATCGAATGACAATCCTGTTAAGTTTTTGTTACATTCGAAGATCGGATAAAAAAATTAATAAGCATATTCCTGCGTTTATTTACAAAATAAAATCTTTTCACACGCTTTCATCTATTGGTAATAATTCAACTATATAATATTATAGTTTTTTGTTAAACCCTTTTGAGTAACGTTTGAACCCAAATATCCTGAAATATTGTTTTTTTTCTGTAGTTGCCCTATCTAGCTCTATTATTTTAAGTAGCTGTGTATCCCTTAAAAGTTCTTCGTTACAGCAACCGGAAAACTATACATTAACAAGACTTTTTCCTACCGATACCAATCCTTCTGTTAGCTTCGATGAAAGCATCATAGCATCTCCGCTATTGGACTATTCTCAAGGAAAACCAATGGTCTTGGTTTCGGCATCTAATGGGTTCATTGCTGCATTAAATAGCGATACGGGGAGATTGGAATGGCAAATTAATGCGCCTGCTCCAATAGGCCAATCAACTCAACTCATTTCAACACCGGTCATTATTGAGAATAAATTAGTTATTCTTTACCAATGTCTTGATAAGGGAGTACGAACCAGTCATCGTTTAGCGGTAATTGATCTTGCTTTAAAACAATTGGACCCAACATTCCCAACACTCATATTGTCCGCTGAAAAACCCGCAATTGACGGCATTAACACAGTAAAATTTAACCCGCCTACTGCCTTTTCACATTCCGCTCTTAAGCACGCACCAAAACCGGATTCAAAATTAGGTTATGTTTATGCTGCTTTTGGTAACTCGGGTGACGAACAACCTTATCATGGTTGGCTTTTTGAAATTGATATGGATGCTTGGCGCATTAACAACAGTCAAACCAAACAACAACCGCACAATAGAGCCATAAGCAATGTTCTTTTAACAACACCGGAGTCAAAGTGTCCGGTAACTAAAGCATACGGCAATCAAGAAATGATCTGTGGCGGCGGGATTTGGACACCTGCCGGCCCTCAAATTTATCCTTCTGATGGTGAGTTTGAAATATTTGTCCCTACGGGTAACGGACAAATCAATCTTGGACGCCATGATTATGCCAACACCATTATGCGTTTAAAACCTGGATTAAATTTTGATGCTGGCTGCGACACTCATTTATGCGTAAACTTTGATCCCTTGAATCCTGACAGAGCCTGCATGGCTTCCTGCAAGAATTTATTTATTCCACGTTTACTTGAAAACGATACCCTATTAAAACCCGCTACAGGAGAGTGTGATAACAAATCTTACGGTGAATGTCTGGCTTGGATGGATTATGACTTGGGTGGAAGTGCGCCCGTTAAAATACAAATGGAAAACGGACTTTCTGTACTGGTCCAACCTAGCAAGGATGGAGGTGTCTTTTTAATCGACGCAAAACATATTGGAACTCAATATGATCGCCTGCAAATTGTTGATATTTGTGGCACAAAAACCGATGAGTGTAAACTGAGTTGGATGGGCATGATTGTTACCCAACCCGTGCATACTACTTACAATAATGAAACAATTGTTGTTATCCCTACTTTTGTTCCTGATAAAACTCATCCTGCCGGAATGGCGGCTTTAAAGATTGTAGTTGAGAATGGCCGACCACAATTTAAACGCTTTTGGCAATTCCCTCAAGTTTCAAGCCCTGATGCTTTAAAAATATTCAGAAGTCACCCCTCTTTGCCAACCATCAATACGCAATCCGGAAACTCAAACGAAACCGTATGGATTGTCGATATTAACCAAAACGGTACGATTTACGGTGTTCGAATAAGAGATGGAGCTTTGGTAGCCAAACAAACACTAAAAGGAGCCGGTCGCCCTCTCTCTACGCCATTGATTTTCGGCGATAAAATATACGTAGCATCAATAATGCCGGGTACTAACAAGGCAATGATAGAGGCTTACCGTATCGAAACGCACAAAAATTGATAATGTGCCATAAAATGATCATGAAAATGTCATAGTTACGTCATCATACCTTAATATTGTTTATCCAAAATATACCTAAATCCTTTTAAACGGGCCAGGTACAATGATTAGGCAAATATTTAAAAATCAAGGGATAAAACGCTCCACCATCATTAATATATCACTAACAATGATTAATTTTAATTTCCTAGCAACATAGGGCGTTGAAACGTTGATTAAAGAATTATTCAGACTTAGATAAAATCATCCAATCCTTGTAAGTTTTACGGAAGTAAATTTGCCCTCCAACCTGATAAGACGTAAAGCCATCATAAGTTCTTTAAAAATCATTATGCTTTGAGCCTCTTAATTTCATTCCAAGATATCGTTCCAACACATTTAAAAAAACATCATCGAGCATAATACCTGCTGGTTTATTCGAAATTAATGCAACCACTGTAGCTGTATAGCATAGCTATTGGTTGTATAATATTGGGTTAACAGCTCATCTTGATAGGACGAACTTCCCTGCCCTGTCACGATAAGATTTTTAATCAGCACCTATTATGAGTTAAGTTAAGTTATGGATTATGCTATAGAAACCGCACCATTAGAAACCTTGCAATCTGATTGTCTTATTGTCGGTGTTTACCAGGATCAGCAGCTCAGTGCGTCAGCAACCACAATCAACCAGAGCACCCAAGGACTGATTAGTAAAATACTGGGCCGTGGTGATATTAGCGGTAAAAATGGCGAAACCGTATTAATAAACGCCATACCGGATAGCTCTATTGAACGTATTTTATTAGTCGGACTAGGTGAAAACAAACCTTTAACCACTAAAAATTACAAAAAAGCACTCCTTGCCGCTATTAACAGCCTGAAAAAAACGCCAATAAAATCTGTAGCCTGTAGCTTGGCAGACGCTGACGTTATTGGCGCTGACAGACAATGGAAAACCCGTCAAATCATTGAAGTGTTTAGCGATGCGGTATATCAATTTACGGCCTACAAATCGAATAAAGAAACGGATAATAAAGTTGAAAAAATTCGCATCACCGCGCCTTTAAAAGAACAGGCGCTTGCCCAAGCAGGCCTCATTCAAGGAAAAGCCATTGCTGACGGCATCAACCTGACCAAACTATTAAGCGATTTACCCGGTAATATTTGCACTCCAACTTATCTAGCAGAACAAGCGCTGGAACTGGGCAAACAATACCCCAGCCTAGACATCAGCATACTTGAAGAAGCTGACATGGAAAAGCTGGGTATGGGCGCCTTGTTATCGGTTTCACG
>SESD01001099.1_pt1 | contig 15433 bp, 13 predicted proteins | sample 3171411 | NCBI WGS metagenome assembly SESD01 (sample SAMN06051880, study PRJNA518727) | freshwater metagenome | biome: subpolar coniferous forest; feature: holomictic lake; material: water; isolation source: holomictic Lake 442, 16.5 m depth | place: Canada: near Kenora, Ontario | collected...
GCCCGTCCTGACCCCGCCTGGGTGGCCCGCCTGCGACATGGCAGCGCCGCCGCACCCCCGGCTCGCCGGGGCCCCCAGGAGAGTGAACTCCTGGCCTGGGCCTGGGAGGAGGCCACCCGGGCCTTCCAGCGACGCCTCCTGCTGGACACCCTGCAGGCCTGCGGATACCGCATTACGGAAGCCGCCGAAACCCTCGGCCTCGCCCGCCCCGCCCTCTATGCCACCGCCAAACGCCTGGGCGTGGATCTCATCGCCGAGCGGCTCCAGCGGTCGGACTGAGCCTTTAGGACTCGAAACAATATCGCCACCAAGACACCAAGGAGGGAAATGCAGTCGAAGAAGTTCGAACTGCCCCGGGCCATTCGTGTTCTTCGTATTGAATAGCCGATTTACATTCCTTGGTGTCTTGGTGTCTTGGTGGCAGAAGAATCTACATCTCAGACCCGTCGCCCAAAGCTTCGTTCCAGGTCAGCCAGGCTGAGCTTCTTCAGGATGGGGCGGCCGTGGGGGCAGGTGTTGGGGACCTCGCAGGCCAGCAGGTCCTGGATGAGGCGCAGGGCCAGCTCCGGGGGCAGGGCGTGGTGCTTCTTGATGGCGGCGCGACAGGCCAGCTCGGCGTTGAGGTCCCGGCGGAAGGTATCCAGGTCCACCCGCCCTTCCCGCTCCAGACGAATGAGCAGGTCGTCCAGCAGGGTCTGCGGATCTCGGTCCACCAGGAAGTCCGGCAGGCCGCGCACCACCAGGGCATCGGCGCCGAAGGCCTCGGCCTCGACGCCCGCCACTGCCAGCTCCGGCAGGAAGGGCTGGAGCCGGGCCAGGTCCGCGGGTCCCACCTGCACCACCTGCGGCGGCATGAGGGGCTGGACGGCGGGGGCGTGGCGGCGCAGGAAGAGGCGCTCGAAGAGCACCCGCTCGTGGGCCACGTGCTGGTCGATGATCCAGAGCTCTGGGCCCGCCTCGCCCATGACTTCGGCCAGCAGATAGGTCCGCTGGAAGGATCCAAGGTAGCGAATGGCCGGGGCGTCTGCCTCACCTTCCGCCGCCTGCTGGGCCGGGGCCGCCGAGGGATAGGTCCGGTCCAGGGCCCGGAGTTCGAAGGCCCCGGCCAGGGCCTGATAGGCACCCAGGCCGCCGCCGGAGTGATCGGACCACAAGCGCGGGTGCTGGGCTGCGCTGCGGCGGGAGGGATCCAGGTCGAACTCGGCCTCCACGGGCTTGGGTGGCATCTCGAGCACCGAGGCCAGGCCGCCCCGCAGCTGGGACCAGGCCTCCTCGGTGGCGCTGCGCACCCAGGCAAAGATGCGCTGGGGCTCGCGGAAGCGCACCTCGGCCTTGGTGGGATGCACGTTCACATCCACGGCCTCGGGGGGCAGCTCCAGGAAGAGCACCGCCGCCGGGTAGCTGCCCTTGGCAAAAGTGCCGGACCAGCCTTCCGAAAGCGCCGCCAGCAGCAGGCGATCCCGCACAGCCCGGCCGTTGACGAAGAGGTAGAGGTGGTTGCGGTCCCGGAAGCTCAGGTCCGGCGGCGACAGGAAGCCCCGGAGCTGCCAGGGGCGCTCGCCGTTCACGAAGGGCACCAGGCGACCCAGCTTCTCCCCCAGGAGGGGGCCCAGGCGCTGACCCGCATCCGCCACGGGCGGCAGGATCAGGGGTGCGCCCCGGTCCGGCCGGAGGGTCCAGTGGACGCCCGGCGAGCTCAGTGCCAGGCGGGCCACCACGCCCCAGAGCTGGGCGTGCTCGGTGTCCGTGGACTTGAGGAAGCGGCGCCGCGCCGGTAGCTGGGCGAAGATGTCCCGGACAGCCACCGTGGTGCCCCGGCTGCGGGGCGTGGGCGTGACCTCCTTGATGATGCCGAACTCGCAGCGCAGGCGCTGCCCAGCGCCCTCGGCCTCGGCGCTGGTGAGGTCGAAGCGGCTGACGCTGGCGATGCTGGGCAGGGCCTCGCCTCGGAACCCGAAGGTGGCCAGCTGGCCCAGGTCCTCGGCGGTGCGCACCTTGCTGGTGGCGTGGCGCTCCAGGGCCAGGTAGAGGTCGTCCCGGGCCATGCCGGAGCCGTCGTCGGCCACCTCCAGCAGGCGCTTCCCACCCTCTTCCCAGCGCACCTCGATGCGCTGCGCCCCAGCGTCCAGGGCGTTCTCCACCAGTTCCTTCAGGACCGAGGCCGGCCGCTCCACCACCTCCCCAGCTGCGATCTGGTTCGCCACCTGGTCGCTGAGGATTCGGATCTTGGACATGGGGTAAAAGCTATCAGCTATCGGCTATCGGCTGTCAGCTATCGGCTGTCAGCTGTTGGCTATCAGCTGTTGGCGGTCAGGTGGCCGAGGTAGGCCAGCAGAAAGACGCCCGACGCAAGGCCATGGGCCCAGGCGAAGCCAGTCCGCCAGACCGGGCTGGTGACCACCTGGATGGCGCCGCCGCTGAGCACCATGGGGGCGATGAGGAGGGCCGCCCCCAGGCCGGTGCGACGGCCCTCGGCGCCGCCCTGCAGCCGCGACCAGAGGTGGCCGCGCACCAGCATCCCCAGGGTGAAGACCAGCACCGGACCTACCAGCACGTGCAGGTGCTGGGCCGTCCCCAGCCAGGGGTGGGCCTCCGGTCCGAAGGGGCCCGGCCGCTCGCCATACCCGCGCAGCAGGCCGTCCACCAAACCGGTGCCCGCCGTGGCCAGGGCGGCGAGGTGCAGGCTCCAGCGCTCCAGTGGAGTCATTTCGCCTCCCGGTAGAGCACCTGGTGGAGGGCCAGGCAGCGGCGAGCCGCATCGGTCATGGCGTGGGCCGTGAGGGTGGCGCCGGACAGCGGATGGATGGCCCCCTTCAGGCTGAGCTGAGGGTCCAGGCCCTTGCCGTCAAACTGCCGGACCCAGGCCTCCTTGGCCAGGTACTCGGCGGGCTCACGGAACACCACGGCCTCCACTCGCAGGATGCGGCCCTCGGCGGAGATGGCCACCAGGAGGGTCTCGTTCAGGGTCCGCACCCGGTGGGTGTCGAAGAGACCGACCCCCACCAGCACACCGCTCCTGCGGGCCTCGTAGGCCACGATCCAGGTCCCCGCCAGGTCCACCTGGGCCAGGGCTTTCACGCGCCCCACCTGGGCCTCGCTGAGGGTGTGCTCCTTGCGCAGCAGCTGGGCCCCGGGGAAGGCCAGGGCCAGGGCCTCCTGGGGGTTGGGCAGGGCCGCACAAAGCGGCAGGGCCAGCAGCAGGAGGGCGAGCAGACGGAGCATGGGAGGCCTCAGAAGGTGTAGCCCAGGGCGAGGCTGAACTGGTTGCGGCCGGTGCGGGCGTGGTTCTCGTCGCGGGTCCAGTCGGCCTTCACCGCCACCTGGGGGATGGGCTTGAAGGCCAGGCCTGCGGTCAGCAGGGTGCGGTCCTCGCCGAGGTCCCGGGTCACGCCCGGAATCACCGCCTGCTGGGTGTCGAGCCGCTCGTAGCGGACATAGGGGACCAGCGCCATGCGGGAGCCCTTCAGGACGTCGTAGCCCAGCTCCAGGTAGCCACCCCACTGCTGCGTGCCCACGGTGCGGGCCGGCTCCGCCGGGTCCAGGGCGGCGACCCCGGCGGCCCGGTTGGTGGTGGCAGCGTAGAGGCCCCGCACCTGCAAACCCTGGCCCCGGTACTCGGCATGGACATCCCAGAGGGTGGTGGTGAGGGCCGCCCCTGTCCCCGTCTGGTTGCTGTTGCCGGTGTAGAAGCTGCCCCCCAGGAGCACCCCATTCCGGGGGGTCCAGTCCAGCCGACCGGTCCAGGCGAGGCTCTGGGCCTGCGCCTTGTTGCCATCCTGGCGGCCGTCGGCGATGCCGCGGGCCGAGAAGCGGGTGCCATTGAGTCCGTTCATGAGGTAGACCCGGTAGCTCAGGCCACCGGCCAGGTCCCCGTGTACGCCCACACCGAGCTCGTGCCAGGTGCTCGGGATGATGGTCTGCTCCACCTGGGGACGGCGGGCACCCAGGAAGGCCGGCGGCTCGTGCAGCTCATTGACGAAGCCCATGGGGACGAGCAGCTGACCGGCCCGGAGGTTGAGGGCTTTGTGCAGCAGGAAGTCCAGGTAGTAGAACTCGACGATGGCCTCGCCCTCGGGGTGCTCGTCGCTGAAGCCTCCGTGCTCGAACTCGATCTCGGCGTTGAACACGATGCGCTCGCTGAACTTGTAGCCGGTGTAGAGCACCATGCGCAGGGCGTCTGCGGTCTTCTCGCTGCCGACGTGCGTACCGCTCTGCAGGGTGCTGGCCTTCCCTTGGTAGAGCAGCTCGCCGTAGCCCCCCACGCTCAGGCCCGGCGCTGCCCCATAGACCTTGCTGGCACTGGCCCCCAGGCCGAAGCGGCCTTCCTCTGTCAGAGCTGGAGCGGCACTGCCTGTCTTGAGCGACTCCAGTTCCCTGGACAGGGCCTCCAGGCGGCGCTCCAGGTCGGCCATGCGCTGGTCCGGGTCCGGCTTCTCCTGGGCCCAGGCAGCGCTGGCCAGCAGGGCGCAGAGGAGGGGGCGAACAAGCAGCTTCATCGGGACTCCCGGGTGAGCAGGGTGGGTTGCAGGGACCGGAAGGACCGGGTCATCCGGACCTCGCCATCGTTGAGCAGGAAGGCGGCGGCAACCCCCTGCCGCTCGGCCCAGACCAGGCCGGCCTCGGGCCCCAGGACGTAGAGGGCCGTGGACAGCACGTCGGCGCTGAGGGCATCGCTGGCCACCACGGCGGTGCTGCCCCAGGCCGCACAGGGCTGGCCGCTGCGGGGGTCCAGGAGGTGTCGCCCGCGCTCGGAGGTGCCGCTGCAGGACAGCGAGGCGCCCTTCAGTAGCAGGCTGCAGCGGGGCAGGCGCCGGTCCAGGGGGTCGGCGATGTCGACCCTCAGGGCCTGCCCCCAGGCCAGCACCTGGCCGCCGAAGTCCAGCCACCCGGAGGCCACCCCCGCCACCTTGCGCATGGCATCGAGGGCGTAGCCCTTGAGAAAGCCGCCCTCCTCCACCCCGGCGCCTGGGTGGGCCAGCCGGGCCGAGCCGCTGCTCGGGTCCAACACCAGCAGGGCCGAGCCGGAGGCGCGCCGGGCTTCCGCCAGGACTGCGGCACTCGGCGTCCGCCCCCCCTGGCGGGTGCCCCAGGCCTGGAGCAGGGCCATGAGCACGGGATCGAAAGCCCCCTCGGTCCGCCGCTGCCAGGCCTGGACCTGCGCCAGCAGCTCCAGCCACTCAGGCGCCAGGGGTACTGCGCGACCTTCGGCGGCGTTGAGGCGGCTCCAGGCCGAAGCGGGGTTCCAGGTGGAGCAGGCGGCCTCGATGCGGGCCGTTTCCGCCAGGGCCCCTTCCGAGGCCTGACCCAGATCCCCACCCCCCTCCAGGTGGAGCCGCAGCTGGGTCCCCATGGTCAGGACGGTGCGGTCTAAGACCGGACTGGGGCTGCTCCCGAAGCGCTCGGCCACCGGGATCGCCAGCACAGGGAGGGGGAGGGCAAGCACAATCATGAGACCGAGTCTCATCTTGTGATCTCCTCATCTCAAGGCTTATTTGAGAAACCGTCTCAAATAGTGATTGCGGTCACTCCCTGGTCAAACTGGAGGCATGCGCCGCCCAACCCTCCTCTCCAGCCTTCTTCTACTGCCCGCCCTGGTGCAGGCCGGCCCGCGCACCCAGGCGCCGGATGCGGCCTGGATCACCTTCACCACGCCCCATTACCGCATCCACTGCCCGGCGGCCTTCGAGGGCTTCGGCCGCGAGGTGGCAGGCCGGGTGGAGGGCGTCCACGCCCAGTACCTGGACCTGGTGGGCTATGTCTGGGAGAAGCCCATCGACATCGTCATCCAGGACCCGGTGATGGAGGCCAACGGCAGCGCCTGGCCTTTCCCCCAGCGGCCCGTGGTGATCCTCTGGAAGACCGAGCCGGAGCCGGACTCCGCCATCGGCCACCACCATGGCTGGGCCGAGCTGCTGGTCACCCATGAGCTGGCCCACATGCACCACCTGCTGCGGCCCCAGCGGAAGCCCACCCTCTGGCAGCGCTGGACGGATGTGGTGGGCCCCCTGGTGGGGAAGACCCCCCGCTGGGTCACGGAGGGCTACGCCACCCTCATCGAGGGCAAGCTCACGGGCAGCGGCCGCCCCCACAGCGCCATCCGCGCGGCAGTGCTGCGCCAGTGGGCCCTGGAGGGAAAACTGCCCGGCTATTGGGCCCTCAATGGCATGGACGGCTTCCTGGGGGGCAGCATGGCCTACCTGGGCGGCAGCGCCTACCTGGCGTGGCTGGAGGAGCGCTCTGGAGATCCCAAGGCCCTGCAGACCCTCTGGACCCGACTGGCGGGCAAGCGAGAGTTCGAGGAGGCCTTTACGGCCACCTTTGGCTTCGCCCCCCAGGACGGCTACCAGCGCTTCTGCGCCGAGCTGACCCACACGGCCCTGGAGCTGGAGCGCCGCACCAAGGCCCAGGGCCTGCGAGAGGGCGAGGTCTTCACCCAGCTGAAGGGCTGGGCCTCGGACCTGGCCTTCAGCCCCGACGGCGCCAAGCTGCTGGCCCGGGTGATGGACCCGAAAAAGCCCGGCCTGTATGTCTGGGACCTGAAGACCCCGGCGGCCCCCAAGAAGGCCAAGCCTGTTGACCCCGACGAGCCCGCCGACCGGAAGCCCCTGGTCCCGACGCTCGCCCCCAACCAGCGCCTGGGCCGCATCCACGGCGCCCTGCCCTGGAAGCCCATCTGGACCGCCGCCGACACCATCGGCTTCCAGCTGCGCCTCCCGGATGGCGAAGGCGTGCTGCAGGCCCAGCCCTGGCAGTGGCAGCCTGGGAAGGAAGCCCGCCCAGCGGCGGCCGCCCCCAAAGCCACGGCCGGTGCCGTCACCTGGAAAGAAGTGGACGGCATCTGGAACCTGGTGGACGCCGCCGGCAAGCCCCTCACCCGCACCCTGGCTGCGGCCTGGAACCCGGCGCCATCCCCGGACGGGAAGTGGATCTACTACACGCAGCTCACCGCCACGGGTCTGCAGATCCGCCGCCTCGACACCAGCCTGCCACCCCTGGAAGCGAAGCCCCTGCCAGCAGACGCCGCTCCCCTCGTGGCCCATGTGGCCCTGCCCAAGGCCGACGAGGCGAGCACCTTGCCCCCGCCGGTACCGGTGACTCCCCACGCCTACCGGGTGGGCGAGACCCTGGACACCCTCTCCCTCTTCAGCATGACCAGCACCCCCTCCGGCGAGTCCGCCCAGGTGGGCGTGGGCGGCAATGACCTCCTGGGTCGGCTCAACTGGCAGGTCCTGGCGGGCCTCGGTGACGGCGCCGGTCCCCGGGGCGCCATGGCCGGCGCCGCCTGGCGAGGCTGGCTGTGGGCTCCCTCCTTCCACGCCTTCTCGATCCTGGAGCGGCCCTCCAGTCAGCGCTTCCTGCCCCTCGCTGGACTGGACCAGGAGCGCCGCGGCGTGGAGCTGGCCCTCACCCGGGAGGAGCTGGGTCGTCCGCGCCTCAGCTTCAGGCCCCATGTCGCCACAGAGCGGGTGAGCCTCGCCGACCGCGCCGAGGTGAGTCGCACGTCGGTGGGCGCCGAGGGCCGGCTGGCCGAGTCCTGGGGTCGGGATGACCAGTCCCTGCACCTGGACCTCACCGCGAAGGAGCAGTGGGGCCACACGGACGGCCAGGCCTGGCGTCTGTCCCGGGTGAGCCTGGGCGCCGCCTGGAGCAACCCCTGGCTGCCCCTGAGGGTGCGCTTCGAGAACGGCCAGATCAACGGTACGCCGTCGGTCCTGGACCGCTTCCACCTGGGGGGCACCGCCACCTCCCTCCTGCCCACCTCCCTGGATGCCAACCGGGTGGAGCAGGTGGCCCTGCCGGCCCACACGGCCACGGGCAACCGCCTGCAGCGCCTCCGGGCCGAAGCCGGGTCCCAGGGCTTCGTGGCCTACGCAGAGCGCAGCACGGTGTGGCAGGATGCCTTCCCACGGCCCGCAGCCCAGCGGGTGGCCGGCCTCGAGCTGGACAGCCGGGGCCTGGGCTTGCCCCTGGACATCCTCCGCCGCCTTTCGGGGAACCTCTCCTTCACCCTGGGTATTCACCGGCCCCTGGATGGCATCATGAAAGGCCGCACGGTGGGGACCGTCTCCCTGCTCCTGCGCCCCTGAGGCCGTTGCTGAATGACCTTTTTCGTTGCGCTGATTCTTGTCCTGCTGATCCAGTGGCTCCACCTGCGCCTCCTGCGCCTGGAGCTGCCGGAGCGGGTTCACCGTAGCCTGCCGTGGCTCCTGCTCGCCTGCCACCTGCCCCTGGCGGCCTTTGGCCTGCTGCGCATGGCAGGCCTGGGGGGACACTCGGCGCTGCCGGTGCTGCGGAGCCTGGCCCGCCTCGGGTTCTACTTCCAGGCCATCACGGTGCTCCACCTGGTCATCGCCATGCTGGCGGAAGGGGCCTGGCGCCTCTGGCGACGGAGGCGCCCGGCCGAAGACACGCCGGAGGAGGCCCCCATCGAGCCGGGCCGGCGGGCCTTTCTCCGGACCGCGGCCTTGGCCAGTGCGGGGGCGGCCTCGGTCCTGGGTGCCGGCGGCGCCAGGCAGGCGCTGGGGGATCCCCTCGTCACCCGCCAGGAGCTGGCCTTCGCCGACCTGCCCCCGGGCCTGGACGGCCTGCGCATCGCCCACCTCAGCGACCTCCACGCCGGTCCCCTGGTGGGGCCGGCTCTGCTGCGGCGCTGGCGCGTCCTGGCGGAGCGGGAAAAGCCCGATCTGGTGGTCTTCACGGGCGACCTGGTGGACAGCCGCCCCGAAGAACTGGCGGCCCTGCTGGAGGCCTTCCAGGGCTTCGAGCCGCCCCTGGGCCGCTTCGCTGTCCTGGGCAACCACGACTACTTCGATGACCCTCGCCCCATCTGGCGGGACCTGGAACTCGCCGGTATCCGCTGCCTGGAGAACCGCGCGGCCCTGGTGACCCGGGGGGGTGACCTCCTGGCAGTGATGGGGCTGCAGGATCCCATGGCCCGGAATGGCCGCTTCCGCCGCATGAACTTTGGCCCCGGGCCCCGCCCCGACGAAGCCACCCGCCAGGTCCCGGCCCAGGCCTTCCGCATCTGCCTCAACCACCGCCCCTCGGAGTGGGAGAAGGCTCGACTGGCCGGCGCCCGCCTCACGCTGTCCGGCCACACCCACGGCGGCCAGATCAACCTGATCCCGGGCTTCAGCAGCGCCCACCTGCTGGGCCCCCGCACGGACGGCCTCTACCGGGAGGACGATGACCTCCTCTACGTCAGCCGCGGCCTGGGCGTGGTGGGCCTCCCCGTCCGCATCGGCGCCCCCCCGGAGCTGCCGATCTTGACCCTACGAAGGGGCTGAAGAGCCTTAACCACGAAGACCACGAAGAAAACAGTCTTCCTTCGTGGTCTTCCCGTCTTCGTGGTGAAATTTTTTCTACGACCCGCCTCACCCCTTGATGAGCACCCAGAGGCCTACGGCGATGAAGGCGGTGCCGGCGGCCCACTTGATGGCGGCCTCAGGAATGTGGCGGAAGAGCACGCCTCCCACGGCCACGCCGATGGCCGTGGCGCAGACCAGCGCAGCGCTGGCGGCAAAGAAGACCGTCCAGATCTGACCGCTGCGGACGGTGGCCGTCATGGCAGCGAGCTGAGTCTTGTCACCCACTTCCGCCAGGAAAACCGTGACGAAGGTGGTCCAGAACAGGGAGCGGTTCATGGTGATCTCCGGGATGCGCAGGATGCTACAGGGTAATGGATCGCCAACTGCGGCACACTGGTGAGATGGCGCTTGAGCTATTCGACCTCCCAACGACCTTTGTGGACACGCCCGAGAAGCTGCAGGCAGCCCTGCCGCTGTGGCACGCCGCCGGCCTGCTGTCCGTGGACATCGAGTGCAGCCTCACGGGCATGCACCACTGCGTGCTGGCCCTGATGCAGGTGGCGACCCACGATCAGGCCTGGCTGGTGGACCCGCTGCCCCTCCAGGACTACATGCGCCCCGCCCTCCAGGCCATGGGCCAGGTGCCTTGGATCGTCCATGACTTCTCCGGCGACGGCATCGTCTTCAAGCGCCTCTACGACGTGGTGCCCGACAGCATCTTCGACACCATGCTGCTCTCCCGGGCCCTGGGCTACCCCCAGCCCGGCCTCAAGACCATGGCCCGCCTCAAGCTCGGCATCGACATCCCCAAGGAGGAGCAGGACTCCAACTGGATGCTGCGGCCCCTGCGGGACGCCCAGATCAGCTACGCCAGTCGGGACGCCGCCCTGTTGCTCCCGCTGCTGCGCATCCTGGCGGACGAGGCCGAGGCCAAGGCCGACGACCCGGAAGCTGGCCCCCGCCTGGCAGCGCTGCCCAAGGAGATGCGCCACCTCCTCCGCCGGGTGCGAGCCTACACGCCCCCCAAGCACGATCCCGTGGTGGACAAGATCAAGCACCTCGGCGAGCTGGCCCGGGAGCGGGCCAAGAAGCTGACCAACCTCCGCTGGGCCTGGGGCAACGAGGGCGATGTGGCGGCCGTCATGGAGATGGGCAACCGCTGGATCACGGCCCGCCTGGCCCACCCGCCCGCCACCCAGGAAGCCCTGGAGCGCACCATTCCCAACCCCCGGTTCCGCCGTAAGCGGGGGGAGGCCCTGTGGGAGGTTTTCCGCGAGGGGGCCCATGAAACTCAGGAAGATGCGGATTCGTCCGATGGGTTGATCTGGAACAACCCTGGGAACCCATGAACCCTCCTCTTGCACTCCCGAACGACGACGGCCTCCTCATCACCTTCCCCAAAGGCCTCCTGGGCTTCCCCCAGTTGACGGCTTTTCGCCTCTACGAGCCCCACGACGGCTACCCGCTGAAGTTCCTGCAGTCCGTGGAGGATCCGGAAGTCTCCTTCACCTGCATCAACCCGGCGGTGATCAAGCCGGACTACAACGTGCCCTTAAGCGAGGAGGAAGCCCAGGCCCTAAGCCTGGAGTCCCCCGAGGACGCCCTCATCCTGACCCTGGTGGTGGTCCCGGAGGATGCCCGCCAGATGACCACCAACCTGGCCGGCCCCCTGGTCCTGAACGGGAAGACCCGGACGGGCTACCAGATCGTGTTCAGCTCGGAGAAGTTTCCTCTGCGCTTCCCGATCCTCCCCCAGGACTGATCCGGTCTGCTAGCCTTCGAGCATGCTGGTCATCACCCGGAAGCTGGAGCAGTCCATCGTCATCGGCGGCGAGGTCGAGGTCATCGTCCTCGGCGTCACCAAGGATGGGGTGCGCTTGGGTATCAAGGCGCCCCGCAGTGTCCAGGTCCACCGGCGCGAGGTCTTCGAGGCCATCGCCGCGGAGAACCGTGCCGCCGCCGAGACCCGGGTCCCGGTCCAGGATGCCGCCGCCCTTCTCAGGGCCGCTCATCCTCCCAAGGCGGATGGCCGATAAGGGCCCATCGAGGTCCCTGTGGACGTCTCTCCTGCCGGTGCCATTGCACAGAGCCAGATGCTGCTCCAGAGCGGCGTGGCCATGGGCGTGCTCCGCAAGGCCCTCGATATCCAAGCCCAACTGGGGGCGGACCTGGCGAAGCTCCTGGACCAGCAGGCGGGCGTGGGCCAGCGCATCGACACGACGGCCTGAGGCTGTTCTGAAAAAAAGGAAAAGATCACCACCAAGACACCAAGGCACCAAGAACTGAAAAGGCAATAGCGGTTGCCTTTCCTTGGTGCCTTGGTGCCTTGGTGGCAGAAGTTTTTTGTCTTCTTTCAATAGCTGACTGATTTGCGGCCTATTTGAGATAGGGCGCCAGGTACCGGCCGGTGATGCTGGTCTTGCGCTTGGCGATCTCTTCCGGGGTGCCCACGGCGATGAGGCGGCCCCCTTCGCCACCGCCTTCGGGGCCCAGGTCGAGGATCCAGTCGGCGGTCTTGATGACGTCCAGGTTGTGCTCGATGACGATGATGGTGTTGCCCGTCTCCACCAGCCGGTTGATGACCTCCAGCAGCTTCTGGATGTCCTTCAGATGCAGGCCGGTGGTGGGCTCATCCAAGATGTAGACCGTGCGGCCCGTGGCCCGTTTGCTCAATTCCTTGCCCAGCTTCACGCGCTGGGCCTCGCCCCCAGAGAGGGTCGTGGCGCTCTGCCCCAGGCGGATGTAGCCCAGGCCCACGTCGATGAGCGTCTGCAGCTTATTGGCCAGCACGGGGATGGGCGCGAAGAGGCCCAGGGCCTCCTCCACGGTCATGTTCAGGACATCGGAGATGCTCTTGCCCTTGTAGTGGATCTCCAGGGTCTCGCGGTTGTAGCGCTTCCCCTTGCACTGCTCGCAGGTGACATAGACGTCCGGGAGGAAGTGCATCTCGATGCGCAGCAGGCCATCGCCTTCGCACTTGTCGCAGCGGCCGCCCTTGACGTTGAAGCTGTAGCGGCCGGGCGCGTAGCCCCGGGCCTTGCTCTCCGGCAGCTGCGCGAAGAGCTCCCGCAGGGGGGTGAACAGCCCGGTGTAGGTGGCCGGGTTGCTGCGAGGCGTGCGGCCGATGGGGGCCTGGTCGATGTCGATGACCTTGTCGATGGCCTCGAGGCCCTTGATGGCCTTGTGCTTGCCGACGATGTGGACGCCTTGGTGCAGCTGGTTGGCGAGGGCCTTGTAGAGGATCTCGTTCACCAGAGTGCTCTTGCCCGAGCCGCTGACGCCGGTCACGCAGGTGACCAGGCCGATGGGAAAGTCAGCGTCCACTTTCTTGAGGTTGTTCTCTTCGGCACCCAGCACCGAGAGGAAGCCCCGCTTGGCCTTGCGGCGGGTGCGCGGCACAGGAATGGAGTCGCGGCCCGCGAGAAAGTCGCCGGTGATGGAGCCCGGGGTGTCGCGAATCTCGTCGGGGGTGCCCTGGGCCACCACATACCCGCCGTGCTCGCCGGCGCCGGGGCCCATGTCCACCACGTGGTCGGCGGCCAGGATGGTCTCCAGGTCATGCTCCACCACCAGCACCGTGTTGCCCAGGTTGCGCATCTCCTTGAGGGTGCGGATGAGCTGCAGGTTGTCCCGCTGGTGGAGGCCGATGCTCGGCTCGTCCAGCACGTAGAGCACGCCCTGGAGCTTGGAGCCGATCTGGGTGGCGAGGCGGATGCGCTGGCCCTCGCCGCCGGACAGGGTGGCCGCACTGCGGTCCAGGGTGAGGTAGCCCAGGCCCACATCGTCCAGGAAGCCCAGCCGCTCGCGGATTTCCTTCAGCACCTTCTCGGCGATGACGGCGTCCTTCCCTTCCAGGGCCAGGTCCGTGAACCACTGCCGGGCTTCGCGCACGCTCTGGGCTGCGACCTGGGCGATGTTCAGGCCGCTCACGAAGACCGCCAGCACCTCAGGCTTGAGCCGCTGCCCAGCGCAGACCTCGCAGGGGATGATGCGCATGGAGGCTTCCAGCTCAGCCTGGATCTCTTCACTGGTGGTCTCCCGGTAGCGTCGCTCCAGGTTGCCGACGATGCCCTCGAAGTGATGGACGAAGTCGTAGCGGCTGCGCTTGCTCTCGTAGGTGAAGCGCATCTCCTTCTCGGTGCCGTGCAGCAGCAGGCGGCGGATGTCGGCGGGCAGCTTCTTCCAGGGAGTGTCGAGGCCGAACTTCAGCTTCTTGGCCAGCTGGTCCATCATCTGCGAGCGCCAGCCGTCTTCGGCCACGCTCCTCCAGCCGCTGGCCTGGATGGCGCCCTCGCTGATGGAGAGGCCCGGGTTGGGGATGATCAGCTCCTCGGCGAACTGGCGCTTGAAGCCCAGGCCATCGCAGGTGGGGCAGGCGCCGTAGGGCGTGTTGAACGAAAACGAGCGCGGCTCCAGCTCCGGTAGGCCCTGGCCAAACAGGCGGCAGGTGGCGCTGTTGCAGGCCAGCTTGGAGGAGAACAGCACCTCGCTGCCGTCGAAGTCCACCAGCACCCCGCCCTCCGCCAGGTTGGAGGCGATCTCCAGGCTGTCCGCCAGGCGGGTCTGGATGGCCGGGGAGACCTTGAGGCGGTCGATGACCACCTCCAGTGTGTGCTTCTTCTGCTTGTCCAGGTCGGGGATCCCGTCGGTCATGTCGATCATCTGGCCGTTCACCCGGGCCCGGATGTAGCCCCGCTTCATGAGGTCCTGGAGCAGCTTCTTGTACTCGCCCTTGCGGCCCCGCACCACGGGGGCCAGGATCTGGAGCTTGGTGCCTTCGGGCCGCGCCAGAATCTGATCAGTCATCTCCTGGATGGTCTGGCTGGCGATGGGCTGGTGGCAGGCCACACAGGTGGGCCGCCCGGTCCGCGCGTAGAGCAGGCGCAGGTAGTCGTAGATCTCCGTGACCGTGGCCACGGTGGAGCGGGGGTTCTTGCTCGTGGTCTTCTGCTCGATGGAGATGGCCGGCGATAGTCCCTCGATGCTGTCCACATCGGGCTTCTCCATCTGGTCCAGAAACTGGCGGGCATAGGCCGACAGGCTCTCCACATAGCGGCGCTGCCCCTCGGCGTAGAGGGTGTCGAAAGCGAGGCTGGACTTGCCCGAGCCCGAGAGTCCGGTGATGACCACCAGTTGGTTGCGGGGCAGGGTCAGGTCGAGGTTCTTGAGGTTGTGTTCCCTCGCACCTTTGATGTGGATGTGTTCCATAGGTCCTTAGTTTACTCCGTTTTTTTTTCGCTTTCCCGTATTGCGTCTAGAATCATCTGATGCATCCAGCCGCGCTGGCAATCCTTCTGCACCGCGCCCTCGAGGTGCGCTTGGCGCGCCTGCAGGAACTCCTGGGCCAACCGCACTGGGCCGATGACACGGAGCGATTGCATCAGGTCCGGGTAGCTGCCCGAAGGCTGGGGGCTGTGCTGGACCTGGTGGATCTCGAAATCTACCCGAACCACAAGTCCCAGCGGCGGGCTCTCAAGGAGCTGGTGGACACCCTGGGCCTCCCCCGGGAGCTGGATGTCCACGCCGGAATCCTGCGCACCTACCTGGCGGGGACCGTCAGGGTGGCTCACGCCGCCTCCATCGAACACGTGCTGGTGCGGGTGGACCGGGACCGAGCCAAGGCCCGGCGGAACATGACCAAGAGCCTGAAGCGCCTGCGGCTCCCGGACCTGGACCGCCTGCTGGAGGTGCCGACTCTACCCGACCCCTTCCAGCCCATCACCCTTCAGGAGGGTGCCTGGGCCTGCCTGGAGCCCCGGGCGGAGGCGGCCCTAGGGGGCCTGGCCGCTCTGACCGAGCGGGAGAACCCCTCCGCCATGCACAAAGCCCGGGTGCGCATCAAGAAGCTGCGCTACGCCGTTGAAGCCCTGGAGGCGGCCTTTCTGGACCCCCCGGAGGCTTGCCTCAAAGACCTGCGGAACCTCCAGACCCTCCTCGGAGACCACCACGACCTGGCGGTCCTGGAGGATCTCCTTTGGACCACCGAGGCCGGGCTTCGGGCCGGCGGCCACGGAACGCTGGGTGAGGGGACCCTCGACCTGCTGGGAGAGGTGGCCGAGGACCGGCGAGCCCTGTTCGGTCGCTTCGTACAGGCGGCCGAAGGCCTGAACCAACCCGCTTTCACA
>SESD01001101.1_pt1 | contig 15427 bp, 7 predicted proteins | sample 3171411 | NCBI WGS metagenome assembly SESD01 (sample SAMN06051880, study PRJNA518727) | freshwater metagenome | biome: subpolar coniferous forest; feature: holomictic lake; material: water; isolation source: holomictic Lake 442, 16.5 m depth | place: Canada: near Kenora, Ontario | collected...
GAGGTCACAGAGGAATTCCTGTCTGCGGCCGGCGAGCCGGCCGCAGCAGCATGAATTTCTCTCTGTGCTCTCGTTTTCTCTCTGTGGTCTCTGTGTCCTTCCGCTTGGATGCTCCAACATACACGCAAAAATGTGTATGTTTCCCGGAAAGGTGCTAAACCCCGTTTCCACATGATCGCCGAGCCCTCCATTACACAGCGCCTCTGGCGCGACACCGGCACGCGGCTGTGCCTCGTGGCCGTGGCGCTCTACACGCTGGCCGCGGTCTGGGGCGAGGGCGCGCGCCTGGTCGCCCGTGCCCGGGACTGCGTGCCGTCGTACAATGCCGTGCATGAGAATCATCGCTACCTGCCGCCTGCGGCCGTGCGCTGGTTCACGGGCGAGGGGCGGGAGGCGCACGTCAGCCCGTGGGCCTACCTGCTCGGCAGCGACAACCTCGGCCGCGATGTGCTGGGGCGCCTGGTGCAGGGCGCGCGCATCGCCTTCCACGTCGGCATCATGACCACGCTCATCGCGCTGCCGCTGGGCGTGCTGCTCGGCTGCCTCGGCGGCTACTTTGGCGGGCGCACGGACAGCGTCGTGGTCTGGCTCTGCGCCACCGTGGCCTCCATGCCCGGCCTGCTGTTCATCCTGGCCGTGGCCATGGTGGTGGGGCAGGGGCTGGCCGGCGTCTACCTCGGGATCGGGCTCACAACCTGGGTGGGTGTCTGCCGCAACGTGCGCGCGGAGGTGATGCGCCACCGCGAGCGTGCCTACGTGCAGGCCGCGCGCGTGCTGGGGTACAGCCACCTGCGCGTCCTGTTCCGGCACATCCTGCCCAACGTCATGCACATCGTGCTGATCGCGTTTTCCATCCGGTTCCCGGCTGCTGTGGCGACCGAGGTGTTCGTGAGCTTCCTCGGGATCGGCGTGCAGGGCGAGCCGTCCTGGGGCGTGATGATCAACGAGGCGCGCGTGCGCCTCTGGCAGGGCGTGTGGTGGGAGATGACCTTTGTCTCCGCGGCGATTTTCGCGCTGGTTCTCAGCTTCAACCACCTCACGGACGCGCTGCGCGACCTGCTGGATCCGGCGCTGCGCACGGAGAAGGTCTAGGAGACTGTCGGATTTAGGCCTCGGATCGGTCCAGGGCCCTCTGCCGACAGTCTCCTAGTTGTGCCACCCGCTGTAAGCGGCAGCGTGGTTGCCACGATGGCGGAGACGAGGAACGCGCCCAGGGCGAAGCAGATGGCCCCGGTGTAGTGTCCGGAGATGTCTTGGAGCACCCCCCCGACGTACGAGCCCGTGAAGGGGCCGACGCCCATCACGATCATCGTGGTCAGGCCCCAGATCCTGCCCAGTGTCTTCCGGCCGTAGATGGCCCCGGTGTAGCCCACCACGCCGCCGGGAACAATGGCCCAGTAGATGGCGAAGATGACGCAGGATGCGTAGGCGAAGCTGTCGCCCCCCGGGCTGGAGAGCAGCAGCGCGCAGGCCAGCACGCCCGTGGCCGGCCCGCAGATGAGCATGAGTTTCCGCCCCCGGGCTTCGCAGCCCATGGCCTGGACCACCTGGTCGGCGATCCGGCCCATGATCGGCATGGAAAAGATGCCCACCAGCCCGATGAAGGCGTAAATGTTCGTGGCCTTCTGGAGGCTGAAGCCCACGTCCTGCGTCCAGTAGCTCACAACCTGCGTCCAGATGAGGAACTCTCCCATCATGCTGGTGAGGAACATGAGGATGACCGCCCAGATGGCGTACTGGGAGAATGCGCCGGCAGTCGTCCACTCCTGCTCCATCGCCCCCGCAGCGCCCGCCGCGGAGAGGTCCGCGCCAAAGGGCTTCATGCCGTAGCGCTCCGGAGTTTGCCGGGCAACAAGCACGGCCACCACCAGGGCTATGAATAAAATGACGCCCAGGATGATCATCTGGTAGCGCCAGGCATGCTCAAGTCCCAGGAGGGCCGCTTTGACTTCCGGCAGCGCCAGCACGGAGGGGTCCCTGAGCTTTTCGGCAATGGCCAGCGCCAGCTGCCTGGGGGTCTGGGTCAGGGCATCGCGCTCCACCAGGGGGCGGATGGCCAGGTCAAGCCTGGCCTGGCTGGCGCTGAGGATGGGCTTGACCAGCTGGGACAGGATAAACTGGGCCATGGGGCCTCCGGCAAAGGCAAACCCCCACATGGTGGCGTAGGATTTTCCGACGTACCATTTGCGCACCGAGACCGTGGACGCGACCCACAGCATGCCCGTGGCGATGCCGCCCAGGAGGCTGAAGGTGAAGAGGTAGGCCAGGTGGGTGTCCACCCGGGCCGTGAGCAGGAACCCCAGGGAGCCAAAGACGGCCGCCACGGCGTAGACAGGTTTGGTGCCCCACTGGTCCAGGATCATGCCGCTGAAGTAGGCCGACACGGCGTAGACCGCCATCATGAGCGAGTACCCCAGGGTGACCTCCGAGGTGCTCCACCCCAGCGTGATGGCCATGGGCCCCTTGAGGATGGCAAAGGTGGCGCGGTACCCGAAGAGGCAGAAAACCGCCAGCCATGAGGCGAACACCACGGACCATCCGTAATGCCTGGCGGCGGCCGGCGCGCCGGCCGCCGCAGCATGAAATTCGCTTGGTGAACACTTCATTTTCTCTTTGCACTCTCACGTGGATAATCCATAAAATACGTAAAACCGTCTAGCCGAACGATTTTTCTGTCTGTAATTGAGTCTTCGCAACCCGCTGGCGGCGGGTTGCTCAACTAGCAGCCTGGTCGGCAGACAGTTTGTACCTCCACAAAGCTAAGTCCGACAGTCTCCTAGGTGCTTCAGGAAGCCGTCCAGCAGCCTGGCCATCTGCGGCGTGGCGCGCCGGGTTTCGGCCAGGACTTCGGCGTGACCGAGCTGGGGGCTGCCCAGGCCAGCGGCCAGGTTGGAGATGCAGCTCACCGCGGCCACGCGCATGCCGGCGGCATTGGCGACCATGGCCTCGGGAACCGTGGACATGCCGACGGCGTCCGCGCCCATGGCGGCGTAGCAGCGGATTTCAGCCGGCGTCTCGTAGCTTGGCCCGGCCGTGAAGGCGTAGACGCCTTCGTTCAGGGGGACGGCGGCCTCCTGTGCCGCGGCGAGCAGCAGCCCGCGCAGGGCGGGGTGGTAGATCTGGGACTGATCCGGAAAACGCGTGCCCCAGCCGGGAACCAGCGGACCCTGCAGCGGGTTGAGCCCGCTGGTGTTGATGTGGTCCCGGAGCAGCAGCAGGTCGCCGCTCCGCAGACTCGGGTTGATGCCGCCCGCGGCATTGGTGAGCAGCAGGTCGCGCACGCCGAGCCGGCGCAGCAGCTCGACCGGCAGCACCACCGGAGTCCACCCTTCGCCTTCATACCAGTGGCGCCGGCCGCAGAAGGCCACGGCGGTCACGCCGTATTTCCGGATCAGCCGCAGTTCGCCGGCGTGCCCGGGAATGGTGCCGGGACCCAGCCCGGCAATCCGGTCATAGCCGACGCGTGCCATCAGCCCGTCGGAGGGAAAGGCCTGGCTCCATCCCGAACCCAGAATCAAGCCGCAGGTTGGTCGGGCCTCAATGAACGGCGGCGGCAGCGTCGCGGCCGACATGTTGAGCATCATCAGGTTGATGCGATCCGTATTCATAATTGCATGATGCCAATTATTGGGCGGTTGGAACAGTCCCTTTGCGCCACCGAAACGCGGCCTGCGGCGCAAGTCAGCGTTGACGGGGTTAGCTACTCACGGTTGCTAAGTGAAAAAGGTGGCCCGGGCGCTCCGCGCACGGGCTGCCACTGGCCTTGCGCATATCCGGCATCTGCCCGCGCGCGGAGCGCCCGGGCCACCTGGTTCGGCGTCCATGCGTGCCGAAGATCCACGGCTCAGCAACAGGGCGTCAACGCTGCTTTGCGCCCATCGGCCTGCGGCGGCTGTCAGCCGATCGAGGATGATGATGCGTTTGAGTATGCACCTGTCGGATGACAATGACTACACGGGTATGCGGCTGGGCAGTTGCGTCCCTTAACTAGCAGCTTGGTCGGCACAAATTTTGTGAAGGTACAGCGCTAAATCCGACAAGTTGCTAGGGTGCGCACAGTATTGCGGCTTAATGGCATGATTATTGCTATGGGAGCTCTGACTTTTCCGGTCGCAACAGAACGTAAGCAGGAGGTCGCATGGCCAAGATTGTTTTTCGTAGCGGTTCTCACGGCGGGCAGGAAGTCACCGTGCTGGAGTCTGGCATCACGCTCGGGCGCGGCGCGCGCGCCACGGTGATGATTACCGACCGGCTGGTGTCCGGCGAGCACCTGACCATCAAGCTGCAGGACGGCCAGTGGTGGGCTTACGACATGAACAGCTCCAACGGCAGCCGCCTGAACGGCGAGGACTTCAAGGCCATGGCGCTGCACGGCGGCGAGAAGATCGAGATCGGCGAAACGCTGCTGGAGTTCATTGCGGAGGGCCAGGCGGCCGTGCCGTTTCATTCGGCGCCGCCGCAGCCGTCCTCGGAGCGGATTGCGCCTTCGGGCGACTCCTCGGCACGCAGCACGGTGGTGGCGCGTGCCGCCAAGCCCGCGTCCCAGGCGGATCCGACCTCGGATGACATGGCCATGATCCGCGAGATCCACGACGCCCACCAGCGCATGAAGGCCCAGATCGGCCGCGTGATCGTCGGCCAGCAGCAGGTGATCGACGAGGTGCTGATGTCGATCATCAGCCGTGGACACGCGCTGCTGGTGGGTGTGCCCGGCCTGGCCAAGACGCTGCTGATCAGCACCATCAGCCATGTGCTCGACCTGACCTTCAAGCGCGTGCAGTTCACCCCGGACCTGATGCCCAGCGACATCACCGGCACGGACGTGCTGGAGGAGGATCATACCACCGGCAAGCGTGTCTTCCGCTTTGTGCGTGGGCCGCTCTTCGCCAACATGGTGCTGGCGGACGAGATCAACCGCACGCCGCCCAAGACGCAGGCTGCGCTGCTGGAGGCCATGCAGGAGCACCGCGTCACCGTGGGCAACGAGACCTATCCGCTGCCCGCGCCGTTCTTTGTACTCGCCACGCAGAACCCCATTGAGCAGGAGGGGACGTATGCGCTCCCTGAGGCGCAGCTCGACCGTTTCATGTTCAACATCGTGGTGGACTACCCGACGCCGGACGAGGAGTCGCAGATTATCCGGCAGGTCACCGGGCAGCAGGATACCAAGCTGGAAGCGTTGCTGGATGCCCAGCAGGTGCTGCGCCTGCAGCAGGTGGTAAAGCGCATCCCCGTGGCCGACCACGTGGTCGAGTTTGCCCGCGACCTGGCGCGCGCCACGCGGCCGAAACAGCCGGAGGCGCCGGACTTCGTGCGCGAGATGGTCAGCTGGGGCGCAGGGCCGCGCGCCGGCATCTACCTCGTGACCGGCGCCAAGGCCCGGGCCGTGCTGGAGGGGCGCTACCACGCCACCACCGCCGACGTGGCCGCCGTGGCGCTCCCCGTGCTGCGCCACCGCGTGATCACCACCTTCAACGCCGAGGCCGCCGGCATCACCAGCGACCAGATCGTGAAGAAGCTGATCGAGCGCCTGCGCCCGTCCGAGACGCTGAACGTGTGAGGAGCGAACGGGCGTCAGCCCGTAACCCAAACACCATCCACCCAACACCTTCCACCAGCATCTCATGACCGCTCCCTCCTACATGCGCCTGCTGCCGGGCAAATCCCTGGCGACCATCGGACGACTCGAACTGATCGCCCGCGGCGTGGTCGAAGGGTTTGTCTCCGGCAAGCACCGCAGCCCCCACAAGGGGTTCTCGGTGGAGTTTGCCGAGCATCGCCAGTATGTGCCCGGCGATGACCTGCGCAACCTCGACTGGCGGGTGCTGGCGCGCAAGGACCGCTACTACATCAAGCAGTATGTGGAGGAGACCAACCTTCGCGCCACGCTGCTGCTGGACGCCTCCGGGTCCATGGCCTACCGCGGCGATGCCGCGGCGCTCACCGAAGGAACCAAAACCTCCAAGTTCGAATACGCCCAGTACCTGGCCGCCTGCCTGTCCTACCTGATGATCGGCCAGTCCGACGCCGTGGGGCTGATGACGTTCGACACCAAGGCCCGCACCTATCTTCCGGCGCGCAGCCGCGCCAGCCAGGTGCGGCTGATCCTCGAGGAGCTGGAGCGCACGCAGCCCGGGGGCGAGACCGGCCTGGCCGACATCTTCCACGACATTGCCGAGCGGATCCCGCGGCGCGGGCTGGTGATCATCTTCAGCGACCTGTTCGACGACACCGCCCGGCTCATCAAGGCGCTGCACCATTTCCGCTACCGCCGCCACGAGGTGCTGCTCTTCCACATCATGGCCGAGGAGGAGCTGCGCTTTCCGTTCGACAGCTTCTCTCATTTCAAAGACCTGGAGCATCCCGGCAAGGAGCTGGCCATCGACCCGAAGACAATCCGCGCCAGCTACCTCGACCGCGTGCGCACGTTCCTGCACGAGATCGAGGCCGGGTGCGGCAAGATGCAGATCACCTACGTGCCGATGAACACCCGGACGCCGTTTGACCGCGCCTTGTCGGAGTACTTGTCGAGGAGAAGGACGAAGTAGCTGGGATCGGGAATTCAGTATCCAGAATTCAGGATTCAGAATGGCTCATTCTGAATTCTGAATTCTGAATTCTGAATTCCTCTTCCGGGACCCGAACCATGTTATTTCAAAACATCTGGATGCTGGCCGGCATCGCGGGGATCGCCATTCCGGTGATTATCCACCTGCTCAACCGGCGGCAGGCGAAGATCATCGACTGGGGTGCGATGCTCTTTCTGCTGGATTCGCTCCTCAGCCGCCGCCGCCGCGTGCTGCTGGAGGAGATCCTGCTGCTGGCGGCGCGCTGCCTGATTGTCGCGCTGATTGCGCTGGCGCTGGCGCGGCCGTTCATCCCGGCTTCCTCGTCGGTGCCGTGGATGATCGTGCTGCCCGCCGGCCTGCTGGCCGTGGTGCTCTTCGGCGTCAGCTTCGCCCTGTGGCGCTACCCGGCCTGGCGTTGGCGCGTGACCGCCGCGGCGCTGCTCTTCGCGGCCCTCGCGGCCGGCGCGATCCTGTTCGAGCGCTGGCTGAACCTGCGCGCCTTCGGCCGCGGCGGGTCCCGCGACGTCGCCCTTGTGATCGATGGCTCCTCCTCGATGACCATGTCGATCGACGGGCAGTCGAATTTTGCCCGCGCCGTCAAGGAGGCCGAAAAGTACATCGAGTCCTCGCCGCGCAACTTTGCCTTCAGCCTGGTGATCGCCGGCTCCGTGCCCAACGCGCTGGTGGCGTCTCCGGTGACGGACCGCAAGCAGCTGCTGCAGGCGCTGGAAGAGGCCCAGCCGGTGCAGGGGACCATGCAGGCGCTCGACACCATGGCCGTGGCGGCCACGACCCTGGCGCAGGGGTATAACCCCGGCAAGCAGATCATCGTGATCGGCGACGGCCAGCGCGTGGGGTGGAAAGCAGACACCCCCGAGCTGTGGGAGCATCTGCAGCAGGTCTTTGCGCGCCTGCCCGCCCCGCCGCAGATCATCTACCGCCGGATGCAGCTGCCGGAGGCCATCCGCAACGCCACGCTCGCCTCCATCACACCCTCGCGGCAGGTGATCGGGACGGACCGCGCGGTGCGCTTTGACGTGGTGGTCGCCAACACCGGCACCGAGGCGATCACGCCGCAGGAGGTGCGCCTCCGGATCGGCGAGCGCACCCTGACCGACCGCTCGATCGGGCAGCTTCTGCCGGGCGCATCGGCCACGGTCAGCTTCTCCCACCGCTTTGAGCGCGCCGGCACGGAGGTCATCCGGGCCCAGGTAGCAGCTGGCGACGAGCTTCCCGGCGACGACGAGGCCATGCGCGTGGTGGTGGTCATGGATCGCCTCCGCGTGCTGGTGGTGGATGCCACGCCGGCGACGCGCTTTCTCGACCGCCCCGGCGCGTTTGTGGCGCTCGGGCTGCTCCCCGACGTGCAGAGCCTGGTGCCGGCTGCGTCCGCCACGTCCGCAGACGTGGAGAAGCTGCGGCACGATTTCCTGGTGGCCCCCGTGGTGATCTCCGCGGCGGAACTGGCCGGCCGCAAGACGCTGGGCGATGTCAGCGCCATTGTGCTGGTGGACGTGCCGCAGCTCTCGCCCGAGATGGCGACCGCTCTGCGCGACTTCGTCCAGCAGGGGGGGGGGCTGCTGGTCGTGGCGGGCGGGCGCGTGAACCCGGAATTCTACAACAGCTGGCGCGGCGAGCCCGGGAATGTCATGCCGCTGCAACTCGAAAAATTTATCGTCGCCGGCGAAACCAACCGCCCCGCGTTCGATCTCAAGACCTTCACCCATGCGGCGCTGCGCCCGCTGGCCGCCGGCACGGATCTTGACCGGGTGCAGTTCGAGCGCTACTGGCAGGCGCCCGAGGGCGACTTCGGCGTGGGCATCGGCGCGCGCCTGGCCAACGGCGTGCCGTTCCTCGCGGAACGCCGCTTCGGTCGCGGACAGGTGCTGCAGATCAATGTGCCGATGGATGTCTCCGCCGGCAACTTTGTCGCGCGACAGGCGTTTGTGCCGCTGGTGCATGAGCTCGTCTATTACCTCGCCCAGCCGGTCTCCGCCAACCTGAACGTGCTGCCGGCGCGCGGCGCCACGATCCAGCTCGCGGGTAACGTGGCGGAGCGCCTGGGAGACGGACGGCGCGGGCTGCGCGGCGAATACTTTGCGAGCCGGGCGCAGCGTGCGGGTGGCGTCGTGCGCCTGGACCCGACCGTGGACTTTAACTGGAACGGCGCGCCGGTCGAGGGCGTGCCCGGCCGGGGATTCTGGGTGCAGTGGACAGGTTCCATCCAGGTCTCCCAGCCCGGCGCCTACAAGTTCTCCGCGCCCCCCGGTAGCGACCTGACCCTCTGGATCGACGGACGCAAGGTGCTGTCCGCCGCGAACGGCAAGGGGGGGGCATCCCTGCGGCCCGATCAGCGCCATGACTTCCGTGTGGATTTTGTCGACGACGCCGCCGCCGGAAGCACGGCCCAGTTGACGATGGCCGGCCCCGGTCTGCCGCCGCAGAGGATCCCCACACAGATGCTCTCGCCGCTGCGCGGCCGCGATGACAGCTGGAGCAGCGGCGTGGAAACCATGATCCAGGGCCCGGACAAGCAGCCGTTCGGCGGCCGCTACGTTACCGGCAGCGAGGGCGTTGCCCTGCGGATCGACCGCAGCCTCGTGCCGGGGCTCCATCGCGCCAAGGTCCCGGAAGCGGTCATGCACAAGGTCAACCACCTGCTCGACCGCGAAGGCACCATCCCGTTCAGCGTCATGGTCGACGGCGAGGAGAGCCGCCTGGCGCCGCTCTCCCAGGAGGAGCTGCTGCTCATCGGCAAGTACGTCCCCTTCCTCGTGGCCGGCTCGGTTGACGAGGTGGTCGGCGCGATGTTCGGCAAGGCCTTTGGCCGCGAATTGTGGCAGACACTGGCGTTCGCCGCCCTGATCCTGCTGATTCTGGAGGTTGTCTTGACGCGCTGGATCGCGATCCAGCGGCGCACCGGCGAGGAAGGGAACGTCGATTTCGAAGAGAACGCCCAGTCGAGCGCGCAGTTCCGGGCGCAGCTGGCGGCGATGAAGGGGACGGCTCCTGCGGAGACGAAGGAAACGGGTCGCTAGTCATTGGTCATTTGTCGTCAGGGGCAGTGCCGCTTGCGGCCGAACAACCTCCTCCCAATGACCAATGACTACTGACCTGTATTCGGCGCAAGGTTTGTTTCAGGGAAGCGACAGATTGGAACGAGCATGGATGCAACCGTAACAGCACGCACCGACCTTCTTCCGGCCTCGGTGCCGGGGTGGGTGGTCCTGCTGCTGGCCGCGGCAGCAGTGCTGCTCTGGATGGCGGCGCGCCACCTGACCAGCCGGCACAAGGCGCGGCTGCCGTGGTATGGCCTGGTCGGGCCGCGCATTCTGACGGCGACCGCCGCCGCCTGGTGCGGATTCCAGGCGCTCGGCCGCTGGGCCGAGCTCGCCAGCCACTGGCCCATCTGGCTGGCGGCGCTGGTCGCCGGGCTGGCCGTCGAGGGGACCGCCGCACTCTACCTGCGCGAGCGGCAGGTCATCCCCAAACGGCTGGGCATCGTGCTGACGCTGCTGCGCGGCATCGCCATTCTCCTGACCCTGGTGATGTTGATGCAGCCCGTGCTGGTCTGGACCAGCAACCGCGCCATTATCCGCCGCGTGGCCGTGCTGCTCGACGATTCGGCCTCCATGCACTTTGTCGACCGCCAGTGGACCGTCTCCGAGCGCACGGAGCAGGCGATTCACGCCGGACTGTTGGATCGCAAGGAGCGCCTGCTGCCGTCGCTCGACGAACTGCCGCTGCTCCATGCGCGCGTGCGGCCGTGGGTTTCGATGACGCTGGAGACCAACCAGGCGCCGCCGTCGCTGGCCCGGATCCTGGAGGACGGCGCCACGCAAGCGCGTGAGCTGCAGGCGCAGGCCGACGGCCTCGTGGCGCAGCTGAAGGGCGAGGAGGATCGCGCGGTGCGCGAGACGCTGACGCGGCTCCAGCGCCAGATGCGCGACGGCCTGGCCCCGGCGTTCGTGGAGGCCCTGACCGCCTCTGCCGGACGCAAGCTGCTGCAGAGCCACCTGATCAAGGTTGGCGACGCCATGGATCAGGCCGCCGCAATCGCGCCCCCGGCGCGCGAGGCCGCCGATACCGCAGGCTGGGCGCGCCTGACGGAAATCCGCCGCAAGGCGATCGAGGCCGCCTGCACCACGACGCGCAGCACGCTGGCGCGCGACATCCTCACGCGCCGCCCCGCCGGCGGCGAGGCGCTGCTCGACCGCCTGGCCGGCCGCTATGATCTGGACCTGCTGCGCCTCGGCAACGGCGTGGAACGGCTGCGCACCGACCAGGCGCGCGTACTGGCGCCTGCCGCGGATCACGCCGCGGCGGCCAGCAACGAGGTCGTGCGCCGCGATTGGTCCGCCCTGATTGCCAGCAACGCCTCGCCGCTGGCGGTCCAGCAGGCGTTCCGCTCGCTGACCGACTACCCGGCCGCGATGGAAACCATCCTCCGTGAGATTCCGTCCGAGCAGCTCGCCGGCGTGCTGATCGTGAGCGACGGCCGCAACAACGGCGAGTCCGGTATCGACCCCGTCGGCCGCCGCCTCGGGCTGCAGGGCGTGCCGGTCTGCGGCGTGGTGGTGGGCGGCTCACGCCTGCCGCTGGATGTCGCCATCGCGGACGTCTCCGCCCCGGAGTCCATCTACCTCGGCGACAAGCTGCGCGTGCGCGCCACCATCCGCGTCACCGGCGCCAAGGGCCGAAAAATCAGCGTGGTCATGAACGACAGCACCGGCGTGGTCGACCGGGTTGCGCTCGACGTTTCGTCCGACGATTTCACCCGCGAGATCCGCCTGACGCATGAGCCGAAGGTGCAGGGGATCCACTCCTACACCCTGCAGGCGGACGCGATCGACAACGAGCTGTTCGCCGAGAACAACACCTGGAAGCTGGATGTGGCGGTGAGCGACGACCGCACCAACGTGCTCCTCGTGGACGACCGGCCGCGCTGGGAGTTCCGCTACCTGCGCAACCTGTTCTTCGGCCGCGACAAGTCCGTGCACCTGCAGTATCACCTGCTGCACGCCGACACGGTCGCCGGCATCCAGACCGAGCAAAAGCTGCCTCCGGCCTCGGCCACACGCAAATTCGGCGAGGCCGAGGCCGGCGCGCTGCCTGCCAGCCGCGACGAGTGGCGCAAGTTCGATGTGATCATTTTGGGCGACCTCGACGCCGCGACGCTGACGCCCGAGGTGGTGGAGCACATCCGCCATTGCGTGAGCGAGCGCGGCGCGCTGCTGGTGGTGATCAGCGGGCCAAACTGCATGCCGCACGGCATCACGGACAAAACCTTCCAGGAGCTGCTGCCGGTGCGCTACACGCCCGAGACCGACGGGTTCTGGATGCCGCCCGAGGAGAGCTTCCGCCTGGTGCTCACGGCGCCGGGCAAGGCCCACCCGGTGATGCAGCAGTCCGCCAGCATCTCCGAGAACGAAGCGGTCTGGAACGAAATGCCCCTGCTGACCTGGCGCTTTCCCGCGCTGGAGGTCAAGCCCGGCGCCGAGCTGCTGGCCTATGCCCAGCCGCCGGTCGACGAGAAGCAGGATGCCGGCGGCGTCAGCATCCTCGATGCGGCGGCGCGTCTCGATGACGAAATCCGCAAACGCGCCCGCGCCTCGCTGGTCGTGGCGCAGTCCTACGGTCGCGGCAAGGTGCTGCTGCTGAACGTTGACCAGACCTGGCGCCTGCGCTATCGCTCGGGCGACAAGTACCATCACAAGTTCTGGGGGCAGGTGCTGCGCTGGGGCGTCGGCGAAAAGCTGCGCGCCGGCAAGGAGGGGCTGCGCGTCGGCACGGATGAACTGGTCTACACGCCGCAGCATCCGGCCCGCGTGCTGGCACGCGTCACGGACAAGGACTTCGCCTCCATTTCGAACGCGCTGGTCGAGGCGGTCGTCACCCACGGCGAGAAGGAGGTCGCACGCGTCCGGCTGGCCTACCGCGAGGGGTCGCACGGCCTGTACGAGGCCGCCCTGGCCCCCATGGCCGACCCGGGGCGCTACGATGTGCGGCTGACGCGCAAGGAAGGCGCACAGGAAGATCATGTGGAGACGGCGTTTCTAGTGGTGACGGCCGAGCGCCCGGTGGAACTGGGCGACGTGACCGCCACCCGCGAGACGCTGGATGTGCTGGCGCGCTGGACCAGCGGGCGGGTGGTCGGGCCGGCGCGCGCCGGCGAGCTGTGGAATGCCTTTGGCGAGGGGCGCCGCGAGGTGCCGGAGCGGCGCGAGCGGCCCCTCTGGGACCGCCCCTGGTTGTACTTCGTGATCGTCGGCTTGCTGACAGCCGAGTGGATTCTCCGCAAACGAGGAGGGTTGACATGAGCGCACAGCAAGACGAGGCCGCCGGCATCGCGAAGCTGCCGCCTGAACTCACCGGTCGCCTGCAGCTGATGATCCGGCGCGTGCGCCGGATTGTCTGGATGCGCGGGCTGCTCGCCACCGCCGCCGTGCTGCTCGGCTGCGCGCTGGCCATCATGGCCGTGGATGCCGCGGTGCTGATCTTCTCGCCGGCGGTGCGGTGGGGTCTTTCTGCGCTGGGCCTGGCCGCCACGCTGGCCACGGCCTGGTCGGCCCTGGCGCGGCCGCTGTCGCGCCGCCTGACGCTGACGCGCATGGCGCGCGTCCTGGAAACGCGCCACCCGGAGCTGCAGGAGCGCATCAGCTCGGCCATCGAGCTGCTCTCCATGGGGGGCGATGCCGCCAGCCGCGGCTCGGAACAGCTGATTGCGCTGCTGGCCCACGATGCGCAGGCCGACATGCGCGCCGTGCAGCCGCGTCGCGAATTCACCGGCCGTTCCATCAAGCCGGCGCTGACAGCAGCCGCGGTGGCCGTGGCCTTGTTCGGCCTGCTGTTTGCCGCGTGGCCGCGGCAGACCGTGCTGCTGTTCAAGCGCGCCGTGGCGCCGTACGAGGATTTTGCCAGCCTGCAGGGCGCAGGGCTGGTGGTTGAACCTGGCGATGCCGTGCGGCTGCAGGGCGACGAACTGTACATCCGGCTGCTGGTTAAGGGGGGTGGCTCCGGACGCGCCGAGGTGCGCAGCAAGCGGGAGTCCGGCCAGGAGGCCGTGGAGCGCATGCGACGCACGTCGGCGGTCAACGCGCCGGAAGGCATCCATGACCTGGTGTTCCCCAGCGTCATTGAGTCGTTCCAGTACCGCGTCCGCTACGGCGCCGGGCTCTCCCGGTTTTACCAGGTCACGGTCCTGCCGCCCCCGGCGGTCACGCGCCTGTCCATTGCCTGCCAGTATCCGGCCTACACGAAGCAGGCGGACCGCACGCTGCCGGAAAATGTGCGCGACATCGTGGGCATCGCCGGGACGCGGGTCCGGGTCGAAGCCGATTTCAACCGAGCGGCTGCCGCCGTGGTCATGGTCGGCGAGCGCCGCTTTCCCGGGACCGCCCGGAAGACACCCGGCGCCACCTGGAGCCTGGTGCTGGCCACCAACATGACCGATCACTGGAGCCTGGCGCTGCGCGACAGTTACGGGTTTACCGGGCGCGTCGAAAACGCCACCCTGAAGGTCATTCCCGACCGCGCCCCGGTCGTCGGCACCATCAGCCCGCATATGGACCGCCTGACGCTGCCGCCGTACGGGCAGGTCGTCTGCAGCTTCACGGTCAGCGAGGACTTCGGCCTGACCCGGGCGGAGCTGGTCATCCATTCCGAAGGGGGGGCGGAGCAGGTCCGGCCGTTTACGCTGCAGGCCGACGGCAAGGAGACCTGGACCGGCACGCAGGAGCTTGACCTGGCCCGCCTGCAGCTGGGGGGCGCCCGCCAGTTCAAGGTCTGGCTGCGCGTGTTCGACACGCTGCCTCCGGAGTTGAACGGCCCGCAGAAAGGCGAGAGCCGCCCCGTGACAATCACACTTGACGTCAATGCCCGGCGCATCGAGGACCAGCTGCGCGAGGAGCAGAAGAAGACGCTGCAGGACATGCTCAAGGCCGCAGCCGAACGACTGAGCCGGAGCGCGGTCCAGGTCGGCGGCGTGAAGGCGCAGGTCGGCGAGGATCCGCTCAAGCCGGCGGTCGTGCAGGCGCTGACCGTGTCGCAGGAGCGCGCCGCCACGGCCGAGGATCTGGTCAAGCGCGTGGCTGAGCTCTGCGCGCTATCCTACTTTGCCACACTCGCGCCGCGAATTGCCGAGACGGCCAGCGACGTGATCGAGCCGGCACGGGCACGGACTTCGGAAATCCTGTTTACCGAGGCGCGCCAGCGGGCGGACAAGGTCGACGAAGCCGCCAAAGCGCTGTCGGCCGCGGCGGCCCAGGTGATGGCGCTGGTGGCCGCCATCGAAGAGCTGGACAAGAAGCTGGCCGAAATCTCCAAGACTGCCGAGCTGGCCGAGCGCGAGAAGGCCATGGCGATCCAGGCGGCCGAGAAGAAAATGACGCAGGCCGAGATTGATGCCTGGAAGAAGGAGCAGGAGAAGATTGCCCGGGAACTGGCTGCCAATGCCGACACCAACGCCGTCCTCGCCGCGACGGAGAAGATCGAGCAGGCCAACGCGGACATGAACAAGGAAAAGCCCACCCCGCGTGACGACCAGGAGCAGCAGGCCGCCCGCAAGGCCGAGGCGGCGGCGGAAAAGGCTGCCGAGGCAGCGGAAAAGGCCAAAGAAGCGGCCGAGCATGCCGCGGAATATGCGCGTGATCGCAAGGCCGCGGAGGCTGTCGAGAAGGCCGCCAAAATGGCGGAAGAGGCAGCCCGGCAGGCGGAGAAGGCGGCGCTGGACGCCAAAAAGGCTGCGGCCATGCAGCAGGCGGAGGAGCGTGCCGAGGACGCGCGCGATCGACGGGATGCAGCCCAAAAGGCGCAGGACGCGGCGCAGCAAGCCGAGCGCGCGGCCGCGCAGGCCGAGC
>SESD01001102.1_pt1 | contig 15424 bp, 16 predicted proteins | sample 3171411 | NCBI WGS metagenome assembly SESD01 (sample SAMN06051880, study PRJNA518727) | freshwater metagenome | biome: subpolar coniferous forest; feature: holomictic lake; material: water; isolation source: holomictic Lake 442, 16.5 m depth | place: Canada: near Kenora, Ontario | collected...
ATTAGTGATCCTCGGTCTCTTCGGTGAGGTGCAGGGTCACGGGGCCGCCGGGTGCGATGCGGTCGGTGCCGGCGGGGATGACGGCCAGGGCGTTGGCGACGAGCATGGACGACAGGATGGCCGAGCCCTGGGGGCCGGTGAGACGGGCGGTCAGCCGGTCCCCCTCCCGCTGGGCGATGACCCGCAGGAAGGTGGTGCGGCCATCTCCGGCCCGGCCCGTCCAGCCGTCCAGCAGGGCGGCCTGGGCCACCGGCCGGTGCAGGCGGGCGAAGCCCATCATCTGCCGCAGGGCGGGTCGCACATACTCCTCGAACATGAGCATGGCGGCCACGGGGTTGCCGGGGATGCCGAAGACCGGGCGGTCCCCCAGCGTCCAGAAGCCCAGTGGGCCACCGGGTTTCTGGGCCACCTTCCAGAAGATTCGTTGACCGCCCAGGGCCTCGAGGGTGCCCTTCATGTGGTCGTAGTCGCCCACGGAGATGCCACCGGTGGTGAGCACCACATCGGCCTCCAGCGCCAGCGCCAGCATCTTCCGCAGCAGCGCAGGGTCGTCAGGGATGCGGGCGAAGGGCACGGGGATGCCACCGCAGGCGGCGACCTGGGCGCACAGCGCATGGATGTTGGCATCGCGGATGCGGCCGGGCCCCGGTTCCGCTGAGACATCCACCAGCTCGTCCCCGGTGGTGAGCACCGCCACCCGCACCCGGGGATGGCAGGAGAAGGTGGCCAGGCCCGCCGCCGCCAGGGCACCGATGTCGCCGGGCCGCAGGCCGCGCCCCGCCGCCACCAGGCGCTGGCCCAGCTGCAGGTCCTCCCCCGCATGGCGGATGTGGATGCCCCGGCGGAGGGGGCGCAGGGTCTCCACCCAGCCCTCGCCGCGGGTGGTGTCTTCCACGGGCACCACGCTGTCGGCACCGTCCGGCAGGGGGGCCCCGGTCATGATGCGCAGGGCCTCGCCGGGCCCCACGGGGCTAAGGGGCACCCCGCCCGCCGCCAGGTCACCCAGCACCCGCAGGCGCACCGGGGCCTCCGGCGAGGCCGTGGCCAGATCCGCGGCTCGCACGGCATAGCCGTCCATGGCGGAGTTGGTGAAGGGTGGCACCTGGGCCCGGGAGCAGAGGTCCTCAGCCACCGCCAGCCCCAGGCTGTCCTGGATCGCCGTGACCCGGGGCGCAAGGGGCTTCGCATGCTGAAGGATGAGGTCCAGGGCCTGCTGAGGGGTCGGCATCAGTCGGGGACCTTTACGACCTTCCAGGTGAGGAAGGAGAAGTGGCGCCAGGACCCGGTCATGTGGGCGCCGATGGAGGCCACGAAGGTGGCGGCCAGGTACCAGGGCAGCCGGTGGTCGGGCTGGAGTACGCCCAGGCCCAGCAGGCCCAGCTTGAGGAGCACGGCCACGCCGCTGCCCTGCACCAGGATGGCGGCGTCCCGGGCCAGGTCGATGGCGAACAGCAACACGCCGCTGAACACCGTCACCAGGATCGCGGCCCGCAGGGTCCGGTAGTCCGCGCCGAAGGGGATGGCGCCCACCACCAGCGCCATGGCGGTGATGTGGAGGCTGCGCAGCAGCAGCTGCACCCGGCGGGCCCAGGGGAAGTGGCGGGGAGACTCGGGGAAGAGGAGCCCGGCAAGACCCGTGCGCGCTGGGCGGTCCATGTTCGAGGGATCCATGTCCCCTTTTTAGCAGACCCGCCCGTCCCCGTGCTGAAATGGGAGGCCCGCGAGGTCGCCCATGCCCCAATCCTCTGCCACCATCCGCATCCGCATTGCCGTGGGGGACGACATCGCCATCGGCCAGGGCAAGGCGGATCTGCTGGAGGCCATCGGCCGGAGCGGCTCCATCTCGGCGGCGGCCCGGGAGCTGAGCCTGAGCTACCGCAAAGCCTGGCTCATGGTGGATGAGATGAACACCTGCTTCCGCACCCCGGTGGTGGTGGCAGCCAAGGGCGGCCGCCAGGGCGGCGGCGCTCAGCTCACGGCCCTGGGCGAGGAAGCCCTGGCGCATTTCCGCCGCATTCAGGCCAAAGCCTTCGAGGCCATCGACCAGGACATCCAGGACTACCAGCGCCTGCTCTCCCTCTGAGGATTCCCCCGGCAGGAGGCGGTACCACCTGTCCCAATCGATGTATCCCTGCGAAACTAGCGGCTGGAGGCCCCCCCATGCCGCAGACCAAGCTCACGTCCTGTTTCCAGGCCCTTGCCCTGACCCTGGCTACGCTCCTGGCCCAGGCCGCCCCGCCGGTGGAGAAGACCATCATCCTTGCCACCACCACCAGCACCCAGGACTCGGGCCTGCTGGATGAGCTGCTCCCGGTCTTCCAGAAGCAGACGGGCTTCGTGGTAAAGACCATCGCCGTGGGCTCGGGGCAGGCCATCGCCATGGGCAAGCGGGGCGAGGCGGATGTACTCCTGGTGCACTCCCCCGAGGCCGAGGCCGCCCTGGTGGCCGATGGCGCCGGGGTCAACCGTCGCATTGTGATGCACAACGACTACATCCTGCTGGGGCCCCCTGCGGACCCGGCGGGTCTGGCTAAGCAGGGCGCCGTGGCCTGCTTCCAGCGCCTCGCCGCCACCGGTTCGCTGTTCGTATCCCGGGGCGACAACTCGGGCACCCACGCCCAGGAGCTGAAGCTCTGGAAGGCAGCCGGCCTCGCCCCCGAGGGCAAGGCCTGGTACCAGCAGACGGGCCAGGGCATGGGCCAGACCCTGGCGATTGCCGCCGAGAAGAAGGGGCATGTGCTGGCCGATCGGGGCACCTACCTGGCCCTGCGCAAAAAGCTGGGCCTGGCCATCCTCCACGAGGGGGATCCCGCCCTGCGGAACGTCTACCACGTCATCGAAGTGAACGGCACCCGCTTCCCCAAGGTGAACACTGCCGGAGGTCGCGCCTTTGCGGAGTTCATGGTGTCCAAAGCGGTGCAGACCAGGATCAAAGAATTCGGAATCGCAACCTATGGGTCGCCGCTATTCTTCCCTGATGCCGAGGCCCGGTAGAGGGCCCAGCGTCCGAGGTGGCACCCATGTCCAACGCGATCTTCAGCCTGCCCGACTCCCACAACGAGCCCATCCTGACCTATGCCCCGGGCTCTCCGGAGCGCGCCCTCCTGAAAGCGGAGCTGGAGCGCCAGTACAACCTCGTGCTGGACATCCCCCTCATCATCGGCGGCCAGGAAGTGCGCACCGGACGGGTGGATCGGGTCGTCTGCCCCCACGACCACGGGCATGTGCTGGCCACCTTCCACGAGGCCGGCGAGACCGAGGTCCGCCAGGCCATCGCGGCAGCCATGGCCGCGAAGAAGGCCTGGGAGGCCACGCCCTGGGAGGACCGCGCCGCCATCTTCCACAAGATGGCCAGCCTCATCTCCACCAAGTACCGCTACATCCTCAACGCCGCCACCATGCTGGGCCAGTCCAAGACGGCCTACCAGGCGGAGATCGATGCCACCTGTGAGACGGCGGATTTCTTCCGCTACAACGCCAAGTTCATGGAGGACATCTACCGGCACCAGCCCATCTCGGATCCCCATGTGTGGAACCGGGTGCACTACCGGGCCCTGGAGGGCTTTGTCTTCGCGGTGACGCCCTTCAACTTCACGGCCATCGGCGCCAACCTGGCCACGGCCCCCGCGATCATGGGCAACACGGTGGTGTGGAAGCCGGCGTCCACTTCGGTGCTGTCCAACTACTACCTCATGCAGCTCTTCCGGGAGGCTGGCCTGCCGGACGGCGTCATCAACTTCATCCCGGGGCCCGGCCCGCTCATCGGCCGCATCGCCCTGGAGGATCCCAACTTCGCCGGCCTGCACTTCACCGGCTCCACGGGCGTCTTCAACAGCATGTGGAAGACCATCAGCGCCAACCTGGAGCGCTACCGCAGCTACCCCCGCATCGTGGGGGAGACCGGCGGCAAGGACTTCGTCTTCATGCACGCTTCAGGTGATGTGGACGAGACCGCCGCCGCCATCGTGCGGGCCGGCTTCGAGTACCAGGGGCAGAAGTGCTCCGCCTGCTCCCGGGTCTATGTTCCCGCCTCCCGCTGGCCCGAGCTGGAGGCCCGCCTCAAGGCCCTCATGGGGCAGATCCGCATGGGTGACCCCCGGGACTTCCGGAACTTCTGCACCGCAGTCATCGACAGCAAAGCCTTCGACAACACCATGCACTACCTCGACCTGATCAAGGGTTCCCCCAAGGCCGAGGTCCTCTGGGGCGGCAACGGAAACAAGGAGAAGGGCTACTTCATCGAGCCCACCCTGGTCCGCACCACCAACCCCAAGTTCGTGACCATGGAGGAGGAGATCTTCGCCCCGGTGGTCACGCTCTATGTCTACGAGGACGACCAGCTGGAAGAGACGCTGAAGATCCTCGATGGGACCTCGCCCTATGCCCTCACCGGCGCCATCTTCGCCCGGGACCGCTACGTCATCAACCACCTCACCGCAGCCCTGGCCAACAGCGCCGGCAACTTCTACATCAACGACAAGCCCACGGGCGCCGTGGTGGGCCACCAGCCCTTCGGCGGGGGCCGCGCCTCCGGCACCAACGACAAGGCCGGCAGCTTCCTCAACCTGATCCGCTGGACCTCGCCCCGCACCATCAAGGAGGGCTTCACGCCCCCCACTGGCCTCGCCTTCCCCTTCCTCGAGGAGGCGTAGCCATGGCGTCGCCCTCCCCCGCAGGTCCGGCATGGACCTGATCTGGGAGGGCCTGCGCCAGGCGCTGGCGCTGCTGCTGGCCCTGGACCCGGAGGTCCTGGGCATCACGCTGCTGTCCCTCAAGGTGTCGGGCATCGCCACCCTCATCAGCGTGGTGCTGGGCCTGGGCGCGGCGGTGGCCGTGGCCCTCAACGAGTTCCCCGGCAAGCGCGTGGTCATCGCCCTGATGAACACGGGCATGGGCCTGCCCCCGGTGGTGGTGGGCCTCTTCGTCACCGTGCTGCTGTGGCGCAATGGGCCCTTCGGCTTTCTGGGCATCCTGTACACCCCCGCCGCCATCATCCTGGCCCAGGCGGTCATCGCCACGCCCATCATTGCGGGCCTCGGCCTCGCCGCCCTCCAGCACCTGCCCCCGGCCTTGCGCCTGCAGATCCTGTCCCTGGGCGCCACCCGCTCCCAGATGATCTGGCTGCTGCTGAAGGAGGCCCGCCTGCCCCTGCTGGCCGCTGTCATGGCGGGCTTCGGCGGGGTCATCTCCGAGGTGGGCGCCTCCATCATGGTGGGCGGCAACCTGAAGGGCAGCACCCGGGTGCTCACCACCGCGACGGTCATGGAGACCAGTCGAGGCAACTTCGAGGTGGCCTTCGCCCTCAGCTTCATCCTGCTGGTGCTGGCCTTCTCCGTGAATGCCCTGCTCACGCACCTGCAGCAGCGCGGGCGGCCCCGGTGAGCGCCCCCTTGCTGGAGGTCCAGGACCTGCTGGTCCGCCGGGGCGGCGCCACGGTGCTGGAGGTCTCCGCCCTGGCTCTGGCCCCTGGCGATGTGCTGGCCCTCATCGGTCCCAACGGGGCCGGAAAGTCCACGCTGCTCCTCACCCTGGCGGCCCTGCTACCCCCGGCGGCGGGGACGGTGCGGTTCCAGGGCGAAGCCCTCGACTCGGAGCGCCGCCGTCAGGCCTTCCGCCGCCGGGTCACCATGGTCTTCCAGGAGCCGCTTCTCTTCGACACCACCGTGGGCGGTAACATCGCCACCGGCCTGCGCCTCCACGGCGTGAGCGGCGCTGAACTCACCAACCGGGTGCGGGCGGCCGCCGAGCAGTTCGGCATCGCCCACCTCCTGGACCGCTCCGCCCGCAGCCTCTCCGGCGGCGAGGGCCAGCGCGCGGCCCTGGCCCGGGCCCTGGCCCTCCGCCCGGAGCTGCTCCTGCTGGACGAGCCCTTCTCCGCCCTGGATCCCCCCACCCGCAGCGGCCTCATGGACGACCTGGGGCGCATCCTGGCCGACACCGGCACCACCGCCGTCCTGGCCACCCACGACCAGGCTGAGGCGGCCCGCCTCGCCACCCGCCTGGCGGTCATGAAGGACGGCCGGATCCTCCAGGAAGGGGGGCTGCGGCAGGTCATGAACCACCCGGGCGATCCCTTCGTGGCGGCCTTCGTGGGCATGGAGTCCCTGCTGCCCTGTCGGGTGGTTTCGGCAACCGAGGGCCTGCTCACCCTGGCCGTGGGTGGCCAGGAGATCATCGCCGTCGGGGAGGCCGAGCCGGGCCAAGGCGTGCTGGTGGGCATCCGCCCCGAGCACGTCACCCTGTCTTTACAAACCGACAAGACCAGCAGTGCCCGCAACCAGGTGCCAGGAACTGTGACCAAGGTCATCCCGTGGGGCCCCTTCCACCGGGTGGAGCTGAGCTGCGGTTTTGACCTCTGCACCTGGGTCACGCCCCAATCCTTGGCTGAGCTGGCTCTGGCCCCAGGCCGGCCGGTGGTGGCGGCTTTCAAAGCCACGGCCGTGCACGTGATCCGGACCGACTCCCAGGGGGGTCCGGAGCCTCTGACCTGACGTCATAACCGTTGCGGCATAAGGCCCCGGAGACTAGCCTCTACGAGGGAGTGGCGGGCCACGCCCTTGCATCTTTTTTCCTGACTCCGCCCGGAGGCCACCGCGCCATGAAACAGCTCGTGATCGATTTCCAGAAGTGCAATGCCGGGCGCGACTGCGCCCATGAGTGCGAGCTGGAGTGCGCCATCAAGGTCTTCAAGAAGGATGACCCGGCCCTGGCGGCGCTCCACATCCGGGCCCACGAGGACGGTGGCGGCCATGCGGTCATCTGCGACCAGTGCGGTGACTGCATCGTGGTCTGCCCCTCCGAGGCCCTCCGGCGCAACAAGCTGGGCGTGGTGATGCTCGACAAGAAGGTCTGCGTGGGCTGCTACATGTGCATCGGGTTCTGCGAGAAGGGGGCCTTTGAGTACGACCCGGACTGGATCACGCCCTACAAGTGCACCTCCTGCGGCGTCTGCGTGAAGGTCTGCCCCCACGGCGCCCTGCAGATCGTGGAAGTCCCCGAACCGGCCGTCCGGATCATCTGACCTCGTCCGACCCCAGGAGTCCCCATGGACCAGCTCGTGTTTGATCCCAGCAAGGTGATGGCCATCGACCACACCCGCCGGACGGAGTATCTGGGGGCCCTGCTGGCCTACCGGACCGGCCTGCGCACGCTCAAGGAAGTGGCCTACACCCCCTCCCTGCCGGACCGGGGCTACAACAACCGCTCCCTCTACGTGAACGTGGACACCCTGGAGGTCACGGAGAAGCCCGTCACCCAGCAGATGAAGGACGTCTTCATCGGCGGCCGCGGCTTCGGCCTCTACCACCTCTGGAATGCGGTGCAGCCCACCACCAAGTGGAACGACCCGGAGAACGAGATCATCATCAGCCCCGGCCCCGTGTGCGGCATCACCCAGTACGCCGGCACCGGCAAGTCCCTGGTGGTCACCCTCTCGCCCCAGACGGAGATCCCCATCGACTCCAACGTGGGCGGGTTCTTTGGTCCCCTGCTCAAGTTCTCGGGCTTTGACGCCCTGGAGCTGCAGGGCAAGTCCACCAAGGACGTCATCCTCTTCATCGACGGTGTGAAGGGTCTGATCCGCATCGACGAGGCCCCCGAAGGCCCCGTGGACAGCCACGTGCTGGGTGAGCTGCTCACCCACCTCTACGCCGAGAACGACGCCGACCTGCCCAACGTCTCCGTGGTGAGCACGGGCGCTGCAGCAGAGCACAGCCTCATCGGCATGCTCAACTTCTCCTTCTACGACCGCCGCCGGGGCTGCGTGCGCTTCAAGCAGGCGGGCCGGGGTGGCATCGGCACGGTGTTCCGGGACAAGCGCATCCGCGCCATCGTGTGCCGCGGGCCCAAGGTGGCCGGCGACCTGAACCACCCCGCCGACCCCGAGACCATCGCCCGCACGGGCATCAAGTACCACAAGGAGATCCGGGAGCAGGATCCCCACCAGTGCATGATGCGGCGGAATGGCACCGCCCACATCGTCGAGATCATGAACGCCTACGACCTGCTGCCGGTCCACAACTTCCAGTTTGGCTCCCACCCCGATACCCACAAGATCGACTCCAGCTACTGGCAGCAGCGCTGCACCCAGGTCACCGTGGATGGCTGCTGGTACGGCTGCTCCATGGCCTGCGCCAAGGGTGCCGACGGTGTGGTCCTCAAGACCGGCCCCTACCAGGGCCACATGGTCACCGTGGACGGCCCCGAGTACGAGAACGCGGCGGGCCTCGGCTCCAACTGCGGCATCTTCGATCCCGACTACCTGCTGGAGCTGAACTTCTACTGCGACACCTACGGCATCTGCACCATCACCTACGGCACCCTCACGGCCTTCATCATGGAGTGCTACCAGCGCGGCATCCTGAACAAGGAGCGCACCGGGGGCCTGGAGCTCACCTGGGGCAACGCCGAGGCGGACCTGGCGATGATGCACCAGATGGCCCGCGGGGAAGGTTTCGGCAAGATCGCCGGGCTGGGCGTGAAGAAGATGAAGGCCCACTTCATCGCCCAGGGCTGGGGCGACCCCCAGCTCATCAACGACATCGGCATGGAGAACAAGGGCCTCGAGTACTCCCAGTACATGTCCAAGGAGTCCCTGGCCCAGCAGGGCGGCTACGCCCTCACCAACAAGGGCCCCCAGCACGACGAGGCCTGGCTGATCTTCATGGACATGGTGAACAAGCAGCTGCCCACCTTCGAGGCCAAGGCCGAAGCGCTCTACTACTTCCCCCTGTTCCGCACCTGGTTCGGCCTGAACGGCTTCTGCAAGCTGCCCTGGAACGACGTGGTCCCGGCCGATAATTCCTCTCAGCCCGAGCCCCAGAAGGTGCCGGAGCACGTGCAGAACTACGTGGACCTGTTCACGGCCACCACCGGCATCAAGATCACCAAGGAAGACCTGATCATGCAGTCCGCGCGGGTCTACAACTTCCAGCGCATCTTCAACATCCGCATGGGCAAGGGCCTGCGCCTCCACGACGCCGCCCCCTACCGGTCCCTGGGCCCCGTCACCCGCGAGGAGTACGAGTCCCGCACCGAGCGCTACGACAAGCAGCTGCAGGACGAGCTGGGCATCGACCCCACCGGCAAGAGCACCGAAGAGAAGATGGCCCTCCACCGCACCTGGCGCACGGACCGCTTCTCCAAGCTCATGGACAGCGTCTACACCCGCCGGGGCTGGACCCTGGACGGCGTGCCAACCCTAGAGCGATTGAAGGAGCTGGGCCTCGACGCCTTCCCCGAAGTGGTTGCGGTAGTTAAGCAGTTCATCTGAGAAAATCGGCCGCGAAAGCGGCCGATTTTCTAGGGGTAAAAGCAGGGAGCAAAGGCATGATCCACGTTAATGAGGAACCGCTGGCCTGGCACGAGGGCATGACCGTGCGGGACATCCTGCGGGCCAAGAACTACCGCTTCCCCATGCTGATCATCCATGTGAATGGCCTGCTCATCCCCAAGCCCGACTACGACACCACCACCGTCCCCGATGCCGCCATCGTCCAGGTCATCCACCTCATCAGTGGTGGCTGATTCGGTTAGGCATTAAAGATCAAAAGAAGTAGATAAGCGGAGGAGAACCGAGGGGCTGAGGAAAGCGGAGAACAGCCTAGAAGCCAAGTTCTCCTCAGCTTTCCTCCGCTCTTCGGCTGTCCTCTGCGTTTACCTTTTCAGTTCATCACAGCTCGAGGGTAATCCCCTGGGCCAGCTCGACGCTGCCGCTGTAGTTGATGGCGCTGGTCTGGCGGCGCATGTAGGCCTTCCAGGCGTCGGAGCCGCTCTCGCGGCCGCCGCCGGTCTCCTTCTCGCCACCGAAGGCCCCGCCGATCTCGGCGCCGCTGGTGCCGGTGTTCACGTTGGCGATGCCACAGTCGCTGCCGGTGGCCGACAGGAACACCTCGGCCTCCCGCTGGTCGTTGGTGATGATGGCGCTGGAGAGGCCCTGGGTCACGCCGTTCTGGAGGTCGATGGCCTCTTCCAGGGTGTCGTAGGGCATCACATAGAGGATCGGGGCGAAGGTCTCTTCCTTCACGATGGGCAGGTTCCCAGGCACCGCGGCAATGCAGGGCGTGACATAGCAGCCGCCGGCCAGGGGCAGGCGCTCACCGCCGCACAGGATGCGACCACCCTGGGCCTTGGTGGTCTCAATGGCGGCCAGCAGGGTGTCCACAGCGGCCGGGTCCACGAGGGGACCCATGAGGTTCCCGTCCTGCCGGGGATCGCCGATGGGGGTCCGCGCGTAGAGGTCCAGCAGGCGCTGGAGGAACTCGTCGTGGAGGGACTTCTGGACGATGACCCGGCGGGTGGAGGTACAGCGCTGGCCGGCGGTGCCGATGGCCCCGAAGTAGATGGACCGCAGGGCGATGTCGATGTCGCCCTTGTCGCTCACGATGACGGCACCGTTGCCACCCAGTTCCAGGATATGGCGGCCGAAGCGCTGCTGCACCAGGGTGCCCACGTGGCGGCCACCGGGCACCGAGCCTGTGTAGGACACCAGGGCCACCCGGGGGTCGGTGTTGATGAGGTCGCCGATGTCGCTGCCCCGGCCGATGGCCAGGCTGCAGATGGCGGGGTCGAACCCGAAGTCCCGCAGCACCTTCTCGGCGATCTTCGTGCAGGCGATGGCCGTGAGGGGGGCCTTGGAGGACGGCTTCCACAGAATGGGATCGCCGCAGACCAGGGCGATGGCCGTGTTCCAGCTCCAGACCGCCACGGGGAAGTTGAAGGCCGTGATGACGCCCACCACGCCCAGGGGATGCCACTGCTCCTGCAGGCGGTGCTGGCGGCGCTCGCTGGGCATGGTGAGGCCGTAGAGCTGCCGGGACAGGCCCACGGCGAAGTCGCAGATGTCGATCATCTCCTGGACCTCGCCCAGGCCCTCGCGCAGGGTCTTGCCCATCTCCAGGGTCACCAGCTCGGCCAGGGCCGCCTTGTTCCTGCGCAGCTCATCGCCCAGGGCCTTCACCACCTCGCCCCGCTTGGGCGCCGGCACCTGCTTCCAGGCCGCAAAGGCGCCATGGCAGCTCGCCAGGATGGCGTCGAACTCCGCCGGGGTCACGTTCACCACGGAGGCCAGGGGGGTGCCATCGATGGGGGACCGCACCAGCTGGGTCTTGCCGCTGCCGATCCACTGCCCGGCGAACCCGCCCGGATTGACTTCCTCGATGCCCAGCGCCTTCAGGACTGCTTGCATGAAGTACCTCCCTGGTTCATTTGTAACTTTTTTTGTTTCAATTAAGAAATTCATTCGATTCACATCAAACATGAATCATATTCATGGTCATGGATGCCCTGCTCGACCTGCCCCAGCTGCGGACCTTCTTCACCCTCGCCCAGACGGGCAGCTTCACCGCCTGCGCCCACCGCCTCCACCGCACCCAGTCCGCCGTGAGCCACGCCATGGCCAAGCTGGAGAGCCTCGTCGGCGTGCCCCTGCTGGCCCGCCGGGGCCGGGACCTGGGCCTCACCGAAGAAGGACGCCGTCTGTACCAGGCCTGCGAACAGGCCTTCGCCACCCTGGACGGGGCCGCGGAGGACATTCGGCGCCACCAGTCCCTGGCCCGGGGACGCCTGCGCATCGGCGCCACGGTGGAGTTCGGCACCAGCATCCTCATGAAGCACGTGCAGCCCTTCCTGGCCGCGCACCCGGAGCTGGATCTGGACTTCACCCTCAGCCAGGACCTGCTGGGCCCCCTGCTGCGGGATGAGTTGGACCTCATCCTGGACTGCCAGGAGCACCCCCTGCCCACCCTGCGGAAGACCCCGCTGTTCCGGGAGACCTACGTCGTGGCCTGCGCCCCGGCCTTCCGCAAGGCCCACCGCTTGCGGGTCCCCACGGACCTGGGGCGGGTGCCGGTGCTGTCCCTCGACAAGGCCGGCACCTGGTGGAATCGCTTCCTCCTGGCCTCCCCGGTCCATGAGCAGCCTCAGCTGGACCGGATCATCGCCGTGGACCACATCCGGGCCATGATCCACGGCGCCGTGGCGGGCATGGGTGCCCTCCTGGTGCCCCGCTACAGCGTGCTGGAGGAGCTGCACCGGAAGGACCTGGTGGCCCTCTTCCCCACCATCCGCCCCGCCGAGGACCGCTTCTCCATCTACCAGAAGCGGGTCAAAGCCACCCAGGAGAAGCAGAAGCTCTTCACTCGCTACCTCGTGTCCCTGAGCCCGGAAGAGTTCGGGTCCTAGGCCTTAGGCGAAGGCCGCTTCCAGCGCCGCCTGGAGGCAGACCAGGGAGGCGGGGGCGAGGAGGCCGTGGTCGTCCTCCAGGACATGAAGCCGGGTGCCTGGGTTGCGCTGGGCGTAGGCTTCGCTCTCGGCGAGGGGCACGGCGGCGTCCGCTCGCCCGTGGAGGATGGTGGTGGGCACCGGGATGCGCCAGGCATCGTCGTCCAGCCAGTTGGGCAGGTCATGGAGAAGCTCGGGGCCCAGGCGCAGGGGCTGGCCTTGGGCATGGTGGAGGCAGGTCATCCACCCCTGCGCCCGGTACTCGGCCCAGTCGGCACCGGTGCTGCGACGCCGGGCGAAGTGGATGGCCGGGGCCAGCAGGATCAGGGCGGACAGGGGCGCCCCCCGGTGGGCCACGGCGGTGGCCACGAAACCGCCCAGGGAGCTGCCCACCAGCACCGGCGGGCTGGCCAGGGTCCGGAGCAGCGCTTCCACCGCCGCCACCTGGGCTGTGAGGGTGAGCGTCTCGAAGGTGGGCAGGTTCAGATCCGGCGCATGGCAGGGGATGCCCCGGGCTTCGGCCCACTCGCGGGCGAAGCGGCCCTTGTTGCCCCCGGGGCCGGAGGAGAAGCCATGCAGGTAGACGAGGTCGGTCATGGACTCAGGATGACGCAGGTGGGGGTCAGTGTCCTCCGACAAGCGGTTGTCCATCATGCAAAAGGCCGCCCAAAGGCGGCCTTTTGCATGGCTGTAAAGCCAGGTCTTACATTTGATCCTTGAGGCCCTTGGCCGTCTTGAAGACGACTTTGCGGCCGGCGGGGATCTTGATGCTCTCGCCGGTCTTGGGGTTGCGGCCCATCTTCTCCTTGGTGGCGCGGACTTCGAAGGTCCCCACACCGAAGAGGTTGACGCGGTTGCCGGCCAGGAGGGTGTCGACGATGTGGTCGCGCACGCCGTCAAGAATGGCCTTGGCGCGGGCCTTGGAGAGATCCTGGGCGCCAGCGAGGTTGGCGGCGAGCTCGGCGATGCCGAGGGTATCGGGCTTGGTGGTTTTGGCCATGGTGGGCTCCTTGGAATGGGTGGGGCGGAAGGCCGGCTGCCGGGATTCCGCCAGGCCTGGACCCAGGGGGGTCCGGCCGGATGGGAAGGGGTGGGCCGCGGGCTACTCGGCGGTGGCGGCGCTGACTTCGAGGGTGACCTTGGCGTGCACGCCGCTGTAGAGGCGCACATCCACGATGTAGGTGCCGGCGTCCTTGACGTGAGGCACGGTGATGTCCCGGCGGTCGAGGGTGAAGCCCTTGGCCTTGAACATCTCGGCCACGTCGGCGTTGGTGACGGAACCGAAGAGGTGACCACCCTCGCCGGCCTTCTTGGACACGGCCAGGCTCACGGCCTCCAGCTTCTCGCACAGGCTCTTGGCATCCGCCAGTTCCTTGGCGTGCAGCTTCTCGGCCCGGACCTTCTCGAGCTCGATCTGGCGCTTGTTGCCGGCAGTGACAGGGAGGGCCATCTTGCGGGGGAGGAGGAAGTTGCGGGCGTAGCCGTCTTTGACATTGACGACATCGCCGCGCACGCCGAGATGGGTGACGTTCTCGATGAGTAGGATCTCCACGGGGACTCCAATGGATGAGGGGATGGTGCGGCCAGCGCCAACAGCTCGCGTTGTCCCCGCTTGGGTGAGACGGCGTCATGCGCCGTCAGGGTCGGTCCCGCTGGGGCCGCCCTGTCCCCCGGTGGGTTCAGGCCGATCAGAAAATCCAGTCTAGCGTGGGAACGCCCGATACCCAAGGATGGATTCCCAGAGACCGGAGCCCGGATGACGAACCCAGAAGACCGCCGCCTCGCCCGCCGAGCGATCCTGGGCGCCGATCACGCCATCTCCTTCCGCCTCAAGGGGCTGGACTACCACGAGGTCCGTATCACCAACCTGAGCCCCGGGGGCTGTTTCGCCCTGGTCCCGGCCGGGGACGCCGGCCGCTTCAGCCGGGGGGCCACCCTGGATGGGCTGGTCCTCGAGCACCTGGACCTGCCCAAGGGCCCGATCTCCGCCGTGGTGTCCTATGTGCTGGGCGGCCACACCGGAGAGGAGCCCCTCGACCTGGTGGGCATCGGCATCCAGTTCCTGGCCATGGCCCAGCCGGAGCAGGCAGGCCTGGAGGCTTGGGTCGATCGCCCCAGGACCCCCTGAAGCCCGACTCGCCTCAGCTCCGGCCGAAGAAGCCGAGGATGGCGGTAGCCACTTCCTCCCGCATGGCGGCGGTCATCTCCGGGTAGACCGGGAGGCTGAGCACCTCCTTGGCGGCCCGCTCGGACTCCGGCAGCTGGCCGGTCCGGTAGCCCAGGGGGGCAAAGCAGGGCTGCTCGTGGAGGCAGATGGGGTAGTAGACGGCGCAGCCGATGCCCCGCTCCCGGAGGTGGGCCTGCAGGCCGTCGCGTCGGCCACCCGGTACCCGGATGGTGAACTGGTTGTAGATGTGGCGACCTTCGGGGACCACTTCCTGGGGCAGGACGGCCTCGTCGGGGGTGAGGTCCTGCATGCGCTCCAGGTACCAGGCGGCGTGGGCGCGCCGGCCCTCGTGCCAGCTGTCCAGCATGGGCAGCTTGGCCCGCAGGACCAGGGCCTGGAACTCGTCCATGCGCCCGTTCATGCCCACCTCGTGGTGCATGTAGACCGGCTCCATGCCGTGAACCCGGATGCGGCGCACCCGGGCGGCCAGGGCGGCGTCGTCCCGGATGGCCGTCATGCCCGCATCGCCGAAGGCGCCCAGGTTCTTGGTGGGGTAGAAGCTGTAGGCCGTCATGTCCCCGAACTGGCCGGCGGACTTGCCCCAGCCCTTGGCGCCCAGGCTCTGGCAGGCGTCCTCGATGACCGGGATGCCGTGCTTGGCAGCCACGGCCATGATGCCGGGCATGTCCGCCAGCTGACCAAAGAGGTGCACGGGCATGATGGCCTTGGTGCGGGGTGTGATGGCCGCCTCGACCAGAGCTGCGCTGGCATTGAAGGTGGCCGGGTCCAGGTCGATGAAGACGGGCTTGGCCCCCACGCGGGAGACCACGCCGGCGGTGGCGAAGAAGGTGAAGCTGGGCACGATCACCTCGTCCCCCGCGCCGATGCCGAGGGCCATGAGGGCCGCCAGCTGAGCGTCGGTGCCACTGGACATGCCCACCGCATGGGCGGCACCGGCATAAGCGGAGATCTCGGCCTCGAGGCCCTTCACATTCTCGCCCAGGATGAAGGCCGAGCGGTCGATGAGACCCGAGAGCC
>SESD01001104.1_pt1 | contig 15394 bp, 14 predicted proteins | sample 3171411 | NCBI WGS metagenome assembly SESD01 (sample SAMN06051880, study PRJNA518727) | freshwater metagenome | biome: subpolar coniferous forest; feature: holomictic lake; material: water; isolation source: holomictic Lake 442, 16.5 m depth | place: Canada: near Kenora, Ontario | collected...
CGTGGATTGAAACATAAGTATTTTTAGACATTGCATAATTTGCTAGTCGCGCCCCGCGTGGGCGCGTGGATTGAAACGCGCATGCCGGGCAATTGCTCTAACCACGCATGTCGCGCCCCGCGTGGGCGCGTGGATTGAAACGACTTTGCTAGCCCCCACCGACGGTAAAAAAATCGTCGCGCCCCGCGTGGGCGCGTGGATTGAAACGCGGAAAAGAAGTAGAAGAAATTTTAGACAATGTCGCGCCCCGCGTGGGCGCGTGGATTGAAACCGGCAAGATCATGGATTTAACCATGCTATCAAGTCGCGCCCCGCGTGGGCGCGTGGATTGAAACCATTAAATAATTTCTTCATTTTTTACCTTTTAGTCGCGCCCCGCGTGGGCGCGTGGATTGAAACTTTGCCGTGGTGGTCTAAAATACCTGGGGAAAGGTCGCGCCCCGCGTGGGCGCGTGGATTGAAACCAGCCGCAATGCTATATGTAACGCCACCAACATGTCGCGCCCCGCGTGGGCGCGTGGATTGAAACTGTAACATCTCAATTTACAACCGTAAAAACGCTAGTCGCGCCCCGCGTGGGCGCGTGGATTGAAACTGTATTGTATTATAATTATGTAATAGCTCCAGATGTCGCGCCCCGCGTGGGCGCGTGGATTGAAACCGCTTGCTCATGAGTAATCCCCCCAAACGCTGCGTCGCGCCCCGCGTGGGCGCGTGGATTGAAACGTAGTAATCATAAGCCACGCAAAGCGCAGGCATCGTCGCGCCCCGCGTGGGCGCGTGGATTGAAACATCAGCTTGGTACTGTTTTAGGCTCTTTTTACCGTCGCGCCCCGCGTGGGCGCGTGGATTGAAACTAAATCACGGCTTGCATCCTGATAATAATCATAAGGTCGCGCCCCGCGTGGGCGCGTGGATTGAAACGGTTAAACCACAACGGGATTTGGTGACGATGGAGTCGCGCCCCGCGTGGGCGCGTGGATTGAAACTAAGTAAAAGCTGCGTCGATCATGAACTGGGGCATCAACTCGATAATCTGTTATTACTTAGCGCAAAAAGTACTATAAATAAATTATATGCAGAAGCAAAAAAAGCGGGTATAACGAAATCTGTAAGTACTTATGCAGGCCAAAATATTGCTGAATTTATCGCTGAGTGTTGGTCAGAAGCATTAAATAACTTAAACCCTCGGCATTATGCAACCGAAGTTGCAAGGATAATCAGAGATGAATACACAAAACAATTCCCTTCCTGATCCAGAAAAAATATTTAAGGATATGCAAGCGAGTGGTGAGCTAGATCAAGGTATCATTACCGATGGCTTATGTTCAACTTCTGAAGATCAAACTGTATTTGATGCTACAGAAAAAGATAAGCCACCTCTAAACGTCTAAATGTTTTACTTCGGCATAGCAGATAGAGAATTTTTAAAAGCCCTTAATCGTATGGCAAACCATGCAGATAATCCAAGCCCATGTCTAAAAGCGATAGGCGAAGATCTTATTGAATCGACTAAAAAACGATTTGAAACGGCTACATCACCTGACGGAACTCCATGGAAAGATAACGCTTCAGTAACTATAGCCAGAAAAGGCGAAAATAAACCGTTAATCGGTGAAACGCATACATTAAAGGATACGATCAACTATCAGATATATGGAGATACTTTGGTAATAGGTAGCACAGAAGAATATGCGGCTATGCAACAATTTGGTGGTACAAAATCAGAGTTTCCGTATCTATGGGGTGATATCCCTGCCAGGCCATATTTAGGTATCAGCCCAGAAGACGAAACTAATATCCTAAATACCATCTCAGACTTCCTTTCCAGCTGACATAAAAAAACCGGATAAACCGGTCAATTAATAATTGCATCACAAGCAACTCAATTACAAACTCCATTTCTACAAGTACCACTTAATACCCATTCATTCCACAAATATCCCATCATTCCCTGTTTAAATATCTCTCTTCTCTTCAACTAAGAGAAGCTGACAACCAATAGTAACAGCAAACGTCGCGCCCCGCGTGGGCGCGTGGATTGAAACAGGATAAGCCGTTATCACCTGATGCTATTATATGTCGCGCCCCGCGTGGGCGCGTGGATTGAAACATGATACTAAGAAAATGAAATCATTGATTCATAGTTAAACGCGCTGTCTCAATAGCGGCTTTAACAGTATTAGGTGCTGTGCCACCAATATGACTGCGTGCGGCTACCGAACCTTCTAACGTTAAGAAACTGAATACATCCTCTGTCACCAATGTAGAAAAGGTCTGTAATTCGGCTAACGAGATTTCAGATAAATCACGTTGAGTGTCAATGCCTAAACGCACCGCTAAGCCCACGATTTCATGAGCGTCTCTAAACGCCATGCCTTTTCGAACCAGATAGTCAGCCAGGTCGGTCGCTGTGGCAAAACCACGCTTTGCAGACTGATACATGTTTTCTTTTTTGGGACTGATGTGTGGCACCATATCCGCATACGCGCGTAAGCAATTGATTAAGGTATCGGCGGTATCAAAGAGTGGTTCTTTATCTTCTTGATTATCTTTGTTGTAGGCTAACGGCTGACTCTTCATCAGCATAAGCAATGAAACTAAATGGCCGGTGACTCTACCGGATTTACCACGCACCAATTCGGGTACATCAGGGTTTTTCTTTTGAGGCATAATCGATGAGCCAGTGCAGAAAGCATCAGGCATTTCGATAAAATCGAATTGAGCGCTAGACCATAAGATGAGTTCTTCAGAAAAACGCGATAAGTGCATCATGATCAAACTGCCTACGGCGGTAAACTCAATAGCAAAGTCACGATCACTCACTGAGTCTAAAGAATTAGCAGACGGGTGACTAAAGCCCAGTAGTTCGGCTGTCATAAAACGATCAATCGGATAACTGGTACCGGCTAAAGCGGCTGCCCCTAGTGGCATCACATTGAGGCGCTTACAGCAGTCTTGAAGTCTTTCGTGGTCACGAACCAGCATTTCAAACCAGGCCATAAGATGATGACCAAAGGTAATTGGTTGAGCGACCTGTAAATGTGTAAAGCCGGGCATAATAGTATCGGCATGTTGCTCGGCTAAATTTAGAATAGCCGTTTGTAAGCGGACGAGTTGAGCGCTAATTTGCTGAATCTCGCTGCGTAAATATAAGCGAATGTCTGTTGCGACTTGATCATTACGGGAGCGACCGGTATGAAGCTTTTTACCGGCGATACCGATTAAATCAGTTAACCGGGCTTCGATGTTCATGTGTACATCTTCTTGCTGGATTGACCAGACAAACTCACCGTTGATGATTTCTGTGCTTATTTGGTTTAAGCCCTGAATAATAGCATCACGCTCAGTTTCAGTTAAAATGCCACAGTGTGTCAGCATTTTTGCGTGAGCGATAGAGCCGTCAATATCTTGTTGTGCCATCCGTTTGTCAAAATCGACAGAAGCAGTAAATACTTCTACAAAAGCATCGGTGGCTTGGGCAAAGCGGGCGCTGGAAAGTTTTTCGGAATTAACTGTGGTCATGTGTTTCTAGGCAGGATTACTTAAAATAAGCGAAATTATACAGATAAATGACGGGTAATAAATTATTAAGCCGATATGGCTCAGTGCCAGTATTTGTTTATAATTGATACAACTTAACATTGTAAGGCCTTAAATGTGGTTGTAGGTTACAATATTTCTAATTAATTTATGATTGAAAAAGATAACTGTCTTGTATAAGCAATATTTTCATTTTAGCGAGTTACCGTTTTCTATCTCTCCGGATCCGCATTTTATGTATATGAGTGCGCGTCATCAGGAGGGTTTGGCGCACCTACTTTATGGTATTGATTTTGGAGGAGGTTTTGTTGCTTTAACCGGTGAAGTGGGGACCGGAAAAACGACCTTATGCCATTGTCTTTTGCAACAACTACCCAAGAATATAGAAGTTGCTCTGATATTAAATTCAAGGCTCAATGTCATCGAGTTAGTAGCGACAATTTGCGATGAATTAGGTATTAGTTATGATAAAGAACATTATTCTTTAAAAAGTTTGATTGATCTTTTGAACCAGTATTTACTGACCGCACATGCTAATGGTAAACGCACTGTCTTGCTGATTGACGAAGCTCAGAATTTAAGTCTGGATGTATTGGAGCAAGTACGTCTGCTGACTAATCTGGAAACCAGCAAAACAAAGTTATTACGGATAATTTTAGTCGGTCAGCCTGAGTTAAAAGCATTACTGGCCAGGCAGGATTTGCGGCAGTTAAATCAACGGATTACCGCCCGATATCATTTGCTTCCTTTATCTCTGGATGAAACACGATCGTATATCAGGCATCGATTGATGGTTAGTAATGGACAGCCAGACATCATAAAAGATAGCGCAATACGCAAAATATATAAACTGACCTCCGGGATTCCAAGATTAATTAACATCTTATGTGACAGGTCATTATTAGGCGCTTATTCTACAAACTCACCTAATGTTACTGCGGCAATTGTTAATCATGCTGCGGAAGAAGTGTTGGCTATGAACACTAAGAAAAAGACTTCTGTGCGTGTCTTAACAGGTCTAATCTTGGTGGGGGTTGCAGCAACTCTTGGGTTTTATGGGTTAAAGAGTTTATGGTTACCCGTCCATCTGAATGATAGTAATTTATCTGTAGCCGATTCCATCATTTTGATAAGACCGCAAATTCTGGTTCCTGATAAAGCACCCAATGATTTGAACCCAATTTTGGCTAGTCGAAGTAACTCTAATTTAGCAAATAATACACAAGCCTTTTATGACTGGATTAATAACCCTGAACTTTCATTGGATGCGGCTTTAATGGATTCTTTTAAGGCTTGGGGAAAGACAAGTTCCGCAGGCAATAAGATTGATTGTCACTCTGTAGAGTCGACTGGGTTACATTGTGTTTTTGGTAAAGCTAACTGGAAGGATATACTCGTGCTTAATCGCCCAGTGGTTTTAGAGTTTTCATTAGCAGGGAAAAAAAAGTTTCACGCATTACTCACTGGTTTTGGACAAAACCAGTCTTTAATTTACTTTAAAGGTAATAAAATATTTTCAGTTGCTGATGTGTTGAAGTATTGGGATGGTTATTATTTAATTTTGGAAGCCCCACCCGTACCTGACAATAATGTGATGTTTTACACTCAAACATCTGACCGTGTGTTATGGTTAAGGTATGTGTTAAATAGTATTGATGGTAAAAGCAATGTAGAAGGGCAGGCGAATTATTTTGATAATGAGTTGGTGACACGGATAATTGATTTTCAAAATAACCATCAGTTAACACCCGATGGAAAGGTGGGGATTAAAACTTTGGAGCTTCTAAAGAATATTTCACGTGGTTTAATGACACCTCATTTAAAAATAAGCGATTAATTATGTCTTTTATTTTAAACGCATTACGTAAATCAGAGCAGGAAAGGCAGTCGCTTCAGCCAGAAGCCGTTACAGATCGAATTCTGATTAATCATTCAGAACAGAAACAAAGTAAATCAGCTTTTTTTTATGTCGTTCTGGTAGTGGGAAATATTCTTTTAATTGCCGCTATTGCCTGGTTCGTTCATAAAAATCTAATTCCTGCGGCTAAAGTTGTTTCTGTAGCGACCCAGTCACTGCCGACACCAGAAGTAGTGATTAAATCTGAGCCAATGGTTACCCCTGTTCCTCATGAAGTGGTTGTTGCTCCTCCTGCTCCAGAGCCAGAGCCCGTTAGTAACCCGCTTCAATCAGATAGGACTGCTGCACAAGCTAATACTACCTCGATTGCTGAATGGGTTGAATCACAAACCCTTAAAGCTGAGCCTTTACCTGTAAGGCCGGTAATTAAGAATAAAGCAGAAAATGAGGCAGTTAAACCCGCGACTAAAGTTAATGTCTCCGCAACCTCCAAACCTTTAGCTCCATTGATGCCTGTTATAAAGAAGGGCATTAAAGTTGGGGCTGAATTACCTGACAGGGTGCCGGTAAAAAATGATATTCCATTTTTAAGTGAGTTACCCTATGACGTTCGTCGATCTGTACCCAAATTAACAATCAATGTCTTTGTTTATTCAGATGACCCTCAAGAAAGTTTTGTGATGATTGATATGGTTAAGGTTAAAACAGGTCAGACAATACAGGAAGGAATGGTATTGAAAGAGATTCGGCCTGATAGTCTGGTTGTTGATTATCAAGGGCGAACCTTCCAGATTGCACGGTCTTGATTTAGGAGTAGGAACTGTTCAAAAGTTATTTCTTAACAAGCGTGACCAATTGGGTGCTGTCATCAATGTTGATCTGATAGCGACCCAATGCACTCATACCCAATAACTTGTTTGTCCCTAAAAGAGCATCTGCTATAAAGGCTACCTGAACATTATCCAGCGTTTCTCCTGCAATTTTAACTGCGTTTAAAAAGCCAACTTTGGCATCGGTTGTGCCATTTGCTGTTTGCATCTTTCGGGAGGAGAAAGTGCTATGGCTAAGGCCAAGTCGAGCAATCATTGATTCAGGTAAAACAACCACGTCTGCACCCGTATCAATCACCATATCCATGGTTTCCCAGTTGCTGCCATTACCTGATATGTCGACCGACACTATAAAGTGATTCCCCTGATGGCTGGTGGGCAAAACAATATGGCGATCTTCCGTTTTTTGTTTTTTATTAACAATAACAATACGCTCTATTCGGCCTTTTGCATCCCTGCTGACAATATGATTAAAAGAAGTTAAAAGCTGCTCCATTTGTTGTTCAAGGTCGCCACGAGTCTTGATTCCGGCTTCATTTTGAATTCTGTCCAGGCCGATGATTTTAATATTCATCTGACTTTGTAACGATAGTATTTGATCAAAAAGATCTTTATCCGTGTCAGTCACTTGAGCGTGAGAACTTAAGGCGGTTAATACTATAGTGGAAAAAGCAACTAAACGGAGTTGCTTGCTCACAGAGAATAGCTTATCAATTGTTGTCATTAGTTTTTATGAGATTAACCGCTGTTCAGTCTCTAATACCTGTTGAGTGGTTTGTAATACCGTATCAGGATTTAAGCTCATGGAATCGATACCCACTTCAACTAAAAAGTCAGCCATTTCTGGATAGTCTGAGGGCGCTTGACCGCATAGACCACAATGTTTGCCATTACGTTTAGCGCCCACAACTGCCAGTCGAATCATTTCCTTAACGCCAAGATCCCGTTCGTCAAAATCTTCTGCAACGATTGCAGAGTCACGATCTACACCCAAGGTAAGTTGGGTTAAATCATTAGAGCCAATGGAAAAGCCGTCAAAATGTTCTGAAAAAGCATCAATCTGAATGACATTATTAGGAATCTCACACATGACATAGATTTCGAGCTCATTTTCACCCCGTTTTAAACCGAGGGTTGCCATATAGTCCAATACTTTTTTAGCTTCCTGAACTCGACGACAAAACGGGATCATAAGAATCACATTGCTTAGGCCCATGTCATCACGCACCCGTTTCATTGCCGCACATTCCAGCGCAAAACCTTCTGCATACGCAGGGTGGGTATAACGTGATGCACCGCGAAAACCAATCATTGGATTGGCTTCGTCAAACTCAAACCAGCGCCCGCCCAATAGCGTCGCATATTCATTGGTTTTAAAGTCCGACATGCGTACTACGACAGGCTTGGGATAAAAGGCCGCAGCAATGGTGCCCACACCTTCTGAGAGACGTTGAATAAAAAACGCTTCTGGGCTTTTAAAGTTGCGGGTCAGGTCTTCCAATTGTTGTCGTTCGTTATCATCTTGCACGCGCTCAGGATGAATCAAGGCCATAGGATGTGCTTTGATGTATTCGGTGATGATAAACTCCATTCGTGCCAAGCCAACCCCATCATTCGGCAAGAAACTGGTTTTAAAAGCCAGTTCGGGATTACCGAGGTTAAGCATGATCTTCGTCTTGGGGCGTTTTAAGCCAGACAGGTCAGTGGTTTTAATTTCAAAATCAAGAATACCTTCATAGACTTTACCCTTATCACCTTCTGCGCAAGACACGGTGACAGGGCTATTATTTTTGATGGTTGTGGTTGCATTGTCACATCCAATCACCGCAGGAACACCCAGTTCACGTGAGATAATAGCAGCGTGACAAGTCCGCCCGCCACGATTAGTAACGATTGCTGAAGCAATTTTCATCACGGGTTCCCAATCAGGGGTCGTAATATCAGCAACCAGTACATCGCCGACTTTAAATTGTTGGAGCTGGCTGAGATTAGTAATAATTCGGGCCGTGCCAGTGGCAATTTTACTACCGACTGAATGCCCTGTGACAATGGGTTGAGCCGTAACTTTAAGGCTGTATTGTTCTAACACCATACCGCTTAATTGCGAGACTACGGTTTCTGGACGTGCCTGAACAATATACAAGCAACCATCAAGTCCATCTTTAGCCCATTCCATATCCATGGGTTTGGCCTGACCTGCTTTAGCGCTGTAATGTTTTTCAATTTTAATGGCGTAATCTGCCAAGGTCAGCACATCTTCGTCTGTAATACAAAAACGCTGACGCTCTTGTTCAGAGGTTACAATATTGCGAGTAGGTTCATGAGTTCTGCCATCACTGTAGATCATCTTTATCTTTTTAGCACCTAAGGTACGTTTTAAGACAGCACGATGTCCTAACTCAAAGGTAGGCTTGTGAACATAAAACTCATCTGGATCGACGGCACCCTGTACAACATTCTCACCGAGACCATAAGCCCCGGTAATAAACACCACATCACTAAAACCAGACTCGGTATCCAGGGAAAACATCACGCCACTGGCATCCAGGTCAGAACGTACCATTTTCATGATACCGATTGATAAAGCGAGTTTGAAATGATCAAAGCCTTGATCAACCCGATAATGGATGGCACGATCGGTAAATAAACTGGCAAAGCAGCGTTTACAGGCTTCTAGCAAGGCAGGTTCGCCGCGAATATTAAGAAAGGTATCCTGTTGTCCGGCAAAGCTTGCAGTGGGTAGATCTTCTGCGGTGGCAGAGCTTCGAACGGCAACACTCATCTCTTCGCCGTATTGCTGTTGTAATTGAGCGTAAGCCTGGATTATTTGCTCTTCAAGGTCACGAGGAAAAGGGGCGGCATAAATAATGTCTCGTGCTTTACGGGCTCTTTGAGCCAGATCGGCGACATCAGCGGGGTTAAGATCATCGAGTGCTTCATGAAGTGCTTCCCAGGCGTTGGCCTGATCAAGCAGATAACGATAGCCTTCAGCTGTTACCGCAAAGCCATTGGGAATCTGAATACCTTGCGGCGATAGTTCCTGGTACATTTCGCCTAGGGAGGCATTTTTTCCGCCGACTAAAGGCACGTCGTCTATCGTTAACTCATTAAACCAACGGATATAATTGTTTTGACTGGACATGGTGGTATTCCTTTGGATCTACTTTCTCAGTAGAGGAGATTAGCCGTAAATAATAAACAGTTCTATATTCAGGATCAAGAAACATATTTGTTTTTATTAGTCGACAGTTACGGATTCGCTTGCCGTATAATTTCAAGATTTATAGAACTCAAGACTTTCTTGTTATTTTGCCCCTTTTACTGATTCGAAAAAAGTTGTGTTGATTACTGAAAAACAAAAACAAATCCTTATTTTATTAGCTGATGGAGAGTTTCACTCTGGAACAGAATTAGCTAAATCACTAGGCGTGAGTCGTTCAGCCATTTGTAAGCAATTGAGCGGCTTATCTATCCTCGGATTACACCATTCAGCCGTCAGCGGAAAAGGCTATCGATTAGAAAAGTCCTTGGAATTATTGGATCAATCTAAAATTGTTTCGGTAATGAGTGACCATAATAAAGCTTTAATTTCCGCTTTAGAGGTTCATGACAGCCTTAACTCGACTAACACCTATCTTGTAGAGCGTTCTCAGCGCGACGCACCCTCTGGGACTGTTTGTTTTGCGGAATATCAATCAGCTGGCAAAGGCAGGCGAGGGCGGCAATGGGTTTCACCTTATGGTAGCAATTTATATCTATCGATACTCTGGCGTTTCCAACAAGGTGGAATGGCGGCAACGGCAGGACTCAGTTTGGCGATTGGAGTTGCAGCAATTAGAGCATTGAATACCTTGGGCTTTAATGGGGTTGGATTAAAGTGGCCAAATGATATTTATTACCAGGGTAAGAAACTGGGCGGTATTTTAATTGAAGTGTCAGGAGAGGCTGATGGCCCTTGTTCAGCCGTGATTGGCTTAGGATTAAACCTGTTTTTACCAGACCTTGAGGCCCAGACTATTACCCAAGCCTGGACTGATTTAACTAAAATCAGTGGCGAAAAGGTCTTACGAAGAAATGCTTTGGCTGGGGCTGTATTAAATCAAATATTAACAATTCTGAAGGACTATGAAACCTTAGGTATTCAAGCTTATCTTGACGAGTGGCGACGTTACGATTGTTTGAAGGGTCAGTCCGCTACCTTATTTATTGGACAACAACAAATACAGGGTACGGTCGAAGGCGTTGATGATAACGGTCTTTTAGTCATTAGAAAGCAGGATGGTACTGTTCAGGCTTATGCTTCGGGTGAAGTCAGCTTTAATGCGGCATCATCATGAAGCTGTTAATCGATAGTGGGAACACTCGACTTAAATGGGCGACCTTAGATGATCAGGGAGAGATTGATAGTCATGCTATTTTAAATGAGCAAATAACACGGGAATTACTAATAGGGATCTGGACGTCGCTACCTCGTCCTGATCGTCTTGCAATCGCTGGTGTTGGTTCAGCACCTTTGATTACTTTGGTTTATGCGGTTGTTGATGAATTGTGGACGAACCTTCCAGTTATTTCAGTTAAATCAGAAGCTCAGGCTTATGGTGTTTATAATGCTTATCAACAGCCTGAGAAATTGGGTGTCGATCGATGGTTAGCGTTAATTGCAGCCCATCATTATTATCCGGGTGATGCTTGTGTGGTAGATTGCGGAACAGCGGTAACGGTAGACCTGATTAACTTGGCGGGTAAGCATCTGGGTGGAATGATTTGTCCTGGTTTAACCCTAATGAAAAAATCGTTAGCACGAGGCACAGCAAAACTATTTTTTAATGACACTTTGTATGAAAACGGACCAGCAAATTTTACTGAGGCTGCAATTTATAACGGTACTTTATTAGCAGTCGTTGGATTAATTGAACATATCTTAAATAAACAAGTCAAACCGCTCTGTTTAATCTTAACAGGGGGGGATGCTGAATTAGTTGCTGCGCATTTAGACACTAAAGCTATCATTGACATCGACTTAGTTTTGCGGGGTTTATCTATTGTATTAAGTGCAGATTCCCCGAATAAATAACAATCCCTCCCTTTATAATTTATTTACAAAGCCCAATCCTTTAAGAGAACACACAGTATGTCCCTTGGTGAAGTCCAGCGTTTTTATAAAAAAATTCGGCATGATGTCGATTTTTTTCAACTTTTTGCCAAAGCCATGGAATCGATTCCGAATGATTGTCGGGATCAAGCTATCTATAACTTTGCCAGAGAACAGGGCTTCGAGGTGTCTATGGAAGACTTAAAGAATAACTCACCTAAAGCCGGGCTCTCTGTTAATAAGCTTGAAAGGCTCTTTATTTGGCTATCAGGCGTCAGTCCAAGTATTTTGGCCACTTGTCCGGAGTCTGAACAAAAGAAACATGCGGCTCTCGGAGGAACTGTTTTAATTCCTGCGCTGTTAGCAATAGTGACTGCTTCGTTTTTGCTTTACACCTTAAATTTTAGTATTTATACCATCGCTCCCGTAGCCCTCTTATGGTCATGTATGGTTTTGCTGATGGATAGGGCCTTATTAGCGACTTACCGGAGAGGCTTTACTTTTTGGGGAAAACTTGGGCAGTTTTCCTTAAGATTCGTCATTGCTTTGCTTATTGCCGTCACCGTTGCTCACCCAATAGTTCTGCTGTTGTTTAGTGAGCGCATTGACGCTGCTTATAATGAAGGCCGCATTAAAACAGAGCTCAATAACTTGGCATTGCAGTGTGATCTAAAAAATCCCCAAAGCGAACTGAGTTTGCTAGATGCAAAAATAACCCTGTTTCGCAACGAATTAAAAAATGGCAATCAACTTTTTGATCCGGCTATTTGTAATAATGCGCAACTTTCAAGTCAGGTAGAAGTTGCTGCCATTGAAAAGTTACATCAAGAAATTGAAGTTATAAAGTCTAGGCAAACGCAGGCTGATCAAGATGTTGCAGTATTTATTGCAAATGCAGAGAAAGAAAAACAAGGCATTGCAGGTAATGGTTTTACTGGCGTTAGTGGCTGCAAAAAAGGGACGCAATGTAAAAAATGGTTGAGTCAGGCCAGTGACAGAAAAGATGACAGTATCCGGTTAGGTAAAGACATTGTTACCTTAGAAGGGCAAATTAGCGAACTAAATAAGAAGATAGCTAATGAATTAATCGAAGTTAAGCAGGCATCAAAAGCACAATGCGAGAAAGAGCGCGACGAATTAAAATCCATTCGCATGAAACAACGGGAGTTGGACCAAAAAAATATAGCCTCGCTGAGTGATCAACAAAATAGTATGAGTCATCGCTGTGCAGAAAAAGAGACGCTTATTACTCATTTAAAACCCGATGTATTGACACAAACAGAAATACTCACCCAACTTATGTTTCCTAAGGAGGGGGTTTCCTGGCACAATTTGTTGGTCTTTTTGATTTTTATGTTGCTGTTTTTGGCCGTTGATATGTTGGCCGTTGTGCTAAAGATGGCGCGAGTTGGGGTTTATGAGACGAAAGTTGATATAGAGGAAACCCATAACTTATTACTTGATTTTATCAAGCAGCGTCATCAGGTTGTGTCACAATTTTCTGAACTCGCAAGCCGGGAGCAACTTATTCTTAAGGAATTAAACGTCAATGTGCTTAAACAGGGGCTAGATGAAAACTTTATGGAGCTGATCAAAGCCTTCAATCAGGCAGACCGGCAGAGGTTGAATAACTTTTTTAAAGATTAGCGTTGAATCCTTAAAATAATATGTTAAAACCTATACGGTTGATACCCAATATAATACCATTATGTTTTGGCAGTATGGTTTTTACCCTGTAATTCTACTTAATTAACTATGTGAACGGCTATGACAGATAAAAGTTTGACTAATGATGAGCTGTGGCGAGATAAATTAACATCGGAACAGTTTAGTATCTGTCGTTTAAAAGCGACTGAGCCACCCTTTACCGGTAAATATAATGATTGTAAGAAAGTGGGGGTTTATCATTGTGTTTGTTGTGATAATCCCTTATTTGATTCTGAGACAAAGTACGATTCTGGTTCTGGATGGCCCAGTTTTTGGTCGGATTTACCGGAGGGTAGTGTGACTGAAACTGCTGATACCAGTCATGGTATGCGTAGAGTTGAAGTGACCTGTAAAGTCTGCAATGCCCATTTAGGCCATGTCTTTGAAGACGGTCCTAAACCGACCGGATTACGTTATTGTATTAACTCCACGGCTTTGGATTTAAAAGAAAAATGATAGCTGCTCATGATCAGGTACAAGCGTTACTGAATTTTATTGATGCCAGTCCTAGTCCGTGGCATGCAGTTAAGCAGGTTGAAGCTTACTTAGAGGCTTTTCAGTTTATTAAGCTGGACGAAACGTGTGCCTGGGATTTACAGCCGGGAGGACGTTATTATGTTGTTCGTGATGATTCTTCGATTGTTATTTTCGTTCAAGGTCAAAAGCCGCTAGTAGAAACCGGTTTTAAACTGGTGGGGGCGCATACCGATTCACCGGGTTTAAGGATCAAACCCAATGCTGCCAGTGGTATTGATGGCTTGTTAAGATTAGGTGTTGAGGTGTATGGCGGGCCTATACTTGCGACGTTTGCAGATCGTGATTTAAGTTTGGCGGGTCGTATTACTTATAAAGACGACAGCAATGCAATTACCAGTACCTTGTTAAAATTCGATCAGACTTTGCTTCGTCTACCCAATCTGGCGATTCATATGAATCGTGGCGTTAATGATGACGGATTAAAGCTGCATAAACAGAATGAGTTGCCGCTGATTTTATCGGCGCTAGCTCAAGATTGTTTGCCACAGGCTTATTTTTCACACTTACTGCAAGAACAGGCTGACTGTGAAATCGAGCGTATTCTATCTTGGGATTTAGCGGTTTATGATACTCAGAAGGGCGCTTTCTGGGGCGCAGAACAGGAGTTTTATGCTGATAGTCAGTTAGATAATTTGGCCTCTTGTCATGCGACCTTGCAAGCCTTGTTAGATGAGACCATCCTGGATAATGAAGGTACGTTGGTTTGTGCCTTTTTTGATCATGAAGAAATTGGTAGTGAGAGTAATAAAGGTGCCGATGGTAGCTTTTTGACGGATGTATTACAGCGAATTGCTTTGGCAACCGTTCAAGATAAAGACGATTATGCTAGAGCATTAGCTAAAAGTTATATGATTAGTGCGGACATGGCTCATGCTTACCAGCCGAGTTTTCCTTTAGCCTATGATCCCGATCATAAAGTGATTGTGAATAAAGGCCCGGTTATTAAAGTGAATGTGAATAATCGTTACAGTACAGAAAGTCTGTCACAAGCCCTGTTTATTGATTGGTGTGAACAGGCTGAAGTACCTTATCAGAAATATTCACATCGTAGTGACTTGGGATGTGGCAGTACGATTGGGCCGATTACTTCGGCGCGGTTGGGTATTCGCTCAATTGATGTGGGCAACCCGCTATGGGCGATGCACAGTATCAGGGAAAGTGCCGGGGTGTTAGACCATAGTTACATGATAAAAGTTTTAAAGCAGTTCTTTAGGAGTTAGTCGTTACTGTTGTGAAAAAGTTTGTGTGCATTAAGCAGCTGTTCAGTTTGGATATGTCAAATTATCATCAACTAAATAGATTTTTAATAAACATTAACTTTTAATTGAGGTTTTACTATGAAAAAAACAGTAACATTGGGTTTTATGATGATCTTTGCCAGTAGCACAGCAATGGCTTATGGTTATGATTATGTTGACGAAATGGCTAACAGGGAGTTAGCCAATATTAGCGCTCAAGAGCAGGCTGAAGTGATGCATGAGTTGAGGGAAGGGGATTATAGAGAGGCTCAGGAAGTCATCCAGGAAGATGAAGCCATAAAAAACCAGATACGTCAGCAAGAGGCTATGTACGACAGGGCCAGAGATTATAATCAATACAATTATGGGTACTATGGTTACCCAAGATGGTAGTTTTACTTCTTTTAAGAGCGAGTTCTTTAAGCGAATAAGACCAATTCCTTAAACGATAGGTATAAAAAAGTCCCCGATCAGAGGGGGCTTTTAGAAGTCAGGAATAAGGGCGGTCATTGCGACCGTTAGCTTGGGTTGATTAATCAAGCGATAGCTGAAGTTAATCAAGGCATTGACTACGCGGAATAATATCAAA
>SESD01001106.1_pt1 | contig 15390 bp, 15 predicted proteins | sample 3171411 | NCBI WGS metagenome assembly SESD01 (sample SAMN06051880, study PRJNA518727) | freshwater metagenome | biome: subpolar coniferous forest; feature: holomictic lake; material: water; isolation source: holomictic Lake 442, 16.5 m depth | place: Canada: near Kenora, Ontario | collected...
CAGCTGATCGGCGAGCCGCAGCGCGCGCGCTATCTCGACGAGGCGCTGGAGTACGTGTTCTCTTTCCCCGGGACGTGGAAGTGCACGGCCGACGACATTGCGCGGCACTACATGCAGCACCATTACGACACTGCCTTGGCCGATTTTGACGCACGCAGATGAGCCATCCCGATCCCGCCACCGGCCACGACTGGTTCGACACTTCCCCCATCACTTCGCGAAAGCCCGTCCGCTGGCCGGGCGATGCAAGGCTCGCTGTCGGTGTCGTCGTAAGCGTCGAGCACTACGAAATGCTGCAGGAACCCGGCGCAATGATCCCCGGCACGCTGCCTGGGGGCATGGGGCGCGGGCCGTACCCGGATTTCCGCTCCTATTCGATCCGCGAATACGGCAACCGCATCGGCGTGTTCCGCGTCATGGAAACCCTGGCGCGGCACGGCATTCGCGCCACCGCAGCCATCGACGGGTTTACGGCCACGCACCGTCCCGCCATTGTGAAGGAATGCCTGCACCACGGCTGGGAAGTGGCCGCGCACGGGCAGGCCGTGACGCAGGTGATCTCGGAAAAACTCACCGAAGCCGAAGAGCGCTCGCGGATCGCCGCGGCGATCGATGCCGTGGAGCGCGCCACGGGCAAGCGCCCCGCCGGCTGGCATGGCCCCGAGTACGGCGAATCAAAACGCACCCCGGGCATCCTCGCCGACCTTGGAATGAAATACGTGCTCGACTGGCCGAACGACGAACTGCCCTACGCGATGCGCACCCCTTCAGGGTCGCTGACCGCCGTGCCGATGCTGGTCGACCTCGACGACGTCTTCGCGCACTGGTACCGCAAGCTCACGATGGCGCGCTGGCAGCGTGCGGTCGCCGATGCGCTCGACCGGATGATCGAAGACGGGAAGACGCAACCTCGCATGCTGGTGCTGAACCTGCACCCCTGGTTGATCGGCGCGCCGTGGCGGATTTCCTACCTCGATGCGGTGCTGGCAGACCTGAAGTCGAGGACCGGGGTGTGGATCGCTACCGCGGGAGAGATTGCGCAGGCCTGGCGGGACCAGCAGCTCAGTTCGCCTTGAACCCCGTCTTCGCGAACAGGTTCTCGATGCCGCGGTCGGCGGTTCATGGAGTTCCTCAGTTGCCTTGCGTCGTGAGCTTCAGTTCCTTCAGCAACGGCACCGCGCGCGCCTCGGCGCGGGTGACAACTTCGTCGAAGGCCTCCGGCGGGGTGTAGCCGCTCTTCAGTCCGATGTCGTTCAGGGCCTTGGCGAATTCCGGGTCTTCGATCGCACGGCGCAGCGCGTCGTGCAGTCGCTTCACGCGGTCGGGCGGCGTGCCGCGGCGGATCGCGACGCCGACCATGGGGTTGAACAACTCCGGCCCCTGGATGCCTTTCTCGATGGCGGTCGGCACGTCAGGAAACTCAGGGAAGCGCTGTTGCGTCAGCGTGACGAGCAACCGCGCGGTGCCGGCCCGCGCCAGCGCGCGAATGCCTGCAATGTCGATGAAAGCGACGTTCACGTGCCCGCCGAGCACCGCGTTGGTGAACTCGCTGCTGCCGCGGTACGGCACGTCGGTGACCTGGACCCCTGCGGACCGGAAGTACAGCAGCCCCTGCAATTGCAACGAGGTGCCCGGCCCCACATGGCCGAACTTGAGCACGCCGGGGTTCGCCTTTCCGTAGGCGATCAGCTCGTCGATATTCGCCCACGGCGCGTCGGCCTTTACGAACATCAGGTGGCGGAACTCCGCATACCCGAGCAGCGTGCGCACCTCGTCGCGGTCGAACGACAGTTTCTGGGTATGCGCCGTCATCGCCTTGTAGGAACTCGTGTGCATGGAGATGAGATACCCATCGGCCGGCGCGCGCGCGAGTTCGGCCATTGCGAGCGTGCCGCCCGCGCCGGTCATGTTGGCTACCACCAGCGACTGCCCGAGCTGGCGTCCCGCCGCGGCGGCGAGCGCCCGAACGCTGAGGTCGGTGGGGCCGCCCGCGGCAAAGCCGAGGATGAAACGGATGGGCTTGTCGGGAAACGTCTGGGCCTGCGCAGACACGGAGGCAACCAGCAGCGCAAGGGACAGCAGGCGGGACAAGGCACGCATCAGGATCCTCCGGGGAGCACAAGCGCAGGCGCCGGGCGGCGCCTGATCCTTGGATTCTACAAGTAGATCCGGCGACTCAGCAGTCGGCGTAGCGCTGTTTCATTACCTGTAACACCTCGTCCGGATCGCGCTGCCACCAGTCGCGCTGCGAGAAGATCTCCACCTCGTTGTAGCCTCGGTAGCCCGCCTTCTCCATCATCCCGCGGATGCGCCGCAGGTCGATGACGCCGTCGCCCATCATGCCGCGGTCGAAGGCCAGGTCGGTGGTCGGCACCAGCCAGTCACAGATGTGGTGGGCCAGCAGGCGCCTCGCGCCCGCGCGTGCGATCTGCGCTTCAAGGTACGGATCCCACCATACGTGGTAGACGTCCACCGCCACACCCAGCGCCCCGCTCGCCTGCGGGTCGATCCGGTCGCAGAGGTCCAGCGCGTGGCCCAGCGTGTTGATGCAGGCGCGGTCCGCCGCCTGCATCGGGTGGAGCGGCTCGATCGCCAGCGGCACGCCCGCCTCGCGCGCACGGCCGAGGATCGTGGCGATGCCCTCCTCCACCTGCGCGTGCGCGCCGGCAATGTCCTTCGACCCGGGCGGCAGACCGCCAACGACGAGGATCAGGCAGCGGGCGCCGATGGCGTGCGCCTCGTCGATGGCGCGGTAGTTGTCTTCGATGGACGCCTTGCGTCCCGCGGCGTCCGCGGCGGGAAACATCCCGCCCCGGCAGAGGCCCGTGACCGCAAGGCCGTTGTCCCTGAGTGATTTTGCAGCCGCCGCCACGCCCATCTCCTGCAGGCGGTCGCGCCAGACGGTGATGCCGCCGATGCCATGGCGCACGCAACCGGCAATGGCTTCGGCCAGCGTCCAGCGCTTGGTGGTGATGGCGTTGAGCGAAAGCAGCGCGGGGTCGGGAGAGATCATTTCACGAGTTCAGGGGAGATCAGTTTGGGCAGCCACAGCACCACTTCAGGCCACAGGATCAACGCCACCAGCACAAGCAACATCGGCACCAGCATGATCATCGTGTCCTTCAGCGCGTAGCGCAGCCGCACGCGCGCCACTGAGCAGGCAATCATCAGGCACATCCCGTACGGCGGCGTCACCAGGCCGAAGGCGAGCGAGACGATGCCGATGATCGCGAACTGGATCGGGTGCATGTGGACCGACTCGGCCAGCGGCTGCAGCGTAGTGCCGACGATGATGATCGCAGGGATCGCGTCGAGGAAGCACCCCACCACGAGGAACACGAAGGCGATGAAGAACCCCACCCCGGTGATGTCGAGGCCCCAGGTGGTCACGTTGGACAGCAGCGCCTTGGGAATCTGGTAGTAGGCCAGCAGCCAGCCGAAGGCCGAGGCCGTGCCCACGCAGAAGAGTGCCACTCCAGCGAGCCGGCCGGTGTCGACCAGCGCGCCGTAGAGGCGCTTCAGGTCCATCTCCCGGTACACGAACACCGACAGCAGCACCGCGTAGATTACCGCGATGGCAGCCGATTCCGTGGCGGTGAACCAGCCCAGCAGGATGCCCCCGACGATGATGAACGGCGTCGTCAGCGCTGGGATGGAATCCCAGATCGAAACGAAGAACTCCTTGAAAGTGGCGCGCGGGTACACCGGGTAATTGCGCTTCACGGCGTACACGTGGACCGTCACCATCTGGGCCCCGGCGATCAGGAGGCCCGGCAGGATCCCGGCAAGGTACAGCGCACCGATCGACACCGAGATCACCCCGCCCCAGACGATCATCAGGATCGAGGGCGGGATGATGACCGCCAGCACCGCAGAGACTGCGGTGATGGCGATCGAAAACGAAAGGTCGTAGCCTTCCTTGGTCTGGGCGTCGATAAAAATCTTGCTCTGGCTTGCTGCATCGGCCGTGGAGGAACCGGAGATTCCGGCAAAAAATACCGACAGCACCACGTTGATCTGCGCCAGCGCACCGGGGAAATTACCTACCATCGCGCGCGACAGGCGCACCAGTCGGTCCGTGATCCCGCCCACGCTCATCAGGTTGGCGGTCAGCAGGAAGAACGGCACCGCCAGCAGGATGAACGAGTTGTAGGCCTTGAAGGTCTCGTTGAACAGCATCATCGGCGACAGGCGCGGCTCGATCACGAGGATGGGCAGGCAGGCCAGGCCAAGCGAGAACGCGACCGGCACGCGCAGCACCAGCAGCACGAAAAAACCGCCGAACAGCCACAGCGCGGCCATGCCCGGCGAAAGCGCGGCCGAGGTCATTGCGGCACCCTGCGCATCAGGACCCGCGCGTTGTCGTAGAAGGACTCGCCAAGGAAGACCACCCACGTCAGCCCCGAAACCGGCCAGGCGACGAAGATCATCCACATCGGCAGGTCGGCGATCTCGGAGGTCTGGTTCCAGCCGAACTGCGTGAACCCCACGCCCCACCACGAGAAGACCAGGGCGAACGCCAGCACGAACAGGTTGGACACGATCTTCAGGAGCGCGTTGCCGCGCGCGCCGAGTTCGGGCCAGACGTCGACCTCGAAGTGCGTGCCTTCGCGCACGCCTATCATCGCGCCGAGCATGATCATCCAGATGAACAGGAACCGCGAAGCCTCCTCGGTCCACAGGTAGGCCGGGATGAGCTGCGTGAAACGCGAGAAGATCTGCAGCGACACCGGGATCAGCAGGACGGCCGCGGCCGCGACCATCAGCCAGGTGAGGAGCGTGTGGTAACGGTCGAGCAACTTGCGCATGGCCCCGGTCCGCCCGCGGTTACTTGATCGCGTTGATCTTGGCGAAGATCTGGTCCGCGCCGATCTCCTTCGCGTAGGCCTCCATCACCGGGTCGACGAGCTTTTTCATCTGCGCGCGGTCGGTGAAGGGCACGCGCTTCAGCTTGCCGGCCTTTTCCAACGCCTCGAGCTTCTGCGTGTCCTCCGAAGACTCCACTTGGCGGCCGTAGGCACCTGCCTCCCTCCCCGCCTTGATGATCGCTGCCTGCAGGTCCGCCGGCAGCGTCTTCAGGGTCTTCACCGAGAAGCAGATCGGCCGGATCGTGATCGCGTGCTCGGTCATCGACAACTGCGGCGCCACCTCGAAGAACTTCATCTGCTCGACGCCCGCAGCCTCGTTCTCGCCGGCGGAGATCACGCCGTTCTGGATCGCGTTGTAGACCTCGTTGTAAGCGATGACGGTCGGCGCCATGCCGATGGCGGCGAAGCTGCGGCTCCAGATCGGCGCGCCCTGCACGCGGACCTTGAGTCCCTTCATTTCGGCGAGGTTGCGGACCGGCTTGTTGACGAAGATGTTGCGCGTGCCGCCGCCGGCATAGCCTATGAGCATCACCTCTGCCTTTTGCGCGACCTCATCGGCGATCGGCTTGAGGAGGTCGGCGTCCAGCACCTTGTTCCAGTGCGCGAGGTCGCGGAAGATGAACGGCGCGTCGATGAACGGCGCGGCCTTGGAGAAGGTCGACATGTGCGCGGGAGAGACGATCGCGTAATCCACGGCCTTGCCCTGGTTCATGTAGGCGAAGTAGTCCTTCTCCAGCCCCAGTTCGCTGTTCTTGTGCAGCACGAAGTTGATCGGCTTGCCGTAGTACTTCTTCACCAGCTCCTCGAACTTGGCGAGCGACTTGGTGAACGCGTGGTCGTCGTTGAACTGCGACGCGCCGTGCAGCGTGATGGTCTGGGCCTGCACCGGCAGGGCGAGTCCGGCCGAGGCGAGTGCGACGGACAAGGCAGCGGCTACTGCAAAGGTTCTGCGTTTCATGGTGTCTCCTCTGGTGTGGCGTGGAGGGTCAGCGGATCTTGCGTCCGCCATACCCGGGAACTTTCGCTACCGGCCAGTGTACTTCGGGCGCCGCTTCTGGCCGAATGCTGCAGCGCCCTCCTTCATGTCCTCGGTACCCGCGGCAAATCCGGACGCCAGCGACTCGATCGCCGCGGCGAGCCCCTCGCCCCCGCCGGCGTCGACGAGCTGCTTGGCCGCCTGCACGGCAATCGGCGCGTTCTCCGCGATCTGGCACGCCAGTTCAAATGCCCGGGCAGACAGTTGCGCGGCCGGCACCACCTCGTTCACCAGACCCCAGGCGAGCGCAGTGGGCGCATCGACGGGGCGACCCGAAAAGATGACCTGCTTGGCGCGTGCCGGGCCGATCAGGGCAGGGAGCCGGGCGGTACCGCCCCATGCCGGCGTGGTGCCGATGGTGACCTCCGGCAGCGCGAGGCGGGCGGACTCGGAGGCGATGCGCAGGTCGCAGGCCAGCGCGACCTCCAACCCGCCGCCGTACGCAACGCCACCGATTGCGGCGATCGTAGGCATGCGCAGGCGCGCCAGTCGGTCCATCGTGCGGTGCCCGGCGCGTGCCCACTGCGCCCACTTGCCTAGCGGGCCGAGCGCACCGCCCACGGAAATATCGGCGCCCGCACTGAACGCCCTTTCCGAGGTCGACTCGACGATCACCACGCGCACGGCAGGATCCGATTCCAAAGTGTCGCAGGCAGCCTCGAGCAGCTTCAGCATCTCGGCCGTGAACGCATTGAGCTTCTCCGGCCGGTCGAGGATGATCCGGCCGATGGCGCCGTCCACGGAAGTCCGCACTGGGGCTGTCATTGCACAGGCTCCTTCACTGTGACGCGCCAAAGAGTGCGCGGGTCCTCGGGATCGATCAGGGTCGCCGCGTGGAGCAGCGACGCATTGTCCCAGATCACGACGTCGCCGACGCCGTACTTGAGGGCGTAGCGGTATTTCTCCTGCGTGGAGTGGCGCTTGAGTTCGTCCAGCAGCGCCACGGCCTCATCCGCGTCCATGTCCTCGATGCCAAAAGAGCTGCCCGACACCGAATACAGGGCCTTGCGGCCGGTAACCGGGTGCGGCCGCGCCACCCGGTGGTGCACCCAGGTCATCTTCCCTTCCTGCTCGGGCTTCAGCACCGAAGCCACCGTGCGCGAGGCCTTGTCGAGGTCATCGCGATTGCCATAGTGATGCAAGCCGACCAGGGGCTCGATCTTCACCTTGATTGCCTCGGGCAGGTCGTCGTAGGCGGCGTACTGGTTCGCGAACAGCGTATGGCCCCCGCGTGCGGGGACTTCGCGCGAGTAAAGCAGCGTCGCCCTCGCCGGCACGGACAGGTAGGAATAGTCCGTGTGGAAATACGTGCCCGCATCCTGCAGCCCGATCGGCTTGCCGTCCTTCTTCCGATTGGAAAGGATCAGGATATCGGCGTGCTCGGGATGGTGAAACTGGTCGATCACGTGGGGCTCGGGCCGCCCGAACCTGCGCGCGAAGGCGAGGAACTGCGGTGCAGTCAGCTGCTGCGCGCGGAAGACGAGCACCTGCCCGGCAAAGAACGCGTCCTCGATCGCGCGGAACTCGGCGTCGCCCAGCGGCGCGGACAGGTCCACGCCGCTCGCCTCGAGGCCGAAGCCCGCTGACAGTGCCTTCAGCTGCAGCATGCTCAGGCCTGGATGCCGTGCGTTGCCAGCAGCGATTTCATCCGAGCACACGCCAGCGCCGGATCGGAAAGCAAGCCGGCCGCATCGGCCAGACGGAACAGTTCCGCCAGGTGCAGGACATTGCGCGCGCTCTGCTGCCCGCCGACCATCACGAAATGGTCCTGGTGGCCGTTTAACCACGCCATGAACACGACGCCAGTCTTGTAGAAGCGGGTGGGCGCCTTGAAGATATGGCGCGACAGCGGCACCGTGGGCGCGAGGATGGCGTGGTACTTGGCCTTGTCGCCCGCCGCGAGCGCGGACAACGCAGCGGAGGCCGCCGGCGCGATCGAATCGAAGATGCCCAGCAGCGCGTCCGAATAGCCCTCGGCATCGCCTTCGATCAGCTCGGCGAAATTGAAATCGTCGCCCGTGTACATGCGCACGCCCGCGGGGAGCTTCCTGCGCATGGCGATTTCCTTGTCCTGGTCGAGCAGCGAGATCTTGATCCCGTCGACCTTCGTCGCGTTCCTGCGCAGCACGTCGAGGCACACGTCCATCGCCTCGTAGTGGTCGGCCGCGCCCCAGTAGCCTTCGAGCGCGGGGTCGAACATCTCGCCCAGCCAGTGGATGATCACCGGCTCCTTCACCTGCGAGAGGATGCGGTCATAGACGAGGCCGTAGGCGTCGGGCGAGCGCGCGCAAGCCGCAAGCGCCCGGCTCGCCATCAGGATGATGCGCCCGCCGAGCTTTTCGATCGCTTCGCACTGCATCTCGTAGGCCTCGATCACATCGGCAACCGCGAGGTTTGCGCTGGGTGCGAGGTGGTCGGTGCCGGCACCGCTCGCGACCACGGCGCCGGGGAAATCGCGGGCTGCGTCCACCGAGCGGCGGACCAGTTCCAGTGCATTGGGCCAGTCGAGGCCCATGCCGCGCTGGGCTGTATCCATCGCTTCGGCCACGCCGAGCCCGTACGACCACAAGTGGCGCCGGTAGGCGATGGTTGCATCCCAGTCGATGGCAGCGTCGAGCCACGGCTCTTTCGCGGACAGCGGGTCCGCCACCAAGTGCGCGGCGCCCAGCGCTTTGCGCGTAAAAGGCTTCGACGGCCGGTCGAAAGCAACAGGCTCGCGCACCGAATACTCTTCGAGCGTGCCGCCTGCCACGGGCAGCTTGATGGTCAGGATCCGGTCCCTCTTCATTACGCCTCCCAGCGGCGAAGAATCGCCGCGTTGTCCAGTTCGCCGTCGCCGGCCGCGATGGCCGCTTCCAGCAGTTTCTCGTGAGCCGCAGTCAGCGGCAGTGCCAGTTTCGCGGCGTCCGCCAAAGCCATCATATGGCCGACATCCTTGAGGTGCTGCCGGATGCGTGACTCCGGTGCCCAATCCCCGACGACCATCTTGCGGCCCTTCGCCACGGCTGCGGACGAGGCCGCGGGCGATCCTTCGATCATTGCCAGGAAACCTGCGCGCCCGATGCCCAGCCTTTCGGCAAACGCCATGCCCTCCGCCAGTGCGGCACGGTTGAGGCCGAGCACGAGGTTGGTCGCGAGCTTCGCGCGTGCGGCCATTCCAACCGGGCCGGCGCGATGCCGCTTTCCGGCAATCGCCTCAAGGATGTCTTCGCAGGCCGACGCCTCCCCGCCGACGAACATCGTCGCCTCGCCGCGCGCAATCGCCTCCGAAGAACCCGACAGGGGCGCCTCTACATACGCCACGCCTTCATTCGCGAGGCTCTTTGCCAGGGCCTCTATGCGCACAGGGTCTCCGGTGGTGCAATCAATGAAACACTCCGGCCTCGCCTCCGTCGCGATTTTCTCCACATCAGGAGTGTCGTAAACAGCCAGCACGATCCGGCGGCACCTGGCGGCAACAGCCGCCGCGGATTCCGCCCGTTCCCCGTCGAAGGCGGCAAGGGCTTTGGGATCCCGGTCGTAACCCACGAGCGCGAAACCGGCAGCTCGCAGGCGCCCCGCTATGGCGCGCCCCACCAGCCCCAGGCCGATGATGCCCACATGATTTTCCCCGGCGCCCATTGCCTATTCGCCCTTGATGCCCGCGTCCTGGATGATCTTCGTATTGCGCAGCATGTCCTCGCGCTGGAATTGCGCGAACTCCTCCGGCGTACCGAGCGTCAACTCGTACCCCTCGTCCACCAGCCGCGGCCGCAATGCGGTAAGCGCTTTGTTGCTTTCCGCGTTCAGCACCCGGCGCATATCGCGCGGCAGGTCTTTGGGACCCCACAACCCGTACCACGCGTAGATTTCGAAATTGCGCAGCGTCTCCGCGACGGTCGGGGTATCGGTCATCGCCGGCAGGCGGCGGGACGAAGTGACCGCAAGTACCCGGATACGCCCGCCCTTGAGGTGCGGCTGTGCGCCGAGCACCGGATCCATGAACCCCTGGATCTGCCCGCCGATCAGGTCCTGGTAGGCAGGGGTCGAACCCTTGTACGGCACGATCAGGATGTCGATGTCCGCCGCACGCCTGAGCAGTTCGGTGGCGAGGTGGCCCGCCGAGCCATTGGAACCGATGGCGAATGCCAGCTTGCCCGGGTTCTGCTTTGCATAGGCGATCAGCTCGGGGACAGTCCTGGCCGGCAGCGCGGCGTTGACGGCCAGCGCGATCGGCCCCTTTGCGACCAACGCGATCGGAGTGAAGTCCACGGACACGTTGTAGGGCACCGCCTTCGACAGCAGGGGGGTGATCGTGAAGATGTTGGCGTTGAACAGCACCGTATAGCCGTCCGGTGCGCTCTTCGCCACCTCAGCTGCCCCGATGGTGGCATTGCCTCCAGCACGGTTTTCGATCACGAACGCCTGCCCGGTCGACTCCGACATCTTTTGCGCCACCAGCCTTCCAAGCACGTCGGTGGGCCCGCCCGGCGGGAACGGGATCACCACCCGGACGGACTTCGCCGGGAACTGGGCGTTCGCTGTCGCGCAGGCCAGCGCCAGCGCCAGGCCCGCGAAAGCGCGCCGGATCACTTGAGCGCCGGGACGTCCAGCCATTTCCGCTGCTTCCAGCTCTTGAGGCCGAGTTCGGCGAGTTGCACGCCACGTGCGCCTTCCATCAGGTCCCAGCGGAAGTCGCCCTCGCCCGCCACGTGCTTCAGGTACAGCTCCCACTGCGCCTTGAAGGCATTCTCGACGGGCGCGTTGTCGGGCACCTCCTGCCAGCCAGCGAAGAAATCGATCGGCTGCGCGATATCCGGGTTCCAGACGGGCTTGGGCGTATTGACGCGCGACTGCGTGAAGCAGCGGCGCAGGCCGGCGACGGCCGAGCCGTGCGTGCCGTCGACCTGCAGGGTAAGCAGGTCGTCCCTGCGCACGCGCACCGCCCACGAGCTGTTGAAGTGCGCGATCACGCCGCCGTCGAGCTCGAACGTCGCATAGGCGGCGTCATCGGCTGTGGCCTTGTACTTCTTGCCGTCCTCGTCCCAGCGGTTGGGAATGTGCGTCGCGCCGAGGCAGGACACGGCCTTGACCTGCCCGAACAGGTTGTCGAGCACGTAGCGCCAGTGGCAGAGCATGTCGAGGATGATGCCGCCGCCGTCCTGCGTGCGGTAGTTCCAGCTCGGGCGCTGCGCCTCCTGCCAGTCGCCCTCGAACACCCAGTAGCCGAACTCGCCGCGCACCGAGAGGATCTTGCCGAAGAAGCCCGAGTCCTTGAGCATCTTGAGCTTGAGCAGCCCCGGCAGCCACAGCTTGTCCTGCACCACGCCGTGCTTGATGCCGGCCTTCTTCGCCGCCTTGTAGAGGCTCATCGCCTCGGCCACGGTGGTCGCGACGGGCTTTTCGCAGTAGACGTGCTTGCCCGCGGCGATGGCCTGCTTGAGCAGTGTCGGGCGCAGCTGCGTGGACGCGGCGTCGAAGAACACCTCGTCCTTCTTGTCTTTCAGCGCCTTCGCGAGGTCGGTGGTCCAGCGCTCGATGCCATGCGCTTTTGCGAGCGCCTCGACCTTGGCGGCGTTGCGCCCGACAAGGATGGGATCCGGCACGAGGCGGGTGCCGTTGGCGAGCTTCACGCCGCCTTCCTTGCGGATCGCGACGATCGACCTCACGAGGTGCTGGTTGGTGCCCATGCGCCCGGTGACGCCGTTCATGATGATGCCGATGCGTTGCTGCTTCATACGGGTTCCTTTCGAAGTTCCATGGTTCTCATTGAATTCCAGTCCGGCATCGCCGCGCTGGCATAGCCGGCGCAGTCCAGCGACCCGATGTCGAGCATGCCCTGCGTGATCTTCAGGCGCACCGCACCGTGGCTGCGCTCGTAGAGGTCCGGGTGCGCGGCGAGGAAGGCCGACTGCTCCGCTTCCGGCAGGCCGGCCATGCCATTGACGTAGTGGTGGCCGTTGCGCTCGACGTGCGTGAGCCCGAGGAGCGAAACGAGCGCCAAGTCCTGCTGCAGCGACAACCCCGGCTGGATCGTAAGGTCTTCGCCGGACATCATGTAACCCTCGCCCCAAGCCGTACAACGGGCCCGGTTGATCAGCGACTTGTAGAGGCCCTTGCAGGTCTTGCTCGACACGCCGCGATAGCCCAGGGCTTTCGCGCGCGGGAAAGCGTCGAGCGAATCGTCCGATTCGTCTATGATCACCGGCTTTTCGGCGGAAAGCTTCGCAACGCTTTTCGCGAAGGCGTTCTGCCGCTTGATCGGCTGCTCGATGAAGATGACGCTCGCCACCATGCGCGCGAGACGCGGCTCGGCCTTCATCCTTGCCCACAGCTCCGCTATCCCTTCGACATCCTCGTACTGCTCGTTGCCGTCCAGCGACGCGGAATAAGGCTCGACGATGCGGTCGAGCACCGAGGCGATGGCCCCGAGGCGGTCGAGGTCCGCCGCAATGGAGCCGCCAACCTTGAGCTTGAACCACGTGTGCCCGTATCGACGCACCACCTCTTCGAGCGTCTCGGGCAGCCCGTCATTGACGGGGGATGTGTTGTCCGCAGCCACGATCGGGTCCACGAGGCCAACGGTGTGGCGCGCTGCAATCCGCGCAGCGGGTCGCAGTCCCGCGGCGAAGCCGGCGAGGTCTACCCCCTCGAACGCGGTCAGGCCCGGCAAGTTGGATTGCACCGCCGCATAGAACGACAAGCCGCAGGCACGGCACAGCGCATCCAGGATCGCGCGATCAACGAGCGCCGGCCCGTAACATGCAACGAGGCTATTGAGCCCGCGACCGGCGCCCGCCTCGATCTGCCCCGCGTAGTGCGCGCGATTGTGGCCAAAGGCGGTATCGGTCCCGCCCGCCAGGTAGGCCTCCCGCGCGATCGCCAACGCGAGCCGCAGCTGGTCGAAGTTGTCTTCATTCGTGAGCGCCGGATTCTTGTCGAACCATTTGGGCGCCAGCAGCTCAGCTGCGGCGCCGTGGGCTTCCCGTCCGTCCTCGAGCCGGATGCGCACGCGTGCCACGGCCTGCGGGGCTTCGGTGAGCGTCACCACGCCGAAGCGGAACGGCATGCGCAGGCGGACGTCGCGTTCGAACAGCTCGATGGACGGGATCGAGAACTTCATGGGGCCTACTTCCCGCCGCTCATTCCATCCCCAGCAGCTTGTAGATGCGCCGGGTGTACTCGCCGAACCGCTCGTGCGTCTTCATGTCGAGCGTGCGCGGATACGGCAGGTCGATCTCGAAGTTGTCCGCCATGCGTGCGGGGCCAGCGGTGAGGACCACCACCCGGGTGCCGAGGAACACCGCCTCCGATATGCCGTGCGTGACGAACAGGATCGTCTTGCCTGACTCTTTCCAGATGCGCAGCAGCTCGAGGTTCATCTTCTCGCGCGTAAGCGCGTCCAGCGCACCGAAAGGCTCATCCATGAGGATCAGCTTGGGGTCGTGCACCAGCGCCCGTGCGATGGCCGCCCGTTGCTGCATGCCGCCGGAAAGCTCGTACGGGTACTTTTCCTCCGACCCCGCCAGCCCGACGAGGTTGAGCAAGCCCATCGCGCGCTCGCGGCTCTCGGCCATCGGCAGCCCGAGGATCTCGGCGGGCAGCAGCACGTTATCGAGAATGCGCCGCCATTTGAGCAGCAGCGGCGCCTGGAACACCATCCCGATGTCGCGCTCCGGGTTGAAGGCGTGGCTTTCCGAGCCGATGCGCACCTCGCCCGCGTCGTGCGGGTGAAGGCCGGCGAGGATCTTGAGCAGCGTCGACTTGCCGCAGCCCGAGGGACCGACCAGCGACACGAGCTCGCCCGGCATCACGTCGAAGCTCGCGTCCGAGATCGCGAGGTGCTCCGTGCGGCCGCTGCGGTAGGTTTTTGTGACGCCCGAAAGGCGGATGAAGGGTTGCATAAGTTTGCTATGATTTAACCAACTCGTTAATTGTCGGTGGATGCAGGATGCCGAGTCAAGGCGACAACGCCCCGCCAGCCGGATTGCTGCGGCGCTTCGGCGCGGCGGCCGCGTGGTACGCGCCGAGCGCGCTCGTGATCCTCGCGCTGGTGGTCCTATGGCAGCTCGCCCTCGAGGTCTTTCAAGTCAAGGAGTACATCCTCCCCACGCCCCTGGCGGCGATCCGCGCGCTGGACCAGCCCAACTACCAGTGGGGCGCGAACTTCCTCGCGACGTTCTATTCGGTGGTAGGCGCGTTCGCCCTCTCAGCGGTGCTGGGCGTCGCGCTCGCGGTGCTGATCGTCTGGAACCAGCTTCTGATGCGCACCGTAATGCCGGTGCTGGTGCTGTTCAACACGCTGCCCAAGATCGCGCTGGCGCCGCTCTTCGTGATCTGGCTGGGTTACGGCATCTGGCCGAACATCGTGATCGGCACCACCATCGCGTTCTTCCCGATGGTGGTGAATACGGCGGTGGGCCTCGCCTCCGCGGAACCGGAAATGCTCGACCTGGTGCGCTCGCTGCGGGCGAGCCGCTGGCAGGTCTACCGCAAGATCCGCTTCCCGAACGCGGTGCCCTACATCTTCACGGGCCTCAAGCTCAACGCCACCATGTCGGTCACCGGCGCGATCGTGGGCGAGTTCGTCGCCTCGGAGCGCGGCCTGGGCGCGCTGATCATCACCGGTGGCGTCACGATGCAGACGCCCTCGATCTTCGCCTCGCTCATCCTGATCTCGGCCCTCGGGCTGGTACTCTACGGTGCGGTCGTTGCCGTCGAGAACATAGTCGCGCCCTGGGCCCACCGGGAAGACGCGGCCCACTGAAAAACAAGGAGACTCCATGCTTATCCGCCACCTGCTCGCCCCGCTTTGCGCCGCCCTCGCCGCAGCCTGTCTTCCGGCCGCCCACGCCCAGGACAAGATGACCCTGCAGCTCAACTGGTTCCACCTCGCGGACCATGCGCCGATCTACATGGCGCTGAAGAAGGGGTACTTCGCGGAAGAGAAGATCGACCTCACCGTGGTGCGCGGCGCCGGCTCGGCCGACAGCGCCAAGAAGGTCGACCTGAAGCAGGCCGACGTGGGCATCTCCGACGCCCCGACCATCATCACCGCGATCAGCAAGGGCGCCGACCTCAAGATCGTCGCCGTCGTCTACGACAAGGCCGGCAACAACATCTTCTTCAAGAAGAGCGCCGGCATCACGAAGCCGGCCGACCTGATCGGCAAGAAGATCGCCGCGCCGCCGGCCGACTCGCACCGTGTTTTGTGGCCTGCGTTCGCCGCGATCAACAACATGCCCGCCGACAAGGTGACCATGGTCAACGTCAAGCCAGAAGGCAAGCAGGCCATCGTCGCGGCGGGCGAGGTGGACGCGTCCTTCGACCTTTACACGAGCTATGCCATCTGGGAGAAAGTGCTGGGCAAGGGCCAGGTGGGCAACCTGCTGTGGGCCGACTACGGCCTGCCGATCTACGGGCACACCTATTTCGTGAATACCGCCACGATCGCGAAGAACCCGAAGCTGATCGAGCGGTTCCTGCGCGCGGCGCACAAGGGCTGGC
>SESD01001107.1_pt1 | contig 15388 bp, 13 predicted proteins | sample 3171411 | NCBI WGS metagenome assembly SESD01 (sample SAMN06051880, study PRJNA518727) | freshwater metagenome | biome: subpolar coniferous forest; feature: holomictic lake; material: water; isolation source: holomictic Lake 442, 16.5 m depth | place: Canada: near Kenora, Ontario | collected...
AGGTCGCCAGGCCCAGTTAAAACCGAGTTGTGAGGTATCTTCGAACCATTTTTTATCGGAAAAATTAAAATTGGATGAAATTTGCTCACCTTGGTTATTACATAAATAAAAGCGTAAAACACCGCTTTTTTCAAAGGGATGTGCAGCCAATTTATTAAGATTGAAGTCAGTTTCAAGTGTCTTTTTTAAAAGCTCAATCAAATCTTTAATGTTGGCAATAAATTGTATCTTTTGCTTTTCTTTGACTAAGGTTTTGGCAAGAAATGTTTTTCTTAATATGCCGATTTGATTTTTATAATGTAAGGGTGGTTTAAACTCTGCTATTGCCGGTGAGAACAAAAGTCCTTGCATGTATTGGGCGCCACAGCTCAAGCCAAAATGGAAGTCATTAACGGTTTCTACGCCTTCACAAACAATACGGCATCCGGTGCGTTTGGCCAGACGTGAAATCAAATGCACTATATCGCTGGCAATCCCGCCACGTGCTGCATTCTGGAATAGCTGCATGTCGAGTTTGATAATGTCGGGTTGTATGGCTATAACTCTTTCCAATTGAGAAAATCCGGCTCCAAAATCATCTATAGCTATTTTTAAGCCATGTCTTCTATAAACGGCTGCAATTTCAACAAGCTTATCGAGATCACCCTTTGATTCGGTTATTTCAACGATAATACGACTCCTGTCTATATTAAATTCATCGATCATAAGTACAGTCGGCAAGGAATTAAAATCGACGATCAAGTCGACCCAGGAAGCGGAAATGTTGAGGGATAAATAACCGTTGTATTTTGATTGGCTGAAATGTTGTAAAGCGAGACGTCTAACTTTGCGATCCCAGGAAATTAGTTGGTCAGTTGAAATATCGGGCGAAGTGAATATCTCACCAGCAGAAATGATAAGACCATTAGAGTCACATTGTCGGGCTAAGGCTTCATATCCTATGATGGAGCCGCTTGCTGCGCCGATAATAGGTTGAAAATATGGGAATAAATTTTTTTCTATATTCATTTTTATGGCATTGGGTTAAGAGATTTCATCAACAAAAATCTCTGTTCCAGCAGTTTGATGCTAGGTCTGAATATTCAAAGAGCAAGGATTACGCCAAGCTTAGTAGGTATGCGGATAACTGGCTATAAGTCTATTTGAGGTCGCTTTGTCTGTTGATTGTTATGCATTAATTCGGTGCAACTTGGAGGTTACCGCACCATTAGTGAGCTGTTCAGCTATTGGGCAGTGCGCTAATGAATAATTTAGTGAAGTTAATACAGGTAAAAAAATTGATGAAATTTTGAGAACATGACAGAATGCAGAAAACCAAATCAACCAAATTATTTTGAGAATTATGAAAAATAGCATCCAATTCCAGCCTAAAAGTCATCGTAAACATTTAATGGTTGTTGGGTTTTGTTTATTGTCAGGATGTTCGGCATTGAATGTTAACCAAGATGATAAAAACGATCTTTGTTACTTATCCAGAAATGAATTGAGGCAATCTGAACATTATTATGCAAAATCCATCGTTCAAGGTGCAGCAGTCGGTGGAGCGGCAGGGGCGGGACTTGGAGCGTTGACTGCAGCTATAAGTGGCGGAGATGTTGGGACAGCGGCTTTGATAGGTGGTTTAAGTGGTGCTGTTGTTGGTGGTGTTGGCGGGTATTACCTAGCCAAACAAAAAGATATTTCCGATGAACAGTCTTTGGCAGTATCAGTACGTAGCGACATACTCGCAGAAAATGGACAAATTGACAGAACCGCTGTTGCCTTTGTGAGACTCCGAGATTGCCGGTTTGCCGGTGCCGAGCGAATAAAAGCAGAATACAAAGCGGCACATATTACTCGGGAAGCTGCACTTAAACAATTGGATGAACTTAAGAGTCAATTCGATGAAGATATTAAAATATCTCAAGAGTTAGGTTTGAAAATGGGTGCTCGATTGACCGAATTTCAGGATGCTAACAATAAAATTTTAGCTAATGATCCTAATGCCAGAGTTGTTCTGAATGCGGAAAAACTGGGTAAGACTGAGTCGATTGGTTTAGTAAATATCGAATCTGAAAAACCGGATTTGGGAATTGTTAAGAAGACTAAAAAGTCAGGTAAAAAACAGCTTAAGACTGCTCAGGCTGGCGGTTCAAAGGCTGTTGAGGCCCCTGTAACTGTTGCAAAGCCAGTCACTCTTGCAAGTTCACCCGCAGTTGAAGTTGCTCATGTGACAGAGACGAACCAAATCAAGCAAAAAGCTTTTGTTGATCAGATTGATAAAGCGAAAAGTCAGGCCAAAGTGGCATTTTCGCTCGAAGGGTCGGTCAGTCTAGCGGCACCTGAAAATCTACTCTGTGGTCTTTAATTCTCGGCTGGTAATCATTATTCTTGCCAGTCTGACCGGACTGGCAAGTTTAGGTGGTTTGGGTTTTTACCTGAATCTATATCAAGTAGTAGATTTAAATCAGCTGTTCTTAAGCACAAAATTCTTAAACTCTGCCAATTTGACAGAGTCGAAAACACCTGAATTGGAAACGGTTGTTTCACCTGACTCTGTCTCACATAATTCTGCCGGAAATATTGGTGTTCCAGATGAAACACCGATACCGAGGCCTGAAATGGGTTTGCATACGGCGGCCATCAATCAGGTTGTTGTAACTCGGGATGGATATTTACTCACTGCGTCCGATGATAAAACCGCACGACTTTGGTCAGTTAACGCTCATGATGAACCTTTGGTTTTACGGGTGCCAATTGGCTTGCGTAACGAAGGCGCTCTTTTCGCAGTAGCTGTCTCGCCGACTAAAAACAGTGCAGTGGTCGGTGGATCAACCGGTATCGATTGGGACAACGCGGGAGCTGTTTACGGTTTTGATCTTGCTACCGGCAAAATGACAGGACGAATTGCAGGTATACCGGGAACAATAAGAGTATTGACCTACTCCCTGGATGGACGTTATCTTGCAATTGGCTCCGGCTCAGGGTGGCTAAGGGTTATTGATATCGAAGGTAAGTCAATGGCTATGGATGGAGCCATCTGTCAGGACATGTTGGTTGCAGCCAGATTTCTAAAGGATGGTCGCTTGGTTACGGCTTGTCTGGATGGTGTCGTACGGCTTTATGACTCAAGCTTTCAGGCGCAAGCAGAATTCAAATTTTCAGAACAATTGCGGCCATGGCACTTTGCAGTTTCCCCAGACGAAAATCAATTAGCGGTAGGTTCGCTGGATGCCGCAAAGATTTCAATTTTATCTCTGCCTGATTTGAAACCGGTTAGTGAATTTAGCGGTGATAGTGCCCAGCGAGGTAATTTATCGGTAGTTGCCTGGATGGGTGACTCGGTTTTTGCAGCGGGGACGTATGGTAATGCACAGGGAGTAAAGTATCTGCGAGTTTGGAATACGGTTACCCGACAAATAAGCGAATGGCCTTTGGCCGGAAACACTGTGACCGACTTGACTCCGCTACCTGATGGCAAATTAGCTTATGCAACTGCAGAGCCATCCTTTGGTGTGATTGATCCTGTCACTGCCGCAGCAAGCAAACGAGCTAGATCTATCGCAGATTTCAGGGATGCTTTTGAAGGTGTTTTTGCTATATCGGAAGACGGCACAAAAGTGGATTTTGGCTTGCAACAAAAAGGACGCGTTCCGCTACGCTTTGATCTTGCAAACCGGACGCTTATTCATGATTTACCGGAACGAAGTGACATGCACAAGCCGGTTGTTCCTGATGCCATAAAGAGTTGGCGTAACGCATCTCACACTACATTAAATGAATCTCCAATTGCGTTAGATCAAAATGAACAGAGCCGTTCAGTGGCAAGCATTACCGAAACCAATAGTACCTTGATCGGTGCCGATTTTTCCTTGCAATATTGGCAATCAGGAAAATTGGTCTGGCACACTTCTGTCCCCGGTAGCGCTTGGGCGGTTAATTTGAGTAAAAATGGCCGTTTCGCGTTGGCGGCTCTGGGGGATGGAACACTGCGTTGGTATGATGCAACCAATGGGCGAGAGTTACTCGCTTTGCTGATTAATACCGATGAGCGGTGGCTGGTTTGGACGCCTGAAGGATATTTTGATCACAGTGACGGTGCCGCTAGTCTGATGGGTTACCATATCAATCAGGGTAAGAAAGATAGTCCAAAATTTGTACTTTCCGAGCAAATTCACGAGCGGTTTTACCGCCCTGATCTTATAGACAAAACTATTACAGATTCTATTTCTGTGCCTACGGTGCCGGCCAGTCTCGATAACGCCAAAGCGGTTGTCGCTGAACATCATGCACCTTTAATAAGATTGGTGTCCTGGTGTACGCATGGTCAATGTACTGACGCGACCTCTCTGAGCGATATTCCACAGACTCGTAGTGTCGATTCGGCTGAAGTTATCTTGCGTTTTGCCTTGAAGGATGCCGGTGGAGGTATTGGTAATGTGGTTATTCGCCGTAATAAAGCGACTATTGCGACTCGTGCATTGATGAGTACTGAAACGACCAAAAATATAGCTGCTGAGGCTATCATTGAGGAAAAAGTGCTTTTGGAGCCTGGCGATAACTTAGTTACCGTTACCGCATTTGATGCCGATCAGACTATCGATGCCGGTGAGGCTATTCGACTTCCGTTGCATTACGATAAGGTAACACCTGATACGCCAACTTTGCACATCGTCAGTGTCGGTATTGATCGATATGCGGCCTCTGATAAGCTTCAAAAATTGGATAATGCTGTTAACGATGCCAAAGGCATCATTGACATACTCACTACTCATACTGAAGGCTTATTTGCGGCTGTTAAAACTATTGCCCTGTTAGATGAGCAGGCGGGACTTGCCAAAATTAAACAAGCTTTGGTTCAGGTGGGTAAAACGGCAAAGCCGAATGATTTGGTGGTTCTGTTTCTTGCCGGACATGGTATTTCGATAGACGGGCGCTATTATTTTTTACCTTATGACGCAAAATTGTCAGGCAATAATATTAAAGAGCAAATAAAAATGTCGGCGCTGACTCAAAAAAATCTATCAGATTTGCTTTCAGCGTTGCCCACCTCGAGGGTCGCAGTTTTGATTGATTCCTGTAATTCTGGTGCTTTTGCAGTGTTGGGCAGTGTGATGCAGAACGCTAACCAGCAACGTGCCTGGACGGGATCGTTAGCCCAAAATACCGGACGTTTTGTGTTGGCGGGGACCAGTAATGACCAGGAAGCACTGGATGGTATCAATGGTCACGGTGTTTTTACGGCTGTTTTGTTGGACGGACTTAATGGAAAAGCGGATCAGGAGTTGGGCGGTAATCGTGATAAGCGGATAAATATTGCCGAGTTATTAGCGTATACCCGACAACGGGTTCCAGAGGCGGCACGTAATATTTCACCTGCGCATGCTCAAAATGTCAGTGGCTTCTTTGCGGGCTCAGAGTTTTTTGATTTAACATTGTCAGCGCCTTAAATATTATTGATCATGCTCCTTAAAGCCTTTTAATACATGCCAAACCGAGCGCAGATTGGATTTTGGTTTATGTAAATGCCAGGTAATCAGCATTTCTTCAATAGCGGCAATCATGCATAGGACTGCCGCGATTTGGAAAGTCCAGATTGGACCACCAAGAAACATTATAAACAAGGATGAGCCCATCGTAGCAGCGGCTATTTTCACTCCCCAAGTATGATAACTGGTAAAGCAACCAAACTTGTAGATACCTGCTGCAGCGGGTAGCAGACAGCTCGCTACGACAAGTACAACATAAAACAGCTCTCCTTTTACAATGTCAGGCCATAACCACCAACAGCTTTGTGCTATGGTTAAATAAGTGATGACATCAGCCCAGCTATCAAGAGTCGCGCCAAACTCCGAAACCTGGTCAGTTAGTCGCGCGGCCATACCGTCAAGTAAGTCAGTTAGAAAAGCCATCGCCAGGAGCACCATAAAGGCAATGGCATGGCCATGCCAGGCAGACCAAAGCAATAGTGGAGCCGCCACGAAACGAAAGCCGGTCAGCAGATTAGGCAAAGTTAATTTGGAAGCTGAGTTCATAAAATGAAGGAGGCTGTCAAGGGAGAATGGTCTGAAAGCGTATGCCAGGGAGCTTCGTCTAAACGTTCGCAGGCGATAGGAGTTAACCCCCGATAATAAATCCGATCCATTGTTAAAAAAGGCAGCCAGGATGGAAAGCTTCGTGCATAGCGTCCATGAGTTATGTGGAAAACTTCTTGTAAGCCCAGATGCTCATAAAACAAACGATCAGCTTGCCCTCGCCAGTCGTTAAAGTCGCCGGCTATAATCAGCGGGGCATCATGAGGAATATTGTTGTGAATATGGGACGATAGCTTGCTGAACTGTAAACGACGCTCCTTGCCGAGCAAACCAAAATGTATGCACACAATATGTATATCCTGCTTATTATCCAGTAGTTGGATGGTGCCATGCATCAGGCTGCGACTGGCCCAGGGAAAAGGTGAGACATTAATGTTTTCCAGAAGTTTAAAAGGAAATTTGCTCAGGATGGCGTTACCGTGATGCCCTCCATTGTAAACGGCATTTTTTCCGTAGGCGTGAAAAGGCCAGGTGCTACCAGCAAGAAATTCAAGTGGGGATAAAACTGGCCAGTCGACTATTTTTTTCTGATGACGATGATGTTCGCCTTGTATTTCCTGAAGAAACATTAAATCTGCATCGGCAGCTAGCAGCGCATCTCTGATTTGATGCAGGACAAAGCGACGATTGCCGGTGTTAAAGCCTTTATGGATGTTATAAGTTAATACCCGTATACCTTCATGATTCATAGTCAGAATTTAGTCAGTTTAAAAAGGCTGCTTTCTGATGTGCAGTCTGTAAAGTATAGGCGATATTAGTTCTTCGATAATAAAAAAGACAAACACAATCAGTATGATATCGCTGAATCTCAAGGCCAGGGGCGTTTTCAATAGTAAAATGGGTAACAAAGACTCCGGAACTGTATCGAAACCTCTGGCTCGACTGCTTTCAGTGCGTCCCATTCGCCGTTTGATAAAGCTTGCCAGTAGATCGCCGATCATTGTAAGGGAACCAAAGAACAAACCTGTTAACGCCGGGAATCCGCTTAAAACTGCAGCCAGGATTGTAAAGATAATGGCTGAGCAGCAGCCTCGCCAAGTTTTGGTATTCCCAAACAAGCGATGACCATCAGGCAGTTTTAAATGATTGTCCACGGGCCAAGCCCAACGTTTTCCCAGTACATTATTGATCAGTATCGGAGCACCATTGGCAATAACAAGTAATAGGGTAGTATGGATGATGCAATAAAAACAAACAGATGATGTCATATAGAATTCTCTGCTGTAAAAAGCTTTTTTTGAAATGTTATTATTTGAACATAGTTGGTAGTCTCTGTCGACTTAGATTGGTTTATTTTTAAAAACCTTTAGCAAGCACTGACGAAGCAGGTTACTTAAAAATAATGTAAAATGTTATAAAATTTCCAAGGCAAAAATCATTCCTTTTTTGCCGCTCACTTTAATAATGACGAGAAAATCATGATTGATAAAAAACTGCTCGATATTCTGGCCTGTCCACTTTGCAAGAGTCCCTTGATATATGATCAGTCTAAGCAGGAACTTATCTGCAAAGCCGATCGCATCGCTTTTCCTATTCGTGATGATATTCCCGTTATGCTTGAAGATGAAGCTCGTGAGTTATCTCTTGATGAAATCGACGCATTAAAAAAATGAGTCTACGTTTTAAAGTCGTAATTCCGGCTCGATTTGGTTCGACCCGATTACCTGGCAAACCGTTATTGAACATCGCCGGTAAACCGATGATCGCTCATGTCTGTGAACGGGCTAAAGAAGCTGAAGCCGATGAAATTATTGTCGCTACCGATGACCAGCGCATTTTTCAGGCGGTTAGTGACTTAGGTTTTAATGTGGTAATGACCCATGCCGAGCATCAAAGCGGCACCGAAAGAATCGCCGAGGTCGCAAGACTTTGCGGCTGGTCTGACAAAGACTTTATCGTTAATTTGCAAGGCGATGAACCGCTTATTCCTCCAGCTTATATTCGGGATGTTGCCTGTGCTTTGGCAGGTCAGCAGCAAGCCGGCATTGCGACACTCGCGGCACAAATTATTGATCCTGAAGAAATTTTTAATCCAAATGCGGTAAAAGTGGTTTTAAATCATGCCGGTTATGCGCTTTATTTTAGCCGTGCTCCCATTCCCTGGGAAAGGGATGCCTTTACTCAATTAAATAAACAACCATCGGGCAAGCTTCCTTATCTTAGACATATTGGTATGTATGCTTATACGGTTGATTTTTTAAACCGTTACTGTAAATGGCAGCCTTCAGTACTGGAGTCGGTTGAGTCCTTGGAACAATTAAGAATACTCTGGCAGGGCGAAGCTGTTTTCGTTCAAACGGTTGACAAAACACCAGCAGCCGGGGTCGACACCCACGAAGATTTGCTGCGGGTAGAACAAGTATTACTCTCGAATCATTAGTCTTTTTGGTGCTGTTTGCATTTGACAGAGCTTATTATTAACAGTACCTTGGACAACAACTTTAACTTTCACATCAACACTGGTTTTTTTAAGAGCTGTCAATGGAACAATTTCATAGAATAAGTCGTTTACCTCCCTACGTTTTCAACATTGTTAATGACTTAAAAGCCAAGGCTCGCGCGGCCGGAGAAGATATTATCGACTTTGGCATGGGTAATCCCGACCAAGCCACGCCCGAACATATCGTCCAAAAATTGATCGAGTCCGCACAGCGTCCTGATACGCATCGCTATTCGGTTTCCAAAGGGATACCCAGATTAAGGAAAGCGATTTGTTCTTGGTATAAAAATCGTTTTGACGTTGATTTGGATCCGGATACTGAAGCCATCGTAACTATTGGTTCAAAGGAAGGCTTGGCGCATTTGGCACTTGCGACCTTAGGTCCTGGCGATGTCGTGCTGGTGCCTAATCCTGCTTATCCGATACATCCCTATGGTGTGGTGATTGCCGGTGCCGACCTTAGGCATGTGCCGATGGTGCCAGGCGGAGATTTTTTTGAAGAATTGCAAAAAGCCATTAACGATTCCTGGCCCAAACCAAAAATGCTGATTCTGAATTTTCCGGGCAATCCTACCAGTCAATGTGTAGAGCTGGATTTTTTTGAAAAGATTATCGCCGTCGCCAAAGAACATAAAATCTGGGTCGTACAGGATATAGCTTATGCGGACATCGTTTTTGATGGCTATAAAGCACCGTCAATACTTCAGGTCGAAGGCGCAAAAGACATTGCGGTTGAATTTTTCTCGCTGTCAAAAAGTTACAACATGCCTGGTTGGCGTGTGGGTTTTATGTGTGGGAACAGAGAGTTGGTTTCAGCTTTGGCGCGAATTAAATCGTATCTTGATTATGGAACCTTTACGCCCATCCAAATTGCCGCGATTGCGGCTCTTGAAGGCCCGCAGGAATGCGTCGCAGAGATTGCCGAGATGTATCGTAAAAGACGTGATGTGTTATGCGATGGCTTAACGGCTGCGGGTTGGCCGGTCGAGAAACCGAAAGCGACCATGTTTGTGTGGGCAAAAATTCCCGACGCTTATTTGACTATGGGTTCGTTGGAGTTTTCCAAGAAATTGCTGGCGGAAGCTAAAGTCGCGGTTTCTCCGGGCATTGGCTTTGGACAACATGGCGATGATCATGTCCGCTTCGGTCTTATCGAGAATGAACATAGAACCCGCCAGGCCGTTCGCGGCATACGCCTTATGATGAAGAAAGACCAGGTTGTTTAAACGGGTCAATAATTTTTTAACTGGAGTTTGATTTGAAACCGGTAAAAGTAGGTGTTTTGGGATTAGGGACTGTCGGTGGCGGTACCGTTAATGTATTGAAGCGAAATGCGGACGAAATTGCCCGTCGTGCTGGTCGTGAAATAACGATTACCCGGGCCTCGACAAAAGATTTAAGCAAACCACGAATTTGTGACACGCAAGGCATCATCCTAACGACCGATCCTTATGAAATCATCAACGACCCGGAAATTGAAATTATTCTGGAATTGATAGGTGGTGCCGGGGCAGTCAAAGACATGGTGTTAAAAGCCCTGGATAATGGCAAACATGTCGTTACCGCCAACAAGTCATTGATTGCGTTGCACGGCAATGAGATTTTTGCCAAAGCCAGTGAAAAAGGCGTGATCGTAGCCTTTGAAGCCGCTGTTGCCGGTGGTATTCCAATCATTAAAGCGATACGCGAAGGTTTAAGCGGCAATCAGATTGAATGGCTGGCTGGCATTATTAACGGTACCGGCAATTTCATTCTGACTGAAATGCGAGATAAGCAGCGCAATTTTGCTAATGTTTTAAAAGAAGCACAAGCCTTGGGTTATGCGGAAGCCGATCCGACTTTTGATGTGGAAGGCATTGATGCAGCTCATAAACTGACTATTTTGGCGTCTATTGCTTTTGGTATCCCATTACAGTTTGACAAGATTTATACGGAAGGCATTTCTGAAATAACTCGGGCCGATGTTAAATATGCGGAACAACTGGGTTATCGCATCAAGCATTTGGGTATTGCACGAAAAACGTCGGATGGTATCGAATTAAGGGTGCATCCGACCTTGATTCCTGAGCGACGATTGATTGCCAACGTCAATGGCGTCATGAATGCGGTTTTGGTTAAAGGCGATGCTGTCGGGCCAACACTTTATTACGGTGCCGGAGCCGGTGCCGATCCAACGGCTTCATCGGTCGTCGCCGATGTGATTGATGTGGTCAGAGCTTTGACCTCCGATCCCGGAAATCGCGTCCCGCATTTGGCTTTTCAGGCAAATGCTCTGGTTGACATTCCGGTGTTGCCAGCTGAACAGTTTACAACTTCTTATTATTTAAGGCTAAAAGCAGAAGATAAACCGGGGGTTTTGGCTGAAGTGACGAGGATTCTAGCCGATCATCAGATCAGCATTGAAGCCATCAGTCAGAGAGAACCGTTAAAAACCAAAAAAACAGTATCGATCATCATGCTGACACAAATCACCCTCGAAAAAGAAATGAACGCCGCTATCGCTGAAATCGAAGCATTAACTACCGTCACAGGTAAAGTCACCCGCATTCGTCTGGAAACTTTAGGATAATTTAATAACATGTCTACACACAAACACCACACCGGCTTGATTGAACGTTACAGAGACCGTCTGCCGGTCAGCGCAAACACCCGTATTATCAGTTTAAACGAAGGCAATACGCCGCTGATTGAATTGCAAAATATTCCCCGTTTGATAGGCAAGTCGGTCAAAATTTATGTTAAATATGAAGGATTGAATCCGACCGGGTCTTTTAAAGATCGCGGAATGACCATGGCGGTTACCAAAGCCGTCGAAGAAGGCAGTCAGGCGATTATCTGTGCTTCAACCGGTAATACTTCAGCCGCAGCCGCAGCCTATGCCGCGCGTGCCGGAATTAAAGCATTCGTGTTAATACCCGACGGTAAAATTGCTCAAGGTAAACTGGCGCAAACGCTCATGTACGGCGCGGAAATTATTCAGATTAACGGTAACTTTGATAAAGGCATGGCTTTGGTAAAAGAAGTCGCCGAACAGGCGCCAGTCACCATCGTTAACTCGATTAATCCCTATCGAATTGACGGACAAAAAACCGCCGCTTTTGAAATTGTCGATGATTTGGGTTTTGCCCCCGATTATCATTGTTTACCGGTCGGCAATGCAGGAAACATTACGGCTTACTGGAAAGGCTATACCGAGTATGCCACAACCCGTGTGTGCAGTACTCGTCCGGTGATGTGCGGTTATCAGGCTGCCGGAGCAGCACCTTTTCTGGCCGGTCATCCCATTGAAGACCCCGAAACCATCGCCACTGCAATCCGTATTGGTAATCCGCAATCCTGGGATTTTGCCTGGGCGGCGCAAAAAGAATCCGGCGGTTGGTTTGACAAGTTCACCGACGAACAGATTTTGGCCGCCCAAAAAATGCTGTCACAATTTGAAGGCATCTTTTGCGAACCGGCCTCTGCAGCCTCGTTAGCCGGAGCCTTGCAGGACATCGGTTCAGGAAAAATCCCTGAAGGCAGTACCATTGTCTGCACCTTGACCGGCAATGGCTTAAAAGATCCTGATGTTGCAATTGCACAATGCGCCGCTGCACATCCTGTGACCATTGAAGCCAGTCTGGATGCGGTTAAGCGGGCTATTTTGGATTGTTTGTAGAGTTAAGAAGTCCAGTAGGGCGTGCTGCGCGCGTGATTTTTCGAGTCTGATAATTTAATCGAGGATTAAAAACCTAACTATTTAAATTTTCTTAAAGAATGGGTTAGCAATTTAATAGATATAATGTGCTGAAACCGGAGATCACCCCATGTTTGAACTTTTTTTCATTTTGACTACATTTTTCATTGATTTTTGTGTTTTTCGATTGCTTTAGTGGTTATCAAAGTCTTCAGAGCGTAAATACGAATATTGTGATGAGAATGAAAATGTTGATGTTGGGTTTGATGACAGCTCTCAGTCAGACAGTCAGAACAACAATGAAACTGACTATGCTTTTGATGAGAACCTTAAAGATTTAAAAAATAATGTTACAAAATGTCTGGAAGCTCTTGGATTAGGTGACAATGCATCCTCTAGCGAAATAAAAGCCGCTTTCAAGAAGAAAATCAACGGATATCATCCAGATAAAGTTAGTGGGCTTGGGGATAGACTGAAAAAGGTTGCTGAGGAAGAATCAATTTTGTTGAATGTCGCTTACCAAACACTTAAGAAGAAAGGTTTTTGTTAATCTCGCAGATACTGTTTTAGCCGAGAAGGATATTTACTTTTTCTAACAGCTAAATAGGGGCCAATATGAAGCTACAAGTTGTCATTCATCCAGCTGAAGAGGGTGGGTTTTGGGCAGAAATCCCAGGTTTTTCAGGTTGTGTTTCAGAAGGTGAAACCTTAGAAGAAACACTTTTCAATATCAAAGAATCGGCAGAAGGCTGGCTGGATGTTGTTGCCATGCGCACAAAAAACAACAGCAAAATACAAGTTGCTGAAATTGAGTTATGAAGTCTGTCTCAGGGAAGGTTTTTTGTAAGTTGCTGCAACTATATGGCTGGCAATTGCAACGAATACGCGGTAGCCATCATATCTATGCGCATCCAGATAAAATGGAGATCCTGACTTTCTCTGTAAATGCCAATCAGGATTTGAAAATAGGTACATTAAGTAAATTACTTAAAGATGCAGGTTTAACAGAGCAAGATTTATAGTTAAGTAACCCTAAGCTAAGTTTACGGTTAACTTGGTGTCTTCATGGTAAATTTTTACAAAATACAAAGCCGGCATAAGTCGGCTTTTTTGTTGGGAAATAAATGTATTATCAAAGTGTTAAAAAATTAATCGTTACCCGTCCGGTGACCAAAAAACGCGTTAATCTGGGTGAAATGCATCCGCTATTGGAACGTATTTTTGTAGCGCGTGGCTTAACGTCGATAACGGAACTAGACCGGACGCTCGCCAAATTACCTTCGCCGTGGTTATTGTCGGGCATGGAAGACATGGTGGGGCATTTAATTACAGCAATTAATCAAAAGCAACGGATTTGCATAGTCGCCGATTTTGATGCCGATGGCGCAACTAGTTGTGCCTTAGCCATTAAGGGCTTGCAATTGCTGGGGGCAGGGGAGGTTTCTTTTGTTGTGCCCAATCGTTTTGAATATGGCTATGGCCTGACGCCTGAAATTGTTGAACTGGTCAAGCTGCAAAATCCTGATGTGCTAGTTACCGTTGATAACGGCATTTCCAGCATAGACGGCGTCAGAGTAGCCAAAGAACTGGGCATTAAAGTCTTGATTACCGATCACCATTTGCCGGGTCATGAATTGCCGCTTGCCGATGCGATTGTTAATCCCAATCTGGCTGACGATCAATTTCCCGGCGGTGCCCTGGCCGGTGTCGGTGTCATGTTTTATGTGTTGATGGCGTTACGTAGCCGGTTAAGAGAGCAGAACTGGTTTGAGCAAAACCAGGTGCCAGAACCGAATTTAGCCCAGTTGCTGGATTATGTTGCCTTGGGTACGGTCGCCGATGTAGTGGCGCTGGATCAGATCAATCGGGTCTTGGTTCATCAAGGTTTACTTAGAATACGTACCGGCCGTTCGCATCCAGGCATCAATGCGCTGATTGAGGTTGCGGGTAAAAATCAGGCAGCCATTTTTGCCACGGATTTGGGATTTGCACTCGGTCCACGGCTTAATGCAGCAGGGCGGATGGATGATATGTCCCTGGGCATTCAATGTTTGTTGACTGATGATCCAAAGTTGGCTAAAGACATGGCCTTGCAACTTGACGAGTTAAACAACGACCGACGCGAAGTTGAAGGCCAGATGAAAAATGAGGCCATGATTTTATTAAGCGAGATGAAACATCTTGACGAGCACCATTTGCCAGCCGGTGTGTGTTTGTTCGACGCAAACTGGCATCAAGGTGTGATTGGTATTTTGGCATCTCGCATTAAAGATCAGTTGCATCGTCCCGTTATCGCATTCGCACCTGCCGGAAAAGATGAGATTAAAGGCTCGGCACGTTCAATTCCCGGTGTCCATATTCGTGATGTTTTAAGTGATATTGCTGCTTTGCATCCCAAATTGCTCAGTAAGTTTGGTGGTCATGCCATGGCGGCCGGCATGAGTTTGAAGATGCATGACTATCCGCCATTTGCCCTGGCTTTCGACGAAATGGTCAGAAAACGCTTGGCAACGATTGATCTGGAACAAAAAATCTATTCCGATGGCGAGCTGACTGAAAATGAGATGACGCTTGATTTTGCGGAGTTATTGCAAAACGCGGGAACTTGGGGGCAGGAGTTTCCCGAACCGGTATTTGACGGGGTTTTTGATGTGATTCAGGCGCGAATTGTCGGGCAACGGCATCTTAAGTTAGTACTTAGGAAACCATTGGGTAACCTGTTAATCGATGCGATTGCTTTTTATGTGGACAAACCTGAGAACTGGTTGGGTTTACGTAACATAAAAGCGGTTTACAAACTCGATATTAATGAATTCAGGAGCAATCGCAGTGTTCAATTTATAATTCAATACTTTGAAAAAATATTGTGAAAATGGACAATGAGTTTCAGTGTAAGCTCAATTAACTGAAGAAGAGTATTGGTTAATCCAAATTATTTTGACATGCTTGCCGGTATCAAACCCTATAAATTATAGCTAATAGTTCAATATGCGGTGTTTTTCTACTAGAAAGGGGATGGCGCTATTTATTAATAGCTATTAAACTATGGTTATTAACGCAATAACGTGGACGCTAATGTCGTATATTAAAATAACCTCGCCATTACCAGTATTTCTATTTTTACCTTTGTCTTTAAAGGTTATAGTGGCTAGGAAACATCTTTACTGGGCGATAGTTAAGAATCTTAGGTCAGAGGAT
>SESD01001108.1_pt1 | contig 15388 bp, 9 predicted proteins | sample 3171411 | NCBI WGS metagenome assembly SESD01 (sample SAMN06051880, study PRJNA518727) | freshwater metagenome | biome: subpolar coniferous forest; feature: holomictic lake; material: water; isolation source: holomictic Lake 442, 16.5 m depth | place: Canada: near Kenora, Ontario | collected...
CAGGATTATATCCTGATCTTTGGGAAATTATTAATGAATACTCTTCTTTAAGAATCTTGAGGCAAAATCCTTTTGAGACAATGGTCTCTTTTATGTGTGCGCAGGGTATTGGGATGCATTTGATCAGAAAACAGGTCTCAATGCTTGCCATGGGTTATGGTAATAAAGTATCCGTATCTGTTTCAGGGAGAGAGGTTATTCTTTATATATTTCCAACTCCAGAGCAGCTTGCCGAGGCTGATCCTATTGCACTCAGCCTCTGTACCAATAACAATCGCATCAGGGCGACAAATATTATTCTTGCCGCTAAAGGGGTACTCGAAGGGAGAATTAATTTTGATTATCTTGCAAACAGAGAGCTTCCTCTTTCGGTGTTACGCAATGAGCTGTGCAAAAATCCGGGGATAGGATTCAAAATTGCCGACTGCATTGCGCTCTTCGGTCTCGCACGTTTTGATGCCTTCCCTATCGACACCCACGTCAAACAGTACCTTGCGAAATGGTTCAACAGTACCATAGCCCTTCGTTCTTTAACCCCGGGGAGTTATCTTGCACTTGATGCAGAGGCTCGTACATTTCTGAACCCGGAGCTTGCAGGTTACGCGGGGCATATTCTTTTTCATTGCTGGCGGTGTGAGATAAAAAAACTTCGATCCTTTTAATCGTTTTTTCCTGAACAATACCAACCCCAAGGGAGCACTAATGAGTTTGAAAAAAAAAGTACTGGTTGCCGGTGCATCAGGATATCTCGGCAGATATGTGGTCCGTGAGTTCAAAGAACGTGGCTATTATGTCCGTGCATTGGTAAGGGAGCCCGACAAGCTAAAGGCAGTCGGCCCTAACGGCGAGCCTGCTGTTTACGATATGATTGATGAAATTGTCATCGGTGATGTAACCAATCACGAAAGTATCGCGGGGATATGCAACGGCATGGACATTGTCTTTTCTTCGCTCGGCTTGACAGCTCCCCACCCAAAACTTACCAGCTACGATGTCGATTACCTGGGCAACAAACGAATCCTCGATCAGGCGATCAGTGAACATGTCTCGCGGTTCATCTACGTTTCGCTCTTCAACCAGGATAAAATGCCGGGGATTCCATCAATCAAGGCACACGAGCTCTTTGCAGCCGAACTGAAACAATCGGGCCTTTCATGGGCGGTCATGCGACCCAACGGCTACTTTTCAGATATGGGACGATTTTTCTCCATGGCGAAGAATGGCCATATCTTCATGATCGGCGAAGGGGAGAAAAAAATCAATCCGGTTCACGGCGCTGATCTGGCAAAAGTCTGCGTGGATGCCGTGGAGTGCGAATGTCGCGAAATTCCTGTCGGCGGGCCGGATCTGTTCACCTTCAGAGAAACTATGGAGATGGCCTTCAATGCTTGCGGGAAGAAGCCCTGGATAACCTCTCTCCCCTTCTGGCTTGCCGAAGGTGGACTCGCCGTAACGGGCATTTTCAATCGAAATCTGGCCGATCTCTTTTCATTTGCTATTGAAGCACTGAAATTCGACCATGTGGCACCCGCTTATGGCACCCGACATCTTAAGGAGTTTTTTGCTGAATTGGCTGCGAAAGTGCACTGACTTTAAAAGCCATCCGCCGGTTTAGCTTGGGAGAGGGAGCACGCACTTCCTGCCCCTCTCTTTTTTTAAAGGCTTACCGCTTTTTTCTCACTATCTAATTCAATACCTTGACAGTCGATTGGAAAAGCCTGAAAAAAGAGTTCTTGGCGTCGCTTTTCCTGAAAATCTGAAATTACAAGAGCGTACACTTCCCCATGTTGAAAATTTTTGAAAAGATCTTCGGATCCAAGCACGAAAAGGATATCAAGAAAATCCAGCCCACTATCCTGCGCATCAACGAGTTACAGAAGAGCTTTGCATCGCTCAGTGACGATCAGTTGCGACAAAAGGGTGTGGAGCTGAAACAAAAAGTGCGAGCCATTCTGGAGCCCATTGAGCAGGAGAAAAAAACACTCTCCCTCAAACTGGATAACCCGGATATCAACCTTGAAGAGGCAGAAACCATAAATGCACGCCTTGACACACTTGCTGAGGAGTATGAAAAGGCAACGGCCGAAGTACTTGAGGAGCTTCTTCCCGAAACCTTTGCCCTCGTCAAAGAGAGCTGCGTTCGTCTTAAGGGGCATACCTACCTTGTGATGGGAAGGGAGATGGTGTGGAACATGGTGCCTTACGATGTACAACTTATCGGCGGCATGGTGCTCCATTCAGGAAAAATTTCAGAAATGGCCACTGGTGAGGGCAAAACCCTCGTCTCGACCCTGCCGGTATTCCTCAATGCGTTGACCGGAAGAGGCGTACATGTGGTGACGGTTAATGATTACCTTGCCCAGAGAGACAAGGAGTGGATGAACCCGGTGTTTGCCTTTCACAACTTTTCGGTGGGTGTTATTCTCAATACCATGCGTCCCGAGGAGCGAAGGGATCAATATTTGTGCGATATCACCTACGGCACAAACAATGAACTTGGCTTCGATTACCTGCGCGACAATATGGCAGGAACCCCGGAGGAGATGGTGCAGCGGAACTTCTACTACGCCATTGTTGATGAGGTAGACAGCGTATTGATTGATGAAGCGAGAACACCGCTTATCATTTCAGGTCCAGTCCCAAATGCCGACAACAGCAAATTCCAGGAGATCAAGCCGTGGATTGAGCAGTTAGTACGCGCCCAGCAGCATCTGGTGGCAACTTATCTCGGTGATGCTGAAAAAATTCTTAAAACAAAAGCTGGTGACGTTGATGCCGGCCTTGCCCTTCTGCGTGTCAAACGCGGCCAGCCCAAGAATACTCGCTATATCAAAATGCTCTCGCAGTCAGGCGTGGCAAAACTGGTTCAGGCCACGGAGAACGAGTACCTGAAGGACAATTCAAGCCGAATGCAGGAGGTTGACGACGAACTCTTTTTTGCTGTTGATGAAAAGGGTGGCACCATTGATCTGACCGACAAGGGGCGCGAGTTTCTCAGCAAGCTCAGCCACCAGGACAGCGATATCTTCATGCTCCCCGATGTCGGGTCGGAAGTTGCCATTATTGAGGGTGACGCATCGGTCGCGGTGACTGACAAGATTCAGAAAAAAGATGCGGTCTACCGCCTCTATGCCGACCGTTCAGAGCGACTGCATAATATCAGCCAGTTGCTGAAAGCCTACTCCCTTTTCCAGCGCGATGATGAATATGTAGTGCAGAACGGCCAGGTGATGATTGTCGATGAATTTACCGGACGAATCCTTCCCGGTCGCCGTTACAGCGACGGATTGCACCAGGCCATCGAGGCCAAGGAGAATGTCAAGATTGAGGGTGAGACGCAGACTATGGCCACCATCACCATCCAGAACTTTTTCCGACTCTACAAAAAGCTGGCTGGCATGACAGGCACTGCGGAAACCGAAGCTTCGGAATTTTATGAAATCTACAAGCTCGACGTTGTGGTTATTCCTACCAACGCCAACATTATCCGGAAGGATATGGATGACCTGGTCTATAAAACCCGGCGTGAAAAGTACAATGCCATTGTGCTGAAAATTGAGGAGCTGCAACAAAAGGGGCAGCCAATGCTGGTTGGCACAACCAGTGTTGAGGTCTCGGAAACTCTTTCGCGGATGCTTCGTGCCAAAAGAGTTGCCCACAACGTGCTCAACGCCAAGCAGAACGATCGTGAAGCAGAAATTGTGGCCGAAGCTGGCCAGAGAGGCGCCATAACTATTGCCACCAACATGGCTGGACGTGGAACTGATATCAAGCTTGGCGCAGGTGTACGTGAACTGGGAGGGCTCTTTATTCTCGGCTCCGAGCGCCACGAGTCGCGCCGTATTGACCGTCAGCTTCGTGGTCGTGCCGGACGCCAGGGTGATCCCGGAGAGTCGGTCTTTTTTGTCTCCCTTGAGGATGAGTTGATGCGCCTCTTTGGCTCCGACCGCGTCATCTCGGTGATGGATCGCCTTGGCCATGAGGAGGGCGATGTGATTGAGCACTCCATGATTACCAAATCAATCGAACGTGCGCAGAAAAAAGTGGAGGAGCAGAACTTTTCAATCCGCAAGCGGCTGCTTGAATATGACGATGTGCTGAACCAGCAGCGAGTAGTGATCTATTCACGCCGCAGAAACGGCCTCATCAAGGAGCGGCTCACCAGCGACATTCTCGATCTCCTGAAAGATTACAGCGATACGGTGATCCAAAAATACCACAAGGAGTTCGATATTGATGGTATTGAGGAGCAGGTTATGCGTGAGCTCTCCATCGAGTTCAGGCCTGACCGCCCGACTTTTGAGCGTGAAGGTGTTGATGCCACTGCGGAGAAACTCTACGACGCTGCCCTCGCCTTCTATCGCCGAAAGGAAGCCGCTGTGCCGGAGGAGATAATGGCGCAAATTGAAAAATATGCAGTCCTGAGTGTTATTGACCTTCGATGGAGAGAGCACCTCCGCGAAATCGATTCACTCCGTGAGGGAATCAACCTTCGCGCTTATGGCCAGAAAGATCCGCTTCTCGAATACAAGCAGGAGGCCTTCCGTCTTTTTATCGATCTTTTGCGCGACATTGAACTCGAAACGCTCTCCCTCGCCTTCAAGCTCTTCCCTGTTGATGCTGAAGAGGCAGAAGAGATGGAAGAGCGCCAGCGGAAAGCTGCTGTCCGGCAAGAGAGGCTGGTGGCCCAGCACGCCCCCATCGATAGTGTTTACTCTATCGTTGAAGACGAGGAGGAGAGTCAAGAGCTCCCGCAGCAGCCGATTATCGCTGATAAAAAACCTGGTCGCAATGACCTTTGCTCTTGCGGAAGTGGAAAAAAATATAAAAACTGTTGTGGCCAGCAACCCTGAGCCATCGAAACATTGAGTGGTACCTCTATGAAACATAAAGAAGTTGAAGTGACTCCAGCCCTTGCGGCAGAGCATGGCCTGAGCACTGAAGAGTACGGCAAGATATGCGACATTCTCGGAAGAATCCCCTCGTTTACCGAGCTGGGGGTCTTCTCCGTCATGTGGTCTGAGCACTGCAGTTACAAGAATTCCATAGCTGTTCTTAAAACCCTTCCTCGTGAAGGGGCCGCCGTGCTCACCTCGGCAGGCGAGGAGAACGCCGGCCTTGTTGATATCGGCGACAACCTTGCCGTGGCCTTCAAGATTGAGTCACACAACCACCCCTCTGCCGTTGAGCCCTATCAGGGAGCAGCGACAGGTGTTGGCGGCATTCACCGCGACATCTTTACCATGGGCGCTCGTCCGGTTGCCTCGCTCAACTCGCTGCGATTCGGTTCACCGAAAGATCCTCATGTCCGCTATCTGGTTGATGGCGTTGTGCGTGGCATAGGCGATTACGGCAACTCCTTCGGCGTGCCAACCGTCGGTGGAGAAATCTATTTTGAAGAGGGATATACTGGCAACCCGCTGGTCAATGCCATGTCTGTCGGTATTGTCGAACACCACAAAACTGTCAGCGCCACCGCGCTCGGCAAAGGCAATCCTGTGCTGATTGTCGGCTCCTCCACGGGAAGGGACGGCATTCACGGCGCAACCTTCGCCTCGGAGGATCTCAGCGAAGCCTCGGAAGACAAACGCCCCAGTGTTCAGGTTGGCGATCCCTTTGCCGAAAAGCTGCTCCTTGAGGCCACACTTGAGGCCATTGCCACCGGTTATGTGGTTGGCCTGCAGGATATGGGTGCCGCTGGAATCACCAGTTCAACCTCCGAAATGAGCGCCAGAGGCATTGAAAAAACCGGCTCAGGCGGCATCGAGATTGATCTTGATCTTGTGCCGATTCGTGAAGCGGGAATGAGCGCCTACGAAATCATGCTCTCCGAATCGCAGGAGCGAATGCTTATTGTGGCAAAAAAAGGATTTGAAGGGAAGATTATTGAGGTGTATGAAAAATGGGATGTTCTGGCGGTCACCATCGGACGGGTCACTGACGACAACCTCCTGAGAGTTTTTCATCACGGAGCCATTGTTGCCGAAATTCCAGCCGAATCGCTCGTGCTTGGAGGAGGCGCGCCGGTCTATATCCGTGAAGCTATCGAAAAAAAGCCGGTAACGCCGGTGGCAGAGTTTGCAGACGACAACACCCTCGAGTTCAATGCCCTGAGCCTTGAACTCCTCTCACGCCCCAATATTGCAAGCAAACAGTGGGTCTATCGCCAGTATGACTCCATGGTGCAAACGAATACGGTGACTCCTGTAGGCCACACCGATGCCGCTGTCATCCGCATCAAGGGGACAAAGAAGGGACTCGCCATGAAAACCGACTGCAATGCCCGTTACGTCTATCTCAACCCGTTGGCGGGGGGCAAAATTGCTGTGGCCGAATGTGCGAGAAACATCGCCTGCTCGGGCGCAAAACCGCTGGCCATCACCAACTGCCTTAATTTCGGCAATCCCCACAAACCGGAGGTTTACTTCCAGTTCAAGGAGTCGGTCAGAGGCATGGGCGAAGCGTGCCGCGCCTTCAACACACCGGTTACTGGTGGCAACGTCAGCTTCTACAACGAAACGTTTATTGGCGGCGTTCGTACCGCCATCTATCCAACCCCTACTATCGGTATGATCGGCCTGCTTGACGACATCGATAATCTTGTCGGCTCAACCTTTACCAATGCCGGTGATCTTATTCTGTTGGCTGGCGATCCCGAGCTGATGCTTGACGGTTCAGAGTACCTTGTTATGCAGTATGGCACCCCCGGTCAGAACTCCCCTTCTGTCGATCTTGAGCACGAAACCAATCTTCAGCGATTCCTGGTCTCTCTGGCTGAACAGAAACTCGTCCATTCGGCCCACGACATCTCTGATGGCGGTCTTTTTGTAGCATTGGCAGAAAAAGGTATCATGAATGCGGAGGCTCCACTTGGCTTTATTGTCAATCTTGAAGATGCCGAGAACACTCCTCTCCGGATTCAGCAGCAGCTTTTCTCTGAAGCGCAGGGGCGAGTACTCCTGAGCATTGCTCCCGATAAAATCAGGAAAGTGGCAGAAGCGGCGCTTGAGCACCAGATCCCTCTTCAGGCTATTGGCACCGTCGCGGAACGGGCAGCATCAATCTCCATCAACAACAGGGAGATTGTGAGCTTCACCATTGATGAGCTTGCGGAGGCTTACTACCATTCTCTGGAACATGCTCTGCACCTTGATGAATTGTAAGATTTTGAATTGGTCATTCTGAGCAAAGCGAAGAATCCCTAAAAACAGACCTCTATGCAACCTGTACTCACTTCTCAAGAGATGCAAAGAGCCGACAAGGCGGCAATTGAGCAGCTCCTTATGGGCGAAACCCGCCTTATGGAGCTGGCCGGGCGTGAAGCTTTTCGGATAATCAACGAGAGCTTCGACAAGGATATTGCCGATGCCACCGTTCTTATCCTCTGCGGCAAAGGCAACAATGGCGGAGATGGTTTTGTGCTTGCCCGCCATCTGCTTAATCATGAGGCTTCGGTTGATCTTGTGCTGCTCTACCCGGAGAGTGTTCTGCAAGGGGTGAATCGCGAAGGGCTTGCCATTTTGCAGGCTTATGAAGAGCATCTGACCAATCTGCGCATTTTTACCAGCCTTGATCAAGCTCTGCCATTTATTGAGGAGAGCCACTACGATATCCTGGTTGATGCCATGACTGGCACCGGCCTTCGCCTCGGCAAACCCGGCATGGAGCTTGCCTCTCCCCTTTCTGACGGCATTGAACTGCTCAATACGCTTCGTGATGAGAGAGGCTCCATGACCATCGCCCTCGATATCCCCTCAGGCCTTGACGCCTCTACCGGTTGCTCATCCACTCCGGCCATTCAGGCTGATGTGACCATAACCATGGCCTTTTTGAAACGTGGCTTTTACCTGAATGAGGGCCCGAACTGCTGCGGCGAGATCCACGTGGCGGAGATCTCCATTCCCCGTTTTCTGGTTGAGCCATCCTCATGCCTGCTGATTGACCAGGAGTTTGCCACCGAACAGTTTGTCCTGCGCGAACCATCAAGCGCCAAGCATACCAACGGCAAGCTGCTGATCATTGCCGGTTCGCAAACCGAGCACTCTTCGATGGTTGGCGCTGCGATTCTTGCAACAAAAGCTGCCGTGAAAACCGGTGCTGGATACGTTTGCCTCTCTGTGCCAATCTCGCTTGCCAACACCATGCATCTTGCCGTGCCGGAAGCGGTGGTCATCGGCAGAGATATCACCGCCATTTCCGAAAAAGCTCGCTGGGCAGATGTTATCCTGATTGGATGTGGCCTAGGGCGTGACGGGGAGACGATCACGCTGGTCAAAGAGCTGCTCGCCTGCTCGGATATCACCGACAAAACGCTGATTCTGGATGCCGATGCCCTCCACGCACTCTCAGCCATTGGACTTTCGGATGCCCTCGGCCAATGCAACAACGTCCTGCTCACGCCCCATTATGGAGAGTTCAGCCGTCTCACCAACATTCCCACTGAAGAGATTGCTTCAGACCCGATTGAAACCGCCCAACTCTTTGCCCGTCAGCATGGAGTAGCCGTGCTGCTGAAAGGCAATCCCACCGTCATTGCCTCCGCAGATGGCCCGACACTGCTCAACACCAGCGGCACCGAAGCGCTGGCCACCGCAGGATCCGGCGATGTGCTCTCCGGCATGATTGCCGCCTTTGTCGCAAAAGACGCTGACCTCGTCAATGCCGCAGCCGCTGCGTCATGGTTTCATGGCCGCGCTGGGGACCTCGCAAGCGATGTTGCCAGCCTTGTATCGTCAGGGATGGTGGTTGACACCATTCCGCAGGCTATCGGGGAGATATTTGAGGTGGAAAAGGAAAAGCCAAATTACCCTTGATGTTCATGTAACATTTGCCAATAGCCTGGAATCAATGAGCTTCATCCTTCCCTTCAATATTGAAAACCTTTGCGGAGGCAGATTTTCATAGTTCGGTGGGCGACGCCGAAGTGTTCGAGTAGTTCTCATGTCATTTCAAGTTTAAGACAACCTGTCATTTCCAGCGTCATCGAGAAATCTTCCTTATTCCACATTAAGATTTCTCCTCACTGCGTTCGTCGAAATGACATTTTTTACACGTGACAATTCATGCGTTCATTCTGCCGGTACGGTCCGAAAGAATTCGGAATACCTCGCTGATTGGTCACATCTGCTTGCTATAACTGTTACTCCCGCAAAAACTTCTTGATATTCCGTGCTGCCTGGCGGATGCGTTCTTCGTTCTCAATCATGGCAACACGAACGTAGTCATCTCCATAAGCCCCAAACCCGATACCGGGGCTGACGGCGACTTTTGCCTCGCTGAGCAGCTTTTTGCTGAACTCAAGACTGCCGAGGTGGCGGAAGGGTTCCGGAATGTGAGCCCAGACAAACATGCTTGCACGGGGAGTGACAACCGGCCAACCGGCATTGGCAAAGCTTTTGACCATGACGTCGCGCCGCTTGCGATAGACCTCGCAAATCTCGTGAACGCAGCTCTGGTCTCCAGTAAGAGCAATGGTTGAGGCAACCTGGATTGGGGTAAAGGTGCCATAATCGAGCCAGCTCTTGATTTTTTCGAGCGCGCCGATCAGTTTTGCATTCCCTACCATAAACCCGACACGCCATCCTGCCATGTTGTAGGTTTTCGAGAGGGTGTAGCTTTCAACCGCAACATCCTTGGCTCCTGGCACCTGGAGAATGGATGGGGTGATATAGCCATCATAAGTCAATTCTGCATAAGCAATATCGCTGATAATGTAGAAGCGCTCCTGGCGGGCGATATCGACCAGCTTCTCGTAAAAGGGAAGTTCAACAGTCGCTGTGGTGGGATTATTCGGGAAATTCACCACCAGATACTTTGGCTTTGGAGAAGATTCACGCAACGCCTTCTCGATATTTGTAAAGAAGCCCTCTTCATCAAGGGTTAAATCGTCGTTCAGTTCAAGTTTCAGGCGATGGACATTGCCGCCGGCAAGAATAAACGCCTGTGAATGAATTGGATAACAGGGATCCGGTACCATGGCTAGATCGCCAGGGTTGGTAATGGCCTGCACCAGATGCACATAGCCCTCTTTTGAGCCCATGGTCGCCACAACTTCCCGATCGAGATCAAGGTCAACATTGTATTTGCGCTTGTACCAGGTGCCCACCGCACCGCGAAGCTTGTAGATACCTTTTGAAACCGAATAACCGTGGGTTCTGGGTTTATTGATACATTCTACCAGTTTATCAACAATATGCTGAGGCGTCGGGCCATCAGGATTGCCCATGGAAAAATCGATAACATCCTCACCGGCATGCCGTTCCGCCATCTTCAGTTCATTGACCGCAGCAAAGACATACTTGGGCAGGCGCTTGATCTTGTCAAACTCAATTTCATCAAACATAGTCAGGTACAGAAAAGAATTGTTGTATGCAGAAAAAAAGATAGCTCGCTGCATCATAAGAAAAAATAATATCATATCAATGGCCTTCACTGTTTTTTCCCCGCCAGTACCGTGCAAAAAAAAACATCCCTGATTTTTTTGACTTTAATCTTTTTTTAATTATCATGGTACGTTAGCTCCATTTCGCTTCCCGCTCCAAGATTTAACATATACCACGTGTCAAATATCAAGATGACAGGAATTGATACACTCAGGCATCAGCTTGAGAAGTCCACCGGGAATGACTATAACTGCTGCTACCAATGCGGCAAATGTACCGCTGGTTGCCCCGCAGGAGCATTCATGGACAGCCCGCCCGCACGAATCATGCGGCTCGTCCAGGCTGGCTACATAGAAGAAGCTATGAAAAGTGAAGCGCTCTGGTTCTGCGTAGGTTGTATGACCTGTACCTCACGATGTCCGCAGAATATGGATATTGCCGCCACCATGGATTCTCTAAGGGCACTTGCACTTGAGAAGGGTATTGTGTCGGACAGCAAATCAAAAAAGCTTGTTACCGCTTTTCACGTCTCATTCCTCAACAACGTGCGCAAGCATGGCCGTCTGGAGGAGCTTTCTCTTGTCAACAGTTACAAACTCCGCACCAGATCTTTTCTTCAGGATGTCGATTCTGGTGTCAAGATGATCAAGAGCGGAAAGATCAACCCTCTGCACACCCTCACCGGAAAAGGTGGTGTAAAAGGAAAAGATCAGATTGCCAAAATTTTTGAAGCCTCCGAAAAAGAGTCTCATCTTTTAGCCCCGAAACGTAAGCCCATAAAAAAGGAGTTCACTCCGAAAGCCCCGCTGACCATCACGCCAGGGATGACCATCGGATACTATCCCGGATGCTCGCTGAGCGGCACTGCCCGTGAATATGATATTTCTGTCAAGAAAATGTGCGCCCTGCTTGGCCTCAACCTTAAGGAAATTGAGGACTGGAACTGTTGCGGAGCAACATCGGCTCACGCCACCAATCACAAACTTGCGGTGCTGCTGCCTGCAAGGAATCAGGCTCTTGCCGATGCTCAGGGGCTGAAAATCGTCCTTGCACCTTGCGCTGCCTGTCAAAATCGCCAGGTGACCACCCGGAAAAGCCTCATGGATTCGCCCGAGCTTCGCCAGGAGGTTCGTTCTCTTACCGGCATTGAGCCAACCTGTACCGCTGAATTTATCGGTGTCACCCAGCTTCTTGGTGCAATGGATCCCGAAGAGATCAAGAAGAGGGTTAAAAAACCTCTCACCGGACTCTCTCTTGCCTGCTATTACGGCTGTCTCCTGGTACGCCCTATGGATGAGATGGGTTTTGATGATCCTGAAAACCCTCTCAAGATGGAAGCAATCATGGCTGCCCTTGGAGCCACTCCCGTTGACTGGGCATTCAAGATTGAATGCTGCGGCGCCGGACTTACTCTTGCACAACAGCCTCTTGTTGAAGAGCTGACGCACTCCATTGCAAAAAATGCAGCCGAAAACGGCGCGGCAGCCTTTGTCGTCGCCTGCCCGCTCTGCCAGGCTAACCTTGATATGCGTCAGAGAAGCATGCGAAAACGGTTTGGTGATGTCAAGGAGATGCCGGTTTACTACATTTCAGAGCTTGTGGCCATTGCATGCGGCGCCAGTCCCGCTGAAGTTGCTGTAGGTGAGCATTTTGTTCCAGCGCTCGATCTTGTATCGAAATTTTAGAGGACGTTTCAAGGAATTGAACTACACATTCAATGCGAACGGAGTATCCAGTACTCCTCGCACCATTCGGTCAGCAGCTTCATACTTATAAAGATTGTACTATGGCAAAAATCGGTGTATTTATATGTCATTGCGGTGAAAATATCGGCGCAAAAGTTGATTGTACAAAACTCGCTGCCGCGATGGGGGAACACCCCGGCGTTGCCGTTGCTGTCGATTATAAATATTTCTGCTCAGACCCCGGGCAGGGGAGCATCAAAAAGGCAATCCGCGAGAACAACCTTACCGGTGTCGTTATTGCCGCCTGTTCTCCAAGGATGCATGAAGCGACCTTCCGCAAAGCATGTGCTGAAGCTGGCCTCAACCCCTATATGTGCGAAATAGCCAATATTCGTGAGCAGTGCTCGTGGGTACACACCGATCCGGAGATGGCCACGGAAAAAGCAGCCGATATAACCCGTTCAATGGTTGAGAAGGTAAAAAGAAACAACAAGCTCAAATCAATTGAGGTGCCGGTAACCCGCCGGGCGCTTGTTATCGGAGGGGGAATTGCAGGCATCCAGGCGGCACTTGATATTGCCAACGCAGGGCAGGAGGTTGTTCTTGTTGAGCGTGAGCCAACTCTTGGCGGTCACATGGCACAGTTGTCGGAAACCTTCCCGACGCTTGACTGTTCTCAGTGCATCATGACGCCGAGAATGGTTGAAGCGGCCCAGCACCCGAAAATCCGGCTGCTCACCTACGCTGAAGTGGTGGGCGTTGATGGCTACATTGGCAACTTCCATGTCAAAGTCAAGATGAAAGCCCGCTATGTTGACACCGAGAGTTGCACAGGCTGTGGCGACTGTATCACCAAGTGTCCCAACAAAAAGATTTCAAGTGAATTTGACTGCGGACTTGGTAAACGACCAGCCATCTATACCCCTTTCGCCCAGTCTGTGCCAAACAAACCGATCATCGACAAGGCAAACTGCACTTACTTCAAGAACGGCAAATGCAAAGTTTGTCAGAAGGTCTGTCAGCTCAACTCCATCAACTTTGAGATGCAGGATGAGTTCATCGACCTTGAAATAGGTGCCATTGTCGTTGCCACCGGATTCCAGGTTCAGGACAACTCGGTTTATGGCGAATATGGCTATGGAAAATACCAGGACATCATCAACGGCCTTCAATTTGAGCGCCTTGCCTCCGCAAGTGGCCCGACGTCAGGCAAAATTCTTCGCCCTTCCGACGGTAAAGAGCCCGAAACGATTGTCTTCATCCAGTGCGCCGGTTCGCGCGACACTTCAAAAGGAGTGCGCTACTGCTCCAAGATTTGCTGCATGTACACTGCCAAACATGCCATGCTCTACGCCCATAAAGTTCATGGAGGAAAATCAAATATTTTCTACATGGATATTCGTGCTGCAGGCAAAGGGTATGATGAATTTACCCGCAGGGCCATTGAGGATGATGAGGCATCATATCTGCGCGGCAGAGTGAGCAAGGTGTGGGAGGAAAATGGTAAACTGATGGTTAGAGGCGTTGATACGCTTCTCGGTAAGCCTGTTGTTATTGCCGCCGACATGGTAGTTCTGGCCACCGCAATGGCACCTCAGCCGGATGCAAAGGATTTTGCCAAAGTCGTCGGCATCGGTTACGACGAATACAGCTTTTTCAATGAGGCACATCTCAAGCTTCGCCCTGTTGAATCATCTACTGCAGGCGTCTTCCTTGCCGGAGCATGCCAGTCACCTAAAGATATTCCTGACTCGGTTGCCCAGGCTTCAGCATCGGCAAGCAAGGTTCTTGCCCTTTTCAGCAAGGAGAAACTTGAGCGGGAACCTGTCGTTGCCACAAACAATGAAGCCACCTGCGCCGGATGCTGGGGCTGTGTTCTTGCCTGCCCCTATAACGCCATTGATAAAAAAGATATTCTTGACCGTTCAGGAAAGGTGATCAAACGTGTTGCATCGGTCAATCCCGGACTTTGCCAGGGTTGCGGCACCTGCGTCTCCTTCTGCCGCTCGAACAGTCTCGATCTGGCTGGCTTTACCGAACAACAAATTTTTGCAGAAGTGATGGGCCTCTGATGAGCTCCATTGTAATCGTGAATGAACCGAACTTTGTTACAGGAGTATGCTGATGAGTAAACCGTTTGAACCAAAAATTGTTGCTTTTGTCTGCACCTATTGCACCTACGCTGGCGCTGATCTTGCGGGTACAAGCCGGTTGAAATACGCACCCAATGTGCGCATCGTCCGTCTTCCCTGTACCGGAAGAATCAGCCCGATGTTTATCCTTAAAGCGCTCCAGAAGGGGGCTGACGGGGTGCTGGTGAGCGGTTGCCACCCTGGTGACTGCCATTTTACCCATGGAAACTATCATGCTCGCCGGAGGTGGACAGTCTTTCGTACACTTCTTGAGTTTACAGGCATTCCGCTTGACCGGGTAAAATTCTCTTGGATCAGTGCTGCTGAAGGTGCTAAATTTGCAGAATTCATGAACAGCGTCACGGAAGATATCCGGAAACTTGGCCCATTTGATCAATACAAAGAGCTGATCAAGGAAACTGAAGCGCCAGCGACACTTTAAAAACAACAGGCAATGACTATACAGGAACAGTACAAAACCAGGGTAAAGGAACTTCTCTCCAGTGGCACGGTGAAGATGGTTATCGGCTATAAAGCGGGCACAACTCCCGACCGGCGTCGTCCGATCTTTATCCGCACACCTGAAGAGGCTGACCAACTTTTGCTCGACAGCGCCTGCATCGCAAACCTTTCAGGCTATCTGATTGCCGAAGGACTCTTGAGTGATGAAAAACGTGTCGGCATCTTTCTGAAGCCCGACGGAATCAGAACCATCAATATCCTCGCTGCAGAGGCACAGCTCAACATCGAACAGATCGTCGTTCTCGGATTTGATATTACCGGTCAAGAGGTCACCGCTTTGAAAGGCGAAACTGCAGGAGATTTTTCAGTGCTTATCGAATCAATAAAGGAAGGTGCTCCTGAAGTGCTCAAAAATCCGCTTATCGACAAGCTTGAGCAAATGAATCCGAAAGAGCGTTTCGCATATTGGCAGGCGGAGTTTTCGCGCTGCATCAAATGTTACGCCTGTCGCCAGGCTTGCCCCATGTGCTACTGCCGCCGCTGTATTGTAGACTGCAATCAGCCACAATGGGTCAACACCTCATCGCATACACTGGGTAACTTTGAATGGAATATTGTCCGTGCATTTCACCTCTCCGGCCGTTGCGTCGGGTGCGGCAACTGCGACAGGGCCTGCCCGGTCAACATCCCACTCCGCCTGATCAACGCCAGGATGGCGCAGGAGGTT
>SESD01001109.1_pt1 | contig 15383 bp, 3 predicted proteins | sample 3171411 | NCBI WGS metagenome assembly SESD01 (sample SAMN06051880, study PRJNA518727) | freshwater metagenome | biome: subpolar coniferous forest; feature: holomictic lake; material: water; isolation source: holomictic Lake 442, 16.5 m depth | place: Canada: near Kenora, Ontario | collected...
CCTTTTAACCATTTAGCAAAAGGGTCATAAGTTACTTGTTGGTCGTAACGTTGGAAACGGCGTTGGTCGCCGCCTGTTCCGGCGGTTCCCTAATAATCGTCGGCAGGGCAATCGGTTTGTACTTCGCCGCGTAATCTTCGAGAAATTGTTGAGTCAGGTCCGAATTAGATATCTTGTAATACTCTGTTCCAGTTTCCAGTTGATACCACATCTTGGCCGTGAAACTGGAGCCGAATGCTGGACTTTGAAGGTCCAGAGTTCGCAGCATTTGCCATTCATCAACCCTGAATTCTTTCTTCGCTATGCTATCGTAAATTTTTGTGTAGCGGGATCGAGCGTTCAACCACATGTTCTGTGTCGCTATCTGGCGCGGGAAGGTATTAGGTTTGATCATTTCAAACCCCATTTTTTTTTCGTTGAGTTTGAAGAAAGTGAAACGGCATCGATGCATATCTTCTCGATTGAATCCGACCATATAGAGGTTGCCTTCATGTTCCCGAAAAGTAATAGGGACATCTTTTCCCTTCCAAGCGACTCTCTTGCCGTTCCAGTCGAAAGCAAATTCCGATTCCAATTTCTTTAGTTTAGTTCCGGATGTGGCCATATGATTGGCAAACTGTTTGGCTGCATCGAATGCGGTCAACTGATGAGGGTTCTTCTTTGCCTCCAAGTCGGATGTGTAAACATCCGACTTTCTTTCCAGAATTACCCATCTATCCGGAGCGATTTCGACTTCAGACTTGTATGTGAGCGTGGTCGTTTCGGAACCTGAACAACCTGAAGAGTGTGCCGTGCAAAAGAGAAAGATTAATATGATATTTGCTCTGGCATTGCCCATATCGCTACCTCCAGTCGCCTTGAAGGAGTTTCATCGGAGGGATGATTTCCTTGTCAGTCACAAATGGTCCCGGTTCGCCAATCTGGACTCTGGGTGCCAGTTGGAAGAGACCAGGAATGTCCGCCGTCTTCCCGTTGAGAAACATCAGGATCAGGACTTGACTTTGCTGAACGGCGGTTTTGTACACCGGACCACCAAATGCTGGCTTGTCTTCTGTGGTGTGCAAAGCAGGACTCTGGGAAATGTAGTCGAAAAAGGCCGTTATTTGTCCTGTCTTCACGTCGCGCTCCGCGTGCGAGGGCGTATAGGTATCCTGGATGTAGTGCAGGGTCTTGCCCAACGCGAAGCCTGCGTCGTAGTAATTGCCTTTGCCCGCACATTCCCCGTAACTTTTCATGTTCTCCATACTTCCTGCAATTATCTGGGATTGCAGTCCATCAGCAGTCATGCCTTCCTCGCTCATGCCATGTTGCCAGGCGAGTGGACCGAAATGGGTCTGGTTTAGGACGTCAACTTTCGCGCTGTATTTCGACCCCCACGCAAAAGCCGGACCAAGGAAACTCGGGCCATGGTCCCACCAATTCATAACACCGTTGTTTAATCGAGGATAGTCAGCCCATACGAGCCCTATTGCAGCGGTGTTTAATTCTCCCATTTTCTTTGATGCAAATTTTAACCCCTTTTTCGCCTGATCGGCCGGATAGTCTACAAAATGATCAAAGCGCTGAATATCCTGCATGATCGGCAATGTGCAGCCTGGCGGAAGTCGGATTCGTGTCTGAGTGTCAGGGAAAGAAGAGCCTTCGCATACACCGCGTAGTAAATCATTGTATTGCGCACGGGTAAGCCCCAACTTGCCATTTAACTCGGTCATTGCGGAAATAGTTATGTTGCCATGGGTTGGCACATCAAACAATCCCAGTTCATCCACGGCCAACGGACACCCCTTCCCGTACCCGTACAGATTCACACCGCCCTTTTCCTGCAACGGATCACGGGAGATGAAGATTCCCAGCGTCGGCGAGTAATACCTGTGCCCGAAGTAGACCAGCCCAGTTTCTGGATCGCAGTATTTGGTCTGGAAACCGATGGGGCAGACACCTACGGCGGGGCCGGTGGCGGAGAGGAGAGTACCAAAGGGGTCGCGCTCGTAGCGGGCCACGATGTTTGTGCCCGTGGCGTCGAAGAGGGCTGTCACATCACCGTGGTTGTTCATCACCGGGTAGAAGACGTTTGCACCATTGATGATGGCGAGTAGGCCTCGTACGCCGCCGGAATCGGCGGCCAGCGATCCCGTGTGGTCCGGGCCCCAGATGAAGAGATTTGTGATTGCTGATTGCTGATTGCTGATTGTTTCGGCGACCAGGTTCCAGCCGTCGTAGATGAAGGAGGCGTCAGTCGTCTGTTGCCAGGCGCCGGATGACCAACTGTAGACCTGCTTGCCGATGCGGCGGTTTTGACTGTCGTACTGGAAGGTCAGGCGGCGCCGAACAGCGGCGGGGACGCCGCTGCCACTTTCTGCCGCAATGAGGCGGTTTTCGGCGTCCCAGGCGTAGTTCCAGTTGCCGTTGGTGAGGATGTTTCCGTTGGCATCGTAGGCCAGGCTGCGATTTTGATTCAGGCCGTTGAATGCGTGGGTGGCAAGAACGCCGGTCAGGGCGTTGGCTTCGGCTACCCGGTTGCCGATGGTGTCGAAGTACCACTGGTTGGTGGTCCAGGTACCGCATGCCTGACGAGTGGCGCGAACCAGATGCCCATCATAATCATACGCGTATTGGTCGCGCGTGCTTTCGTAGGGACGGCTGTAGTTGGTGCAGCGGCCGATTGAATCGTACATGTAGCCGTATTCCAACACCGGCGCGGCCGCAGCACCCACCGGCGGTGTGGCAAATCGCGGCCAGACGCGGATCGCAGCCACACGGTCCGCGTTGGTCTGGTAGCTGAACTGGTTGGTCACGCCGTTGGGGAACGTGATGGACGAGATCAGCGTGGCGTTGGTCAGCCAGGCATAACTGAAGACCAGCGGGTTCGTGGTGCCCAGCGCCGAACACCGGGCGGAGATGGCGGACAGGCGCCCAGCCGAGTCAAAGACATAGGCGGCGCCAAAAACGTTGCTTGCACCCAGAATCAGCGCGCAGTCGGCGCGCTCGTCGCTGTTGGTGCAGTAGGTGATGGCAAGCCCGTGGTTAACGGGCCCGGCCACGACGGTGGAAGTGAGGCGTCCGCCGGCATCGAACTGGTTGGTGCGCTGACCGGCGGCGTCGGTCACGGCGATCACCAGGTCGCGCTGGTTCCAGGTGTTGGTGACGCCGGGCGTGCCATCCGAGTAGAGCCTGGTGCACAACTGTCCGGCTGCGTCGCGGCCGTAGGCGGTGCTGATGCTGCGCGCATCCGTGCGCGAGGCCAGCCAGCCGTTGGCCTGGTAGCCGAAGGCGTGGCGGGTGCCGTCGGCATAGACCTTGGCCGTGGGCCAGCCGCGCTGCAGGTTGTATTCCCAGCGGGTGGCGTCGGAGATGCTGTTGAAGGCGTTGGTTGTATTCCAGTTTCGGAAAGTGTTCAGGGCGGTCTGCTCGCCTGTGGCCAGCCACTCGAAGGATTGCGGGGGCTCGTGTCCGCCGGAAACATTCAGGTCCTCGCCGGTGGTGTAGAAGTTGCGCTTTCGGACGACGCCATCCGGCAGGGTGGTTTTTGTGGGCTGACCGTACAGATCCCGCTCGCTGCTGGTGGTGCCATCCGGGGCTGCCACGGTGACGCGGTTGACGGCGCCAGGCACTGCCTGGGCATACGCAATGGTGGTGGCTCCCACGCGCGGCGCGGTCACCACCGACGTGCGCAGGAATCCGTCCTGCTTGACGGATGTCGGGGCGCTTTCCGTGGCGCCCTGAACGCTCTTCACGAGGTTGCTCACGCTAATGACCTGAGAGGCGGTGCCATTGGGCAGGGTTACAGTGGAGGTACGCTGGGCCCCAGTGTAGCTGGTTTGCTCGGAGGTTGTCTTGCCGAAAGCATCAAGGGTCCAACTCCCCTTCCCGTCCACGCGCTCCAGGGAGCTGCCAATCATGCTTTCGCTGTTGCCAAGATCGGAGCAATAGATGTCGGTACGGAAAACATCCAGGCCGCTGAAAGTGGCGAACGCGCGCGTCCAGCGGGTCCACTTGTCGCCCACATCGCAGATTCCGTTATCGTTCATGTCAACGAACATGCGGCTGAGACGTCCGGCAGGGTCATACTCGAAGAAGTTCCTGTGGCCGCCTTCATCCATGAAACAGGTGGTGCGGCCGGCGCGGTCCGTGGTACGCACATTAGCGCTGGCATCCGCGTTGATGGTTGAGTTCTGGCGGCCGGCAAAGTCAATGGTGACTGCGTCTGTGCGGTTTGTGACCAGGGTGGAGGCAGGTGTGACCAGGTCATTGGTAACCCAGAGCGTAGGGAACTGGACCGTGGCCGAGTAGAGGCGGCCGTTTGTGATTCCCGTCTGGTACGCGACCGGGTGGGTGGCGTTGCCATAGGCGCCGACGGGTGTGCCGTCGCGGTAGGTTTCTTCGATGGTGGTGTGGTCGCCGCGGGTGGTGATGGTGCGGTTGCCGGGGGCGCCGGTGATGTCAACGATGGTGACGAAGGTGTTGGTGTGACCAAAGGGGTCGGTCTCGGAGAGGAGGCGGCTGGCGCCGTCAAAGGCGCGGGTGGTGGTCTGGACCTCGGTGCCTGCGCCCCAGGTGCTGATGGTGCGGGGGTTGCCAAAGGTGTCGAAATTGGCGTAGCGGGTGGTGACGCCGTTGCAGAGGCTGTTGGTGAGGCGCAGGAGCTTGTCGTGCAGGAAGGTGGAGACCACGCCTTCGCGGTTGCTGTTCAGGGTGCAGAATCCCCAGGCGTCGTATTGGTAGAGGTCGCGGCGGGCGTCCGCATACGTGGTGGCAAGGAGGTGACCGAGCCCGTCGAACAAGTTGGTCGTGGCAGCAACAGGCACGCCATTGGCCGTGCGCTCGGTCTTCCAGATCTGGCCGCGTGAATTGTAGTGGGTGATGCTCCCCTCGCCTGCCGGATCGCCAACGATGCTGGCAGCCGCCGCCACGCCGCTGCCTTCCGACTGGTTGGCAAACGTGGTGGTGTTGCCGCAGGGGTCCACAATGCTCAGCGGGAGGCCGGGGTTGGCGGGGTCAAAGTTGACGATGGTCTTGAGGTTGCCGGCATCGTTGCCGGCAGCAGCCGGGCTGGTGGCAACCTGCGTTTCGCGGTAGTTGGCGGCAAAGACGTGAATGGCCCTGCCGACCGGCGTGCCCTGGTAGAACGTGGCGATTGTGCGCGGACGGTTGAAGTCCACGCTGCTGTCATCGCCGCCATAAGCGAGCGTAGTCTGTTGGCAGGCGGCCGGATCAGGTGCGGCGGCCGTGGCCAGCAGGTTGCGATCCTGACGGGCATTGCCAATGCCGCGGAGCGTGTTGGTGACGCGGTTGAACGAATCGTACGTGAGGTACGTGAAGCCGCTGTCCGGAGGGATGATCCACTGCACCTGGCCAAAGCCGGGGCGGGCCGGATCGGTTTGGAAACCATACGTGGTGGCCAGCGCGGCCTCCTGGTTGGAGCAGGAGCCGAAGGTGGTCACCTGATCGATGCGCTCGCCAAGGAGGCTGCCGGGGATGTGGTAGTCGGTCTGGGCCGGCGCGGCGCCGGCCACCGTGCGGACGCAGGAGATCACGCGCTCCGTCGGAGTCGAACTGCGGACGGACCAGGTTTCCCGGAGGTTTTCGTCACGATCAATGACAATGGACGCGCCCGGGGTGATGGTGGTGGTGTGGGTATCGGCGCCGGCCGTGGTGCGGACGAGGCAGCCGTTGTTGGTGAAGGTTACAGCGGCAAGGGCCGAGGTCACAGAGGTGATTTGATTGGAAAGGTAGGAGATGCCACTGACAAGCGCACCGCTGTCGCCATAGCCGGGGCTGGAGGCTGCTGTGACGCAGGCCGCGCCATTACGCGTTACTGCCGGCCAATTGGCATGCACGACTGCGAATTGCGTGCCATTGGGATCTTCCACCTTGCACAGCGCACCGGAGGACATATCGAAATAATGTTTGTACCCTGACGCAAACACCAAAACATAATTGCCTCCGGCAATTATGAGGCGGTAGGTACGGCCGAGGTCGGGCATTTGCGGCAGTCCGGTGACGGTGCTGAATGCTACAACGCGGCCACCGGGGCGCACGCCACGGGTGAAGCCATCGCCGGTGTCCGGCAGCAGGCGGGTGTCGAGGCTGTACATGTTCTGGCGGAGGAAATTGGTGTCAATGGCTGACACCTGCCACGCGGTCAGGTAGGCACAGACCGTGAGGCCGCACGGCAGCGAGCCGCGCCCCAGTTCCACAGTGGTCCAGGGGGTGAAGGAGACCGGGTCCACGCGGGTGACGGCGGGACTGTTCAGGGAGCCGCCGGAGTGTTCGCAGAGGCCATCCTCATCACGGTCCTCGGGAATGGCCAACATGGTGACGGTGGCGGAATCGTTGGTCAGCGCAGTGTTGGCGTCATTGCACAGCGAGAGCGTGATGCCGGCGGTGCCGACGCCTGCGCCTTCGACCAGCATGCGGACATCGCCGGTGCTGATCTGGGAGGCGATGTTGATGAAAGCGGGGATGCCGGCGTCACCGCAGCCGGAGACCAGGCAGGATTCGCCAATGGCCGGGTTGTTGCGGAAGAGGCGGATGTTGCCGGAGACCTGCACAACCACATTGGAAAGTCCGGCAAAGTTGGTGATGCCGGGCATTTGGCGGAAAACCACGAGCCCCATGTCAGCGGCATCGGCCGGACCGTTGAAGGTGGCGTCTGCGGCGTCCAGCGCGCCATTGGCATCGGCATCCGCGGCGTTGCGGGAGAGGACAATGCCCGGGGTGCGCTTGAGGGTGTTGGTGAGGCGCGTGGATTTATCCGTGGCATAGGCATCAAGCTGCACATCGAGGACCGTGGTGTAGAGCACATCTGTGACCACGGCACTGGTCGCCAGGTTGGTCAGGTACGAGAGGGTCCAGCAGAGATCACGCGGGGTGGAGCTGGTGGAAACGCCCTCGATGTAGAGTGCGGCCGGGTGGTTGGTGGCGGGCCAGTTGGTGGGGAAGCTCAGTGGCGATCCGAGCTTGAGGGCATTGGTCCAGACAGCATAGTGATTGGTGGCTGCGGCAGGTTCGACAGCCAGGGTCAGGGTGCCGGTGGGGAGCATGGAAGGGATCAGGTTAAGGTTCAGCGGCACCAGGCGCGAGCAGTCGCTGGTGGAGGCGCTGCGGAGGATGACGGCGCCGGGCATGGTGTTGTTGGCGTGGCTGAGGACAGGGACGGTCAGCGAGGCATCGCAGACATAAACCGTGGCTGTGCCGCGGGCGAGTGAGCACCAGTCGTTGGGTTGAGCGACAAACGTATATTGATTGGCCGATCTGTTGGTCGTGTTGAACGTGCCGCCATTTGTGGCGGAAATCACATAGGACGGCCAGCTGACCAGCGTATTGGTAGGCAGGGCCGGATCCGGGAACGCGAGAAACGGCGGCACGGCATTGGTGGGGATGATCACCTGGTTGGGGGTGAGTGTCAGCGGGTTGTTGACGACTTCAAACGGCATCTGCCTGGTGTCGGAGACGCCCAGGCGCAGATAGCTGACGCTGATTGTACCGGTGCCCGGCGTACTGGTGTTCCAGCTAAATACGGCGGGATTTACCGTGCTGTTTACAAACGCGCCAAAGCCGCTGCTGACAGACCAGGAGCAGTTGCTGGCCAGGTTTTCGGTGGGCGACGAGACCAGCGTGAACGTGCCGGTGGGGTAGCTCGTGCTGGAGAAACGTACGAAGCTGCTGTGATTGTGGCCAGGGTGTGTGAACTGCACGGAATAGGTTGGCGGGGTCGATCCACTTCCGCCCCCGCTGTCGGTCGTCACATTGACCAGCGGCGATCACAGGGGTGAATAAGCCGTAATCTGCCGCCACGTACCAGGTCCGCCGATGCCCATGTCGAGCGGGAGTTTCCAAGAAGCCTGATAGTTATTTAACACCGAATTGTTGGTAATGGCGCCAAATGTGTCGGTGATTTGCGGACCAAAATTCCATTGCTGGTAATAGGAAGTCCCGGCATTGGTCAATGACAACGTATATACATTGAGAATGTTTGTTCCAATGCCATTCAGTTGCGTTGGATAGAAATAGGCAGATGCATATGCGTTTGGACAAACGTCACCGAATATCTGAGCAGATAGCCCGGAATATATGTAAGAGGGGAAATAGTTCACTTGAACAAACGCCGCCGGAGGGTTGGTGACAGTGGCCCCGAGCAACTGGATCGGGTACCAGTTGCTGGTTGGCTGGTTCGAAACCGCAACCACGAAGCAGCCATTTCCGATCGGCGTGGCCTGGGCTGGGTTGGTGGTGTTGAAGCTGGCTCCGGCGAACGAGAGAACGACAGGCGCGTTCGTCGGCGCCACGCGCACGCAGACCTGGGCCGTGCCATCGCTGCTGTTGTTGTTGGCCAGCGCGTATTTGTGGGCCCAGAGGACGGCGGCATCCACCACGGTGACGGGGATACGGTTGGTTATGACGGCGGAGAGCAGCGCATTGCTGTAGGTGCCGACGAGGACCACGTCGTTGTTGCTCAGGCTGGCGGTGGTGCCGCGCACATAGACCGTGGTAGGCGTGGCGTTGGACCAGGCCCAGGTATATGGCAGGGGCGTGATTTCGGTGGTACAGGCGGAGGAGGTGTAGAGTTTGATGTTTCCTGTGCCGCCCGCGGTGTTCTCGGCATTCAACGTGAGATAGCCATTGGGCGAGTTGGTTGGGGAGAGCGTGATGGCAACCGCGGTCGTATTAGTGAAGCCGTTGGTGGTGTTGCAGTTGATCACCAGCGGGGTGGTCGGCATGGCGAACACCGGCTGCACAAAGCCCCAGCGCACGAGCGCATTGGAGGCAGTCGGGTAGTTGCTGGAGACCGGGGAGCTGACGGCGGGGTTGAGGACCCAGTTGAAGGGTCCGCCGTTGGTTGCCAGGCGGAAGTCCACCTTGTAGGGAGAGCCGCGCTGGGCAGGGTTGGTGTAGGCAAGCGTGAACCAAATGTTGGTGGCTGCGGCAGAGCGCGGCACGCAGGCATAACCGAGGCCATTGGAGGAGGAGTTGGCTTGAGTGGTGAAGACGACATTGTCGGGTGTCCACATGTGGACGCCCCACTTGCCAATGACGGGCTGGGTCACGGAGACGGCCAGCACGGCGGCGTTGTTGGTGAACGCGGAAATGTCGTCGGCCTCAAAGATACGGCCGTTGCTGTAGTGCTCCATGGCATCGGAGAACTCGTCGCCATCTGTGTCCACAGTGGACGAGGAATCGACGTGGGTGGTTTCGTTGGACGACTCGTTCTGGCAGTAGCCGTTTAAGCTGGGGTCGGCAAAGGCGAAGTTGCAGGTGGTGGGAAGCCAGAACGAGCGGTAGTTGGCGAGCGGGACTACGTGGGTGGCCACAGCCGGAAAGTCCACGAGGCCGTCGCCATCAATGTCCATGCTGCTCTGGTATTCCTGGGCATAGTTCCAGTTGCTGTTGACGACGTTGGTGGCCAGCAGGCCGCTGCTGCCGCTGACGGCAAAGAAGCTGCTGGTGCTGGGGCTGCGGTCATCGGCTGGATCGAGCGGGTTGATGCCGAGGGTCACCTCCCAGCCATCCGGGGCGCCGCCGCCGTCAGTGTCCGCGAGCAGGGGGCTGGTGCCATGGATAAACAGTTCATCGCCATCCCGGATGCCATCGGCATCGGCATCGAGGTTCGTTGACGAGGTGTGGAAGAAGAGCCATTCCGCGTAATCGGGGATGCCATCGCCATCGCTGTCCATGGATGACGGGGCAGAGTTTATCGGCGCAGAGAGCAGTTGGAAGTTGGCGCCAAACTGGTAAAAGGCATTCAGGTTTGAAAGGCCGTTGAAATTGAGTGATTCCGCAGCGTCCGACGCATCATTCGGATTGAGACCAAAACGGATTTCCCACCAGTCCGGCAGACCGTCGGAATCGGTATCCGCATATTGCAGGTCAACATTCTGGTTGGTGTATCCATCAATCCAACGGCATCCCCACAACTCGGACTCATCCCACACACCGTTGGTGTTGCTGTCACAATACGCGACGAGCCAATTCAAAGGCAAAGCCAGATTGGTTGCAACAAAGGCCCCCACCCCTGACAAGGTTGCAACATTCGACGAAGATCCATCCACCACTGGACAACCCGTGGAGTTCGCGAATACGCGGGTAAGCCCGATGAAAGCATTGGTGTTGAGCGCATTAATATAGACCACGGAGCCGGAAATGGTTTGGCGAGCAAACGAAAAGCCATCAGTATCGACAAGCGAATCGCGGGCCACAACCAGATCGTCAATATACGTTGTACCGCGCTTGGCACCGTCAAGGCAGAGAATCACGCGGTCGTTGGTAGCCATGTTCGAGAGCATGGGCTGGTTGGTGGCCACGCAGCAGCCGTTCACCCATAAGGCCCAGCGCTGATCGGCCGGCTGGGCGGATGTGCTTTTCAGCTGCACGGTGACGCGCTGCCAGTCGTCCGGCGAGACGGGCGCCGCGTGGGTCAGGGTGGTCCAGGCGATGGCTGCGTCCGCCCCGCCGGAGCCGGTGGCAATGATCGGCAGCCCCTGGCGATCAAAATGGACCGCGTGTTGCATCAGCGGCTCCGGCGCCGGGATTTCATCCGGCTCCCGCAGAACCGGCCGGGTCCAGTAGTCGATCCAGACTTCCGCCGCGCCGATGCTCTGGCGCGCGGCATTGTTGCTGGTTGCGCCAAATTGGTGCGCCACGCGCACGCAGTTCGTCCACGGCCGGATCTCCAGCGCCTGTGCGCCGGAGCGCACGACGTTGGTTTGCACCACCGCGTGCCGGTGATCTGCCGCGAGCCAGCCGCGCTGACCGTGAAGCAGGCCAGGCAGCGTGCCGTCCAGGGTATGGATGCGACCCTCCGCGTTTCCATAGGTTGCCAGGGTGTCCCCTTCGAAGTCCATACAGCCCGTGCCGATACCCAGGAAGCCGTCGCCGTAGCTGGCGGCATATTTCCATTCGCCATCGGTCAGGCGGAACCAATCCACTTGGCCGCCGCCTCCGTATGCGGCCATGAGGGTTGTGCCATCCACACAGACCTTTGAGCCAAACCTCGCATACTCCTCCTGATTGCGAGGCGCCAGCTTGGCCTGCAGAACCCAGCCGGAGCTTGCCCGTGCGTAGACATACACTGCGCCGCAAGCCACGCCATTGACCCGGGCATAGGGCGCGCCGACGGCAAGCCAGCCGCCGAACATGCTGATCGACAAGCCAAAGCAGTTCCCATAGTCAGCGAGATCGGCGTCCGGAGCGGTCAGCAATCCCACGGAGCCGTGCCCGTAATAGCCGCCCATTCCGTTCTCAAGGTCGCGCTCATCGGCCCGGGGGGCGCTGACCAGACACGACGCGCCATTGGTTGCCACGGCGAGTGCCTGACCGTAATAGGAATAGGATGGCGTGCCCGGTGGAACGGTCGGTGTGTCTGAGAGACTAATGATTCCGTTTGTCAACGTGCGGAACTGAAATCTGCAGACGCGCCCGCTGCAACAGCCTTCCGAAGCGTCTCCCACGTCCGGCCACCCCCTGTATCCGCCGGCATGAGATCCGCCGGCGTAAAAATATCCCGGATCCCACGATTGCATGAATCCGTGCCGGCGGGCCACGGCCAGGGATCGGCCCAGATACAGGTTCGTGGCGGTGCCGCCGGGCGTGAGGTGTACGCTCGACCACGGCGCGGTCGTGTTTTGGTAATCGCGCAAATAGTAGGCTTCGATGCCGCCCCGGCTGACCTGGGCAGTCGGCTGGCCCAGAAAGACGTGCAGATCCCAGACATTGTCGCGGCGATATTGTCGCGCGGCCATGCTGTAGCCGTCGCCGGGATAGAAGCCGCCGTCCACGCTGTTCTGCAGCGGGATCCATTTTGATTTGTCCAGCTCCCGCCACGTTTGCCGCACGCCGTTGGTGTTGGCCTCGTCCTTGGCAAACACGTGGATATATTCCTTGTTGTCGCGGCTGATCCAATCGGGTCCGATGAAGGCACGATCTCCAGCGATGCTGACCTGCGGCAGGTTATATGCGCGTGTCCCGCAGATATATGAGCTGGCCACGCAGGCAAAGGCCGATTCGAACGGCTCCTGATAGCTGATGCCGGTGGCGGACAGGACATTGGGGAACGCGGGGATGGTTGCGAGCCCGGTGGCGCTTGTCTGCTGGGTGTAGAGCCAGACAGCCTCCTCGCTGTCCTCCATGCCGTCATAGTCGAGGTCGCGCAGAAGATTGGTCGTGCCGATCACATCCAGGAGAATGGTCTGCGTGACGCCGGTTGCGCCTTCGTTATCCATGGCGCGCGCCGTGAGCGTATGGGTCCCGGGCGGCACACACGTCCAGTTGAACTCGTACGGCGGCGCGGCCGTTTCACCCAGCAGGCTGGCGTTGGCAAAGAACTGGACGCATGCGATGGCGCCATCGGCGTCAGTAGCCGTGGCCTGGATCAGCACAGAGCCATGGGCAGAAACGATTGTACCGTTGGCGGGAGACGTTAGCGTGATCGTTGGCAACTGATTGGGTACTGAGATTATCAGCGTGACGACAGCCGTATTCGAGTTCGTTTGACTATTCGACGCACAGTACGTAAAGGAAGTGGATCCAACCCAATTAACTGGTGGCATATAGGTGAAGGCGCCATTGGAACTGAGTGAAAGACCGGTGATGCCGGAAAGCAGGTGGGCCGTCAAGTTGGTACAACCGAACCCATAATCGTTGGCAAGTACGCCAGGCGCCGCGACGGACATAATGGTACTCTGACGGCCAGCAAATGTGTCGTCATTGGCTGTAGGAGGCCAATCGATATTAAGATCAAAACTGAACGCGTACTTTAACTGCCCGACATTAAGGATGGCAAAGTCATTAAATACATTTGTGGACAAAGTCCATGGATAGCGTTGATTCGTGCTCATTCCTGACGGCAGGATACAAGGCCAGTTGTGTGCACGCAAACAGTCATAAAATGGTGTGGCTACAGCCTTGAGTTGGCCGACATTGGCGGCGGCGAAATTGGCCATGTCGTTTGTGACAAAAGAGGCGACAATGTTGGAGATGGCACTGCTGGTGCCGCCAGAGAGCCTTACATCAAACTCCGACTTGGCCTGTTCGCCAAACCACTTGAGCTGGCCGAGATTAGCAACAGCGTAATCGTTAGTAGATGGATTACGCGCCGAAAGTATTCCACGCGTGGTCCACCAGTCGGGTTGCGAAGCCGAGAAGAGAGGCATGCCGAGAATTACGAATATGCCAGTCAGAACCGCAATACCTCGAGCGGCCAAATGGCATCGTTTTCTGCACGGATCTGCGTGCTGCAATGCACCCATCTTGCCGTTGACGCCCAGACGCACAGTTGCAGACATGAGCGTCGGCGCAATACGGAATCTGAACCACAACGCACTGCGAGCAAGTGCCCGAGTTGCGACGGTTGTGGTGGCATACTTGCTCTGCTTGATATTATCCATGGGCAGACTTCCGCGGAATTGACAGGAGGATTATTGAGCGCGGTTTGTGTAACTGCCCATGGAAAGGCCACCATAGGGTCCGATATTCAACAATGCTTGATAGAGTACATTTGTCGTTGTGCTGAGCACAGTCTGATAAATTCCATTGGCGGCATGATTCAGGTTTGTCTGCACGGTCGCAGCCGCACCGGCAGGGTCCGCCCCTACCTGCGTGGCGGTAATACCGTTCAGCCCGGAACCATCGCCCGAGGTAGATAGTTTGGAATTGGCGACTGCCAGAGCGTTAGTCGCTGTTGTCTGCGCGCTGGCGGCTGCGGATGCGTTGGTGGCATCAACCGCGACGCGAGTAACGGCCTCGGCCGCAATCGCACTGTTCAACGCGTTGCTGGTGTTTACAAGGTTGGTCTGCACAGTTGCGGCTGCGCCCGCAGCATCGAACGCCGCGGCATTGGTCAGGGCGGCCAGATAGCGTATGTTGTTAGTTGCAACCGCGCCCACCTGCGAGGCCGTGATGTTGGTGAGACTGGCGCCGTTGCCCGCGGGCGAAAGCTTGAAATTGGCGACGGCCAGGGCATTTGTGGCTGAAGTCTGCGCGCTGGCTGCTGCGGCGGCGTTCGAAGTATCGGCGGCGGCGCGTGTGGTTGCTTCGGCACTGATGGCCGTATTCAGCGCATTGCTGGCACTGACCAGATTGGTCTGCACGCTTGCGGCGACACCAACGGCATCGAAGGCCGCGGCGTTGGTCAGGGCGGCCAAGTAGCGTGCATCATTGGTTGCAACCGCGCCAACTTGTTCGGCGGTATAATCGCCTGTTGTGGCTGCGACGACGTTGGTGCGACCAAAGACGGAAACAACGTTCCCGACGCCAGTAGCTACCGTGAACGAGAGGTTGCTGGTCAACGTGCCGATGGCACCGTTGACGGAGATGGTCCGGCCCGTAGGGACTGTGCCCACCTGTGCGGCAATGATTGCTGAGTTCAGGGCGTTGCTGGTGCTGCCGAGGTTGTTTTTCAGGGTGGATACCGTACTGGCAACATCGATGTAACTACTGTCCGCGGGCAAACTGATGATGACGATGCCGGAGCCGCCATTGCCGCCGTTCTGGCTGTACCAGCCCGCTCCGCCGCCGCCGCCCAAACCGCTGGTGCCAGCCTTGCCAACCGTCGTTCTCGATGCATCACCACCACCACCTTGGCCTCCGGTGCCACAGGTGGAACCGCCGCCACCACCTCCGCCAGCATAGCAAAAATTACTACCCGAAATGCTGCAGACAAACCCGTCGCCTCCAGCGCCGCCAGCACCTGTCGTAGCATTACCGCCGACTTCGCCGGCGCCACCGCCGCCACCGCCGGTGTTGACCACGGAACTGCCGCCGTCGTAACCCTGGCGGGGCGAGATATAATCCGCGTTGCCGCCGGCACTCCCGTTACCGCCACCACCGCCCGAACCGCCGTTGCCACCCACTGCATTGAATCCTCCTGCGCCACCCCCATAGGCCGTAATTGTGCTGAACACGGAATTCTCGCCCACCGTACCGCTGCCGCCACTGCCGGTCTTGCCTGCGCCACCGGCGCCAACCGTGATCGCGTAGGACTGCGCCGTCACGGCAAGCGAGGTGTAGACCAGGCCGCCGCCACCACCACCGCCTGGTCCACTTGTATTGCTAGACCGGGCGCCGCCGCCGCCACCTGCCACAACCAGGCAGTCTGCCGTACAGGCGGCAGAGAAGGTCAGGGTGCCGGAAGCCAGGAATGTGTGTATTTCCCGGCCGTTGGCATACGACACCGTGCCGCCTGTGGCCCGCGGCTTGGCGAGGATCAGGTTGCCGCCGACTGACAGGCTGCCCGCTAAGGTGCTTGTGGCAGTCGCGTTGGTCGCAGTCACGTAGTCGGTCAGCAGGTCGGCGCGGGCCGATGCTGACAGGAGCAGGGCGCCGAGCGCTCCCAAGCAGAGGGATGTACGGGCCAGCGGGTGAGGCGTGCGTGTAGGGTTCATGGTGTT